>Ga0307515_10019020_pt1 | contig 12395 bp, 10 predicted proteins | sample 17_EM_MG_FD_194513 | JGI IMG/M metagenome (GOLD analysis project Ga0307515, IMG submission 194513) | Populus trichocarpa ectomycorrhiza microbial communities from riparian zone in the Pacific Northwest, United States - 17_EM | ecosystem: Host-associated > Plants > Roots > Unclassified | place...
ATATTAGGGTAGGCGATTAAGTATCTCATTTTAGACAGTCGGTTTACAACTACTATAATATTTATGCAGCCTTTACTTATAGGGAGATTAACAACAAAGTTAATTAAGATATCCTTCTATCTTTGGTCTAGAACAGGTAGTGGCTTTAAAAGGCCGTTATACGTCTTATATAAAGCTTTAGCTCGTTAGCAGATATAGTAGCTAGAAATATACCTTTATATTACATTATATATATTTAGCCAGTAGTACTCCCGTTAAAATAGCTCTAGAGTTTTCCCTTAGCCTAGGTAGCTAGCTACTGGTAGGTTATATATATATTTAAGGAGCTTAAGCTTAAGTTTATTATAATTAGGGATAAGTAAATAGTTTTAGTAATACAAGCGGTTTCCACAAGCTTTATATTTACTTAGAGAGATCTTCTTAAAGCGTCTAACGCTATTATAGATTAGCTTAAGCGTCTCTTAGATAAACTCGTCATTTAGGTATTTATTAACTATAATCTATTTAATTAATTAATCAGTTATTTTAAGGACGTATACTATAAGGTCTTTAGTAAGAGGGTTAAATAGTTTAGGATAAAGTAGGGTCTAGTTTTAGTAAGAGCGCGCTTCTTCTAGTACTAGCGCGTCTTATAAACATTAGGTTAGAGTATTAGGCTTCTAACCTTAAACGCCTAAGCAATATATAATTAAGAATTAGAAATAGGATAAATATTCTAACTAGCGGGCCTAGCAATGGCTTAGCTATTTTATAGTCGTAAAGTACTATAAATTCTTATAGTCGCTAAGAACCTTAATCGGAAATCCAGCGCCTTTTAGTTTAGGTCACCATTATTTAAAACATTTAATAACAGCCAGTAACTCCTTATTATAGATCTTATAGTTATATTCGGCTAGGCTTAGTCATTTTAAGTAGTATACTACAGGGTATAATACTCCATCTTCGTTATATTAAGATAGAATACCTTTAGTAATATAATTAAATAAATTAGCTTCTACAACACTTATTTAGTTTAGGTTAAAGTACTAGAGTATAGGCGCGGTAGTAAACATAACCTTTAAATAAGTAAAGGCCTTCTTATATTCCTTGTTAAAGATAAAGGCTTTATCCTTTTAGGTTAAAGCTATAAGGGGTAAAACTAGGGCGGAGAAGTTATTAATAAACTATTAGTAGAAATTAGCAAATCCTATAAAGGCTCTTACATCCTTAACATTCTTAGGTTCTTACTAGTTTATAATTACTTTAACTTTCTTCAGGTCTATTTATATGCTATTTATAGAAATAAGAAGCCCAAGGTATAGGACTTCTATTTTATAGAATTCGCATTTATCTACATCTAATTATAAACTAGCTCCTTATAGAGCTTATAAAACAAGGTTAACGTATTTCTAATATTTAGTTAGGTTATTACTATATATTAAAATATCGTTAATATAAGCAGTACAGAAGATATCCAGGTAAGGACGTAGGGTGCTATTTATATAATATTAAAACGAGCTTAGAGTATTTGTAAGGCTGAATAGCATTACTAAGTATTTAAATAATCCATACCAAGTACAAAATACAGTAAGCTATTTCTCTCCTTTTGCTATGCGGAGGCGGTTAAATATAGAGATAATATTAAGCTTCGTATAGTAGCGCGCCTTACTTAGTTGGTTTAGTATCTTCTATATTAACAGGATCGGATATTAGTTCTTAACGGTAACAGCATTAAGAGCTTAGTAGTCTACATAGAAGCGTAAACCGCCGCTAGGTTTCTTAATAAAGATCACTAGTACCGCTATAGGCAATAAACTTGCTCTAATAAATCCTTTACTTAGGTTCTTGTCTAAATACTTTTATAGCACTTAGAGTTTATTTTAGGACATCCTATATAGGGGTCTAAATCTAGGCTGTTTTCCTTTTTTAAGTACAATCTTATAGTTATATAATCGGTATTCTAGTAGCTTATCAGCTTCCTTCTATAAAAATACCTCTAGGCGGTTATAGTACTCTACTAGTACCTTTATAGTAGGATTGGTGTACTTTTTCGGTACTAAGGCCTTCTTAATATTAGCTATAGTAACAGCGAAGATCGTATATTTGGGTTTCTTAATAAGTTACGCTAGCGGGGTAGCTCCAATTATGTAGATATCTAGGGTACTAAGCTTGCTTAGATTATCTATAGTTTCTTATTTAGGTTTAGGTTTAGTATTAGGTACAGAGTTAGTATTAAATTTAGGTTTAGGTTCTTTAAGGATCCTTTTTATAGTAGGATACCAGTCCTTCTAGTATTTTTATATATTAAGCTTAAGCTTCTACTTAGCTTAGGGTGGTGTGGTACTTAGTAATAACTTATAGAATTTAGTAGAGTTTTCGGATCCTTAGTAGATGTCGGTAGAATTCTTATATTAGTAGAATTTAGTGGAATTCTTATACTAGTAGAATCTAGTAGATTCCTTAGGCGTAGAATAAATAGTTATAGAAATTTTAGACTAGTAGATTCTAGTAGATTTTTTAGATTTTGGTTTTAGGTCTAAGCAGTAAGTTATAAGGCACTTCTACTTATAACAGAAGGCGGTAAATAAAAGCTTAAGGTTATTTTAATCAATAGTCACCTTATATAGCTTTATTTAGGGTTATTTAAGGATTACTAAGTAACCTAAGGTGGTAACAAAAAGCCTAATTAGTTCTTCATGGTTTAGGTATTAAAGTCTTAGGTATACTATATAGGTAATTTGGCCTAAGACTATATATTTACTATTAAATCTAAATACATTAATATGCTAGTTAAGGGGGGTTAGAGTAAAACCATTATTTTACATAAAGATCTTATTAATAAATCCTATACTACTAGCTCCTATATTAATTAGGACTTAAGTATTAGCCTATTAATTATTCTGCCAAAGATAATAGTTAATATTTATACTATAATCCTAAGAGTTAGAGTTTGTAACATCTAAAGCATTTAACGAAATCCTAAGGTAGAGCCATTTTGGAGAGTAACTTAACTCTAAAATATACCTTTTAATAGCAAGCGGGAAGGGGTTCCTATAGAACGTCAGTTATAGCTTTGCCCTTATAAGTGGTACTTACTAAACATAGGGCTAGAACTAGGTAAAGATCAAAAATAATAACCGGAAGATCAATGCAGTAAACGGTTGCTAGTATTAGCCGTTTATAAATCGTGTTTAGGCATAAAAACGGAGCAGTGGTTAAAGAGGTAAGAGTTACTTTTATATTTAAAGCAGAGGCCTAGCTTAATGCGTTATTCTTATTTAGAGGACCTTAATAAGGCGTATCCTAAGGTCCCAGTGTTAATATCTATAGCGTTAGAGTGCTTAAGCTAAGATGACTTAGTGGACATTTATAGGGCTATCGTATTGTATTAAGAAGTATATTTTAGTATCAGACGTAGTATATCATTATACTATTTATTAATAACATTTACGCAGGTATTAAGGGCTCCTAGTAGGTCTACGCCTATTAGGGAGGTTTTTAGTTTAGGGCTTAAAGATTTAATAAAACTGTTAATTAGTATAAAGTCGTTCTAGCCAGTTTCCTTTACGTAATAGTTAAATTTAGAGAAGTATACTGGGAAACTTTTCGTTCCCTAGGCTATATAGTTTTTTTTCCTTTAGGTAGTAGCTTAGCGGTTCGGATTACTATATATAGCTTTAAGAAGTATAACTAGGCTTTATACTAAGTTTGGTTAAAGGGGTTTAATAAGGTTAGCTACCTCTCCTTCTAGTTAACTTAGGGCGTAATAAAGTTAGTTAGCTTTAGTTAGGTAATAGTCAGCATTACTAATTAGCTTATTTTTAAGCTAGCTTAGGAATAATTAGAGCTCTTAATATTTACTAGTAAATACTAGAGGGTTAGGTAGCCGTTTGGATTATTATAGTACGGTAGTCGGTTTAAGGTAGACAGCTACTATAAATTTAGGGCTTACATTCCGCGTATTTATCTCTAAAGATAGTGTTTGGTCTTAAGGCCCTAATATAGGCATCTTAAGTATACGGATTTCTTCTTAGAGGTCCTTAATTAATCGCTAGTATCGTGCTTCTTATTTAGCTTATCGTTAATTTAAAGTAGCTTAGTTTTATATAAGGGCGTCTATAAAAGACTTCTATATCTCTACTAGTTATTCTTAAAGTGTGGATATAATACCAGCGGCCGTCACGGGGGCTTTGGGGTCGTTTTATATTTTAGAGGTAGTGTATAAAGTTTAATATAACGTAGTATCACAAAGTAAGTATAAGCGGCGATAATATATAGCAAGGTAGATATTATTAAGCTATATACATAAACTGTGTAAGAAGTTAAGACGTTACATAAGGAAAGAAGGTAGGAAAACAGGAAGAAAGGGTATATATTGTTAACTTAGTTGCTTAGTTAATATATATATAGGGTTTAGGTTGTAGTCCTAGCAGAACTTGGCAGAATTTGGTAGAACTTAGCAGAATATGGCAGAATACTATAGATTGCCGTTAGATTGCCATCAGATTGCCGTTAAATTGCTGTTTCGCGGTTAGTCTCTAATTACTAAGTCGGCGAAAACAGGTAAACGTGTGCAAGGTGTTACGGGGGTGTCCCATAACAGATATAATAGAAAAGAACTACTTTTTTCTTAATATTGGTCTTTAGGCGCCGCGCTAGCTTCTTTAATAGAATATTTATAAATAGAATACGGATATTCTATATAGACTAAGTTCTCGCTTGTCACGGGAGTCACCCGCGCACGTTCGTCCCGTGACACCTACGCACGTACCATCGCAACCCCTATATCTTCGACCACGTTTCCTGACCTGTTCCTGTTCTGCATCGAACGTCTTGAACCATCACGCGTCAATGTACTTAGCACGGTCAATAGCTAGCAATCAAGCTTATTTGTAAACTGCTTTGTCGACTCCGTGACATCGCTCTATATTAGATACGGATAGATTAGAATTAGTATCATTATATACGGATACTCTTAAAGATATATCGCTAGTAAAATTAGTAGCCTTATTTCCTTACAATATCTCTTATAATATCTCTCGCTTGACATAATATTCGCGGCTAAATTAACTTAGCAAAGATTAAAAGGCTTTACTAATACGACTATAATTTTTGCTAGCTTAATAATTTCATTATATAGACTTTTATATTAATCCTTAATTAGGAATATTGCCTTACCTATTTAACTAGCACTATAAGTAGCGTGTCCAAATCGTTGCTATATTATATTAATTATAAGAGTGTATATATTAGATCCCGCAACAGTCGCGATAGATTTGCGAGTACTATCTATATTTTTAGCTATATGGCGACGTAGAGCGGGACACGTTATATTAATAGACTTATCTTTAAATATAATAGTTTATAGAATGCTTAATATTAGGAATATTAGCGCTATAAATAAGCGTATTTAAAGAGATTAGAGTATAGATTTCTAAGTTAGGCTTTCTGAACTCCTTATATAGTTTATTTATATTTATAATAGCTAGCGTTATATAATAAAGCTAAATAGCTCTTCTAGTCTACACTTTCTAGTACTTATAATATACTAACTATAAATAAAAATTGTTTCTATATAATAATAATATATTTTTTAAATTAAAAGAGATAATTATTTTTAGGATCTAATTGAGAGTTAGCGTATATTAGATTTTTTACTTAGCGGATATAGTGAATATCTAGCTAGATATCTATCTAATTAGCGCGGATAATAAGTTCTTTACTAAAGCTTCTTATATATATAGTCTATAATAAAGTATAAACTTTTAAAGGACTTCTTATTTTTTTTAACTTAATATATTCTCTAATAATTAATAGATCTAGCGGGTTGATTAATATTAATATTATTTTAAAAGCCCGCTAACTCTTAAATAATCTTAAATAATATATCACTAAACATTATAGTATAAGTAAACTAAAGTCTCCGCCCTAATAATAACCATACTCTATATAGCTATATATACGGACTCTAGAACGAACCCCCCTAATTATCTATAATATATACATAAAAGGTAGGGTAGGTAAGAATTTTACAGGACTTTTTACTAACTCCCCAGAGCTTTCGGTTACACTCTCCGGGCTTCGTACTCCAACAAACCTTCGACCATGCATGACGTCGCTGCAGTCAGCACTCCCTCAGGAGCCAGGTGTCCCATCGGATAGTGCACTTGTAATTTATTCGGCACAAACAGCACCTCAATAACGTGCTTCTCCATTGCCGATCCATGGGTTGCTTCGAGTATATTACCCGGTTCCTCCCGCCGTGACCATGGCCTCTTGAAGCACTTCATTGTGTACAGTTCCCTCAACACTAAGAACGTCTAACTCGCCGGTACTATCGATCGCCATGTCGGAATCCAAAAAGCCTTACAATATCGCCATTGTTGGCGGCGGCATCGCAGGTCTAACACTCACTATAGGCCTCTTGCGCAACTCAATTCCGGTTACTCTCTACGAAGCCGCCGCCCGCTTTGGTGAAATCGGCGCTGGAGTGGGCTTTGGCTCGAATGCTGTTCGTGCCATGGCGCTCATTGACCCGGAGATCAAGGAAGGATTTGACAGACGCGCGACTTCGAATCAGTGGGAGAGCAAAAAGGCGGTTTGGTTCGATTTCAGGGTCGGAGACGCGCGGTTGGGTAAATCTCAGGTACGCGGAGCGGAAGTGCAGCGCTCGGATAACGGGGAAAACAACGGAGATGTTAGGACAAATGACCAAGAGAATGGCCAAGGGCGGTCGGGAGAGTTGGTATGCCAAGTGACGTGTCCATTGGGCCAAGGACCCGTACACCGCGCTCATTTTCTTGACGAAATGGTGAAGCTGGTCCCCGAATCCGTCTCTCGGTTCGGCAAAAGGCTCGTTGACATTTCAACTGCTGAAGACAGTAGTGGAGACATCGTGCTTCACTTCGCAGATGGGACGACAGCTCAACATAGCGCTGTCATTGGGTGTGACGGAATCAAGTCAAGGACACGAGAAATAGTGTTAGGCGGGAAGGATCCAGCTGCTCATGCAGTGTTCTCAGGAAAGTACGCATACAGAGGCCTGATACCAATGGACGAAGCCGTGGAGTTACTAGGCGATGAATTGGCACGCAATAGTCAAATGTATCTTGGATACCATGGGCATGTACTCACTTTCCCAATCGAAAAGGGGAAGACAATGAATGGTTTGTATTTCTTCACTTCCCCCTGTTCCTACTGATGTATTACCACGAGAGACCTGCCATCCTATTTAACTGAACTGACCCGACTTCAGTGGTCGCCTTCAACTCCCGCCCAACCTGGAACTCGGACGCTTGGGTGGTCCACACCACCAAAGAGGAAATGCTCTCCGACTTCTCTGGCTGGGGCACCAATGTGCGCAACATTATCTCATTAATGCAGAAGCCGGATACCTGGGCGTTGTTTGACCATCCGCCCGCCAAATCTTACTTCAAAGGCCGAGTGTGTTTATTAGGAGATGCGGCGCATGCGTCGACACCTCACCAGGGTGCTGGGGCTGGCATGGCGATTGAAGACGCTTACATCCTTAGTAACCTTCTTGTGGATGTCGATAGGTTGGAGGAGCTGGAAGGGGCCTTTCAAGCGTACGACGCGATAAGGAGACCCAGGACCCAGAAATTAGTCACTACCAGTAGACAGGCGGGGATGTTGTATGAATTCGAGCTTGAGGGTGATGATTTGGTCAAGCTGCGGCGAAATCTAGAAGGCCGAATGGGATGGATCTGGAACGAGGATTTGGAGCAGGAGTTAGCAGATGCGAGGACACTTCTGCGTGGTTAGTGGAACGTGTAGATTCACGTTGGAAACTGGGCGTCCCAATGGGATCTCGTGAATAGCTCAAGTCGGGCAGGGTGTCACAGCTGCCCCAGGACCTTTGAGGACGCTTGATGCCAAGAGTGATTTCAATACTGGCATAACAATCCAGCATTCTGAGACGCTTGATCTTTGACGACTGGTGTGCCTTTCAATCGAATCATTAGCGAATCTATCTGGTCTAATACTATTACTTCGACATTAGATTCGGCATTTTTGGCTGCTGTCACCGCCAAGCACAATGATGGTGAAAGTGCTATTAGTCCATCACATCATCTCTGAGCGCCCACACTCCTTTCATCACATCATCCGCCCTGCTTCTCACTGCATCATGATACATCGCGTTCGTCACAAATGTCTTGCATCCTTTAATTCTCCCGGCAGTGTCCATAGAGAAGTCAAAGTCAACGTACATGTCGTCAATATAAACTGCAGCGTAAACAGGCACAGTGTTTTGCGCAAGCTGAGGGAGGGAATAGAGAGAGGGCCAGTCGGAATAAGATGCAATGAGCTCAGAAGGGGCTTTGACTTTGCGGAGTTCGGAATAAGCGTTCAGCATGAAGGGGTACATCATTTCGCCAGTAAAATAGATTGGGCCATCCTTTGGGAGGGAGAATTCAGAGTATTTCTGGATGATACGTTCTGCTGACCAGTTGGATGCCGTTCTATGCGGAAAGTTAGACCTGATGGTGAAATTATGGGGGATAATTACCCCTGGCAGTATATGGGCTCATGAATGACTGAGTAGAGGATGTTTTCGTCAAAGGAGAGTGATTGCTCTATTGACGATAATGTTCCCCTAGTTAGATGTCCGAACTGAGATAAATCGGATGAAGCGCGGAGGACAAGCTCTTTGCAGACGTTAGCATTTAGAAACCGTATTATGATAGATCAGTAAGCATACCGTGAACTGTATCGATCCCCCCTGGAGAAATGTTAGCGTTTGAAGTCTACAGGACAAAATATTGCATACCATGAGCCCCAAATTGCAAACCCAACTGCTGAAATCTCCTTGCACTTAGTGATCCCTCTGACGACAGCCTTACCGTACTATCTCCAAACTTTTGCAGCAAAGTTACTATCTTCTTCACCCTATCAACATCCTCCGGATATTTCTGGTAGTAGGCCTCATTCCGCTGAATAACCTTCTTATAAAGCCTCTCGTACACCTCATCTGGTCCATTCACCATGGGAGGAAGCCCGCCGAAAATGAAAACCTCTTTCAATCCTTCCGGATAGAAAGACAAGTATGTGGTCGCACAGAATCCGCCGAAACTCTGTCCCATAACAGTCCATTTCTGCTTCTCAGCCGGGTAGTCAGCTGTCAACGCTTTTCGGATAGCCTCGCAATCTTTGACAATACTATCTGCCCTAAAACTCTTTAGATAATTCGCCTGCACGGGATCGTTGCCTCGCAGCCCTAAAGTCGAGGCTGTGACCGGGGTGCTCAAGCCGGTGCCTCTTTGGTCAAGGCAAAGGAGTTGGTACCCCTTATCCAGAATTGTGTTCGTCCAAGCATTATTTTGTGGAGAACGGCACTCGAACCCCGGTCCGCCTTGCAGATACACAAGCCATGGGAGCTGGGATCTCTTCTTGTCTTCGGGGTCGCTGTTGTCGGCGGGCCTTTCAGCCTTGCGCGCACTCCGGGCGAAGAGCTTTAGAGTACCCGCGGAGGGTTTTGTGTAGTCACGCGGGACCTCGAAGAAGTGCTCGGTTATTTTGAGCTTTCCTACGGACAAATGATGATTATACTGGTGAAGGGGTTGGAACGTGTCATGATGCTACCTGGAACTAGATGAGTCCTCTGTTCGAGGATTTTGGCGGCGGCTATCATGTTGGAGTTGAGACCGGCGTCGAATTAGGGTTGTTCCTCGCGAGTGGTGTTATTGTAAATATTGTAAATGTACCTGGGGGGGTCGGAGAAACTGCGGGGAGAAGCCTGCATGAAATACCCACGATGGTAAGAAATGCACAATGCCACGTGAGCCTACCATCACACCGCGACTTTTTCCCCATCTCATTTCTAGAACGTCCCTATGGCGAAAGACAAAAAGGCTAAAACGGCCGAGAAAAAGGCCCGCGTAGCGCAAAAACAAGAAAAGAAGGCTGTTAAAAAGGAGAAGAAGGTTAAAACAAAAGGCCCTCGTGACGATGACAGCGACGCTGAAGATGTTGATTTGGACGCTGTGCTTGCAGAATACGCCCGCCAACAAGAGCAGTTTCTCAAAGTCACTGAATCATCATGCGAGCCGCCCTCCCCACGGAGTTCCGCGACGCTGATTGCGTCTCCTGCAAATGAGAATGAGCTATTTCTATTTGGTGGCGAGTATTTCAATGGTGCAACTGCGGCATTTTACAACGATCTATTTGTCTATAACATCCCGCGAGATACATGGCGCCGTGTCACCTCTCCTAACTCTCCGCTCCCACGTTCTGGGCATGCCTGGTGCCGTGGTGGGAACACGAAGGATATTTATCTCTTCGGCGGCGAATTCTCCTCCCCGAAACAGGGTACGTTCTACCACTACAACGACTTCTGGCGTCTTGAGCCGACTAGCAGGGAATGGACACGGCTGGAAAGCAAAGGCAAGGGCCCCCCAGCTCGATCTGGGCATCGCATGACCTCTTTCAAGAACTTCATCATCTTGTGGGGTGGCTTCCAAGATACGTCACAGCAGACTAAGTACCTTTCCGACCTGTGGATCTACGACTGCACAAACTTCCAATGGCACTCGCCTACTTTACCTCCTGCCAGCCCAAAACCGGATGCCAGGTCTTCGTTTTCCTTCCTCCCACATGACTCCGGAGCCGTGTTATACGGCGGCTACTCTCGTGTCAAAGCCACCACCGGATCTAACAAGCAGTCCAAAGGTAGCAGCAGCAGTGGTGGCGGCACACGCTCTATCCTGAAGCCTGTCGTGCACCAAGACACCTGGTTCCTCCGCATCAACCCTCTCCCCGCTGACGCTCCTCCCAATGCCCTCCCCAAAGTCTACTGGGAGCGCCGCAAGCGGCCCGCTAACCCACCTAACCCGCCGCGCGCTGGTGCGACCATGGCTTTCCACAAGGGCCGCGGCATCATGTTTGGCGGCGTGCACGACGTGGAAGAGAGCGAGGAAGGGATTGACAGCGAATTTTTCAATGCGCTGCTTGTGTGGAATGTGGATCGAAATAGGTGTTTCCCACTGACGCTCAGACGGCCGCGGGCGCAGCCGAAGAAAGCAGTTCAGGGAGAGAGGGGAAAACGGGGAAGAGGTAAGGCAGATGAGGAGGAATTACTTAGGAATCTGGCAGCATTGGAGATGAAGGGCAGGATTTTAGTGAGTGATGAAGTAGAAGAAAATACGGAAATCGAAAAGGTTGGTGAAGAGGTTGAAGAAAATAAAGAGCAAAAAGAGGAGAAGCCCAAGGTGTTCGAGATGCCGCACCCGCGGTTTAATGCCCAGCTTACCGTGCAGGACGATGTGCTATATATATTTAGTGGTACTTTTGAGAAGGCAGATCGGGAATACACGTTTGATGAAATGTGGGCGATTGATTTGGGAAGGCTTGATGGATTTAAGGAGATCTACAGGCGCGAACTTGAGGACTGGAAGGGCAGCGAGGATGAGGACAGTGAGGATGAAGAGGACGACCAGAGCTCCGAAGAGGATGAGGACGGAGACCCCTCAGAGACGGCTAGTACCGTTGCAACCTCGATTTCGCAGGGTACGCAGAAAGAAGTTACCGAGCAAGAAGAAGAAACAGGGAACGCGGAGGAAACGTCTGCTCTGACTGACACGTTACCACATCCTCGACCATTCGAGTCCTTGCGAGATTTCTATGCTCGAACCTCAGTGCAATGGCAGGAGGCTGTCGTGGAACAACTCAGTAAAGCTACAGGCAGCGCTGCTAAATCTGTCAAGGAACTCAAGAAGGCTGCCTTTGACCAAGCGGAGGAGAAATGGTGGGATTGCCGGGAAGAGATACTTGCATTGGAGGATGAGCAAGAGAAAGCTGGAATAGGAGAAGTGGTTAGTATTGCTGATAAAGGCGGCGATGCTGGCATGAGTGGAGTTGGCCGGAGGAGATGAGAATGTAGTACGATTCATATATAGTGGTAAAAAGCATCTTGGTTAAATATATCCCTACTATATCTAGGCAAATTGAACCTTCAGATGAGATATCAGCAAAACCACTTTGCATAAAATTACTCTTGCTGCCTATCAATGCAGGCTTGCTAGGACCTCGCTAACCCAATCTAATTGCACAGCACTCACTCCACGGGCATAGCTCCTATTCGTGAAGACGAACTCACTGAATACGATAGCTTCAATTTTTCTCCCGAAGAGTACGCTTGCGGGGTGAATGGCCACTGTTTGATTACCCATTAATGTCCTGTAACTGCCATCTGGCATCAGGCGCGCGGTGTTGGCTGCAAAACCTCGAAGTAGACAGTGCAAAATGTTATTTGAGCGCGTTTCCGAAGATTGAGTTGCTGCAGAGGTATCTGCCGATTCTAGTAGTAACCTCAGCTGCGTACATTGCTGGCGGAGTTGCTTGCGAATATCCTGCATAAAATTAGTCGTAGCATTTGATATCGGTCGTGGCACATCCTACCA
>Ga0307515_10019021_pt1 | contig 12395 bp, 8 predicted proteins | sample 17_EM_MG_FD_194513 | JGI IMG/M metagenome (GOLD analysis project Ga0307515, IMG submission 194513) | Populus trichocarpa ectomycorrhiza microbial communities from riparian zone in the Pacific Northwest, United States - 17_EM | ecosystem: Host-associated > Plants > Roots > Unclassified | place...
GTGGCTATGGCCTGTGGCGGATGGGCATGGAGGATCCGGGCGTCTGGAGCGTGCTGGGCAAGCCCTATGGCCAGGCCTCGGCCGCCGGCCTGACCCGTGTCCCGGGCGGAACCAGCGTCGACTTCGACGGCGGCGGCGAGGTGCTTCGGGTCGCCAACCTGCCCACGCCCGGCAAGCGGAGCCTGGAGTTCGACCCCGACACCGGCCTGATCTCCGACCAGAGTTACGACGTCCTGCCCAGCTCGTACGTCATCCAGCGCTATGGCCAGAAGCCGGGCCTGGTGGCCCTGACCTTCGACGATGGTCCCGACGCCCGCTGGACGCCGAAGATCCTCGACATCCTCAAGAAGAAGAACGCCCCGGCCACCTTCTTCGTGATCGGCGAGAACATGCAGACCCGGCCCGACCTGGTGAAGCGCGAGGTCGCCGAAGGCCATGACGTGGGCAGTCACACCTGGACCCACCCCAATATCGGCGAGATCCCGGTCGGCCAGACCGACGTCGAGCTGAACGCCACCCAGCGCCTGTTCGAGGTGATCACCGGCCGCTCGATGCGCCTGTTCCGCCCGCCGTTCTTCGGCGACGCCGAGCCTTCGACCCCGCACGAGGTGGCGCCGTTGGTGATCGCCCAGGAGCTGGGCTACCTGATCGTCGGCCTGCGGATCGACCCCGACGACTGGCAGAAGCCTTCGCCCCAGACCATCATCGACCGCACGCTGGACCGCCTGGATCATCCGGGCGACCGGCCGGGCCAGGTGGTGCTTCTGCACGACGCCGGCGGCAATCGCTCGCGGACCGTGGAGGCCTTGCCAGGCCTGATCGACGCCATTCGGGCGCGCGGCTATCGGCTGGTCACCGTGGGCGAGTTGGCGGGCATGACCCCGGCCCAGGCCATGCCGGTCAGCGACCGCGATCCCCTGGCCCTGGCCCTGGACCGCGTGGGCTTTGGCCTGTTCCGGGCCGTCAAGGCGCTGCTGACCGGCCTGTTCATCACCGCCATCGCGCTCGGCATGGCGCGGCTGGTGTTCCTGGCCTGCCTGGCCCTGGTCCACCGCTGGACTCACCAGAGCCCCGAGAACCTCGATCCCGAGACCGGCCCGCTGGTCAGCGTGCTGATCCCCTGTTTCAACGAGGAGAAGGTGATCGCCGCCTCGGTGGCGCGGATCCTGGAGTCGGAGTGGAAGAACCTCGAGGTCCTGGTCCTGGATGACGGCTCCAAGGACGGCACGGCCGAGGCGGTGCGCAGCGCGCACGGCGACAATCCGCGCGTCACCCTGCTGAGCTTCGAGAACGGCGGCAAGGCGCGGGCGGTCAATCGCGGCCTGGCCGTGGCCAAGGGCGAATATGTCGTGGCGCTGGACGCCGACACGCTGTTTCCGCCCAAGACCATCGGGCGCCTGGTTCGCTGGTTCGCCGACCCGAAGATCGGGGCGGTGGCCGGCAACGCCATCGTCGGCAACCGGGTCAACATGGTCACCCGCTGGCAGGCCCTGGAATATGTCACCGCCCAGAATCTGGAACGCCGGGCGCTGGCGACCCTGGGCGCGGTGACCGTGGTGCCGGGCGCGGTCGGCGCCTGGCGCAAGAGCGTGCTGGACGACCTGGGCGGCTATCCGGCCGACACCCTGGCCGAGGACCAGGACCTGACCATCGCCTGCCAGCGCGCGGGCTGGAAGGTGGCCTTCGACCCTGCCGCCCAGGCCTTCACCGAGGCGCCTGACACCGTCGGCGGCCTGCTCAAGCAGCGCTTCCGCTGGTCGTTCGGCACGCTGCAATGCGTGTGGAAGCATCGAGCGGCGCTGTTCAACCGCAAGGCCCCGGCCCTGGGCTTCGTGGCCCTGCCGCAGATCTGGCTGTTCCAGATCCTGCTGGCCGTGGCCGCCCCCCTGGTCGACCTGGCGGTGGTCTGGAGCCTGATCTCCGGCGTCTACGGCGCGATCGCCCACCCGGTGGAATGGTCGCCCGACGACACCTTCCGCAGCCTGCTCTACTGGGCGGTGTTCATCCTGGTCGACCTGTCGGCCGGGGCCCTGGGCATGGCCCTGGAGAAGCGCGCGCCGTGGGGCGACCTGCCCTACCTGCCGGTCCAGCGCTTCGGCTATCGGCAGCTGATGTACTACGTGGTCGTCAAGTCGGTGCTGACCGCCGCGCGCGGCGGCCGGGTCGGCTGGGGCAAGCTGGAGCGCCGCGCCACGGCCACGGTGAAGTAAGGGGAGGTCTCGGTTTTCCTTTGCTGATCTTTGCTTTTAAGTCCGCTCACCCCGGCGAATGCCGGGGCCCAGATGGAATGGCTTTGAGGCGGACGCCATGGGCGCTGAGCCCTTCCAATCATCCGCACCGCTATGGGATCTGGGTCCCGGTATTCGCCGGATGAGCGGCGTAAAGGGTGATATGCGGGGAAGGAAACGTGCTCGGCAAAGGCTTGCCACCGCTCCGCCCCCATGCCCTAGCTTGCCCCGAACCTTCGATGGAGCGGACATGCGCGCGGCGATCACGGCGGCCCTGGTGCTGGCGGCCCCAATCTTGGTCTGTACGAGCGGAACCCTGGCCCAGGCGGCCGACACCCATCCGATCCTGCAGGTCCAGGTCGGGCCCCAGATCAAGGCTCCGGTCTCCGGCCGCCTGCTGGTGTTCGCCCAGCCCCTGGCCGTGGCCAAGGCCGCCGCCAAGGAAGGTCCGATCAAGAGCGTCGAGCCCGACGCCTTCGGGGCCGACAAGGGGCAGATCTCGGCTCGCGAGGTCGGGACGACCCAGCCCGGCGCGATCCTCGACATCGACCTGGACGGCATCGCCGCGCCCCAGGCCTTCTCGCAGCTGCCGCCGGGCGACTATGTCGTCCAGGCCGTGCTCGATCAGAACCACAGCTACAATTACAGCGGCCGGGGCGAGGGCGACCTGGTCAGCCCGGTGGTCACCCTGAAGCTGCCGCTGGCGGCGGGGACCAAGCTGGTCCTGGAGACGGTCGAGCCGGCCTTCGATCCGTTCAACCCGCCGGCCGCAGCGCCCAAGGACGCGGCGGCGCGCCTGGCCGCCGCCAAGCCGCACCTGTCGCCGATCGCCTTCGCCAGCCCGGCCCTCGGCGCCTTCTGGGGACGGCCGACCATCATGAAGGGCTGGGTCCTGACCCCGCCGGGCTACGCGGCCGGCAAGGCGCGCTACCCCACGGCCTACTACACCCACGGCTTTGGCGGATCCTCCAACTACCTGGTCGGCCAGGCCTCGCGGATGTACGAGGCCATGGCCAAGGGCACGGCCCCGCCGATGATCTGGGTCTATCTGGATGAAAGCAGCCCCACCGGCACGCACGAGTTCGCCGACGGCGTCAACAACGGTCCCTGGGGCAAGGCCCTGACCGAAGAGCTGATCCCGGACCTGGAAAAGCACTGGCGCATGGACGCCAAGGTTGGCGGGCGGTTCCTGAACGGCCATTCCTCGGGCGGTTGGGCCACCCTGTGGCTGCAGACCCGCTATCCGAAACTCTTTGGCGGTACGTGGTCGACCTCGCCCGACCCCAGCGACTTCCACGACTTCAGCGGCGTCGACCTCTATGCGCCCGGGGCCAATATCTACTTCAAGCCCGACGGCTCGACCTGGCCGATCGCCCGCGACCACGCCAAGATCCTGGCCTCGTCGCGCGACGCCACCCTGATGGAAGAGGCCCTGGGCGAGTATGGCGGCCAGATGCGCTCGTTCGACTGGGTGTTCTCGCCGCGCGGTCCCGACGGCCGGCCGGCGCCGCTGTTCGACCGGACGACCGGCGCGGTCGATCCCGCCGTCGCCGCCTACTGGCGCCGGCACTATGACATCGCCGAACGACTGAAGACGAACTGGCCGGCGCTGAAGCCCGACCTGGACGGCAAGGTCCACCTGATCGTCGGCACGGCCGACACCTTCTATCTGGACGGCGCGGCCCATCGGCTGGAGGCGGTGATGAAGGGGCTGGGGGCCAGGACCGACTTCCGCTACCTGCCCGATAAGACCCATTTCGACCTCTATGTGGTCGACGGCGACCGCCAGGCCCTGATGCGCCAGATCGCCTGGGAGATGTACGCCGTCGCCCGTCCAGGCTCGAAGCCGCCCGCTGTTGTTGCGGCGCCCGCGAAGCCGGGAACTTGATCGAGAGGGCGATCAAGTTCCGTACGGTAGCGGTAACATAGTCAAACCGCCCAAGGGCGCCGCAAACGGCGAGGCTTACGTTCCGGCCAAGCGTCGGTATGTGAAAAGTCCAACCCGTTCCGGGCTTGCGCGAGAGCAGCCCACTTTTTCACGCGAGCCGATGAATCGGTCCAAGCGCTGTTGCGCCTGCGAAATCACACTCCTATAACCCGGCCACATTTCAGAAGCCGTCGCCGAGACCGGTCACTCATGAACATTCACGAACACCAAGCCAAAGCCGTCCTCGCGGAGTTCGGCGCCCCTGTCCCGCGCGGCTTCGCCGCCTTCACACCGGAGGAGGCCGTCGCCGCCGCTGAAAAGCTGGGTGGTCCGGTGTTCGTCGTGAAGTCCCAGATCCACGCCGGTGGCCGTGGCAAGGGCAAGTTCGAGGGCCTGGGCCCCGACGCCAAGGGCGGCGTCCGCGTCGTCAAGTCGGTCGCCGACGTCAAGGCGAGCGCTGAAGAAATGCTCGGCCGCGTGCTGGTGACCCACCAGACCGGCCCCAAGGGCAAGCAGGTCAACCGCCTCTACATCGAGGAAGGCGCGGCGATCGCCAAGGAATTCTACCTGTCGCTGCTGGTCGACCGCGAGACCTCGATGGTCTCGGTGGTCGCCTCGACCGAAGGCGGCATGGACATCGAGGACGTCGCCCACGACACCCCCGAGAAGATCCACTCGTTCTCGATCGATCCGGCGACCGGCGTCTGGCCGACCCATGGGCGCGCCCTGTCCAAGGCCCTGGGCCTGACCGGCGGCCTGGCCAAGGAAGCCACGACCCTGCTGGGTCAGCTCTATACGGCGTTCCTGGCCAAGGACATGGCCATGCTGGAGATCAACCCGCTGATCGTCACCGCCGACGATCACCTCAAGGTCCTGGACGCCAAGCTGTCGTTCGACGGCAACTCGCTGTTCCGTCACCCGGACATCCGCGCCCTGCGCGACGAGAGCGAAGAAGACCCCAAGGAAATCGAAGCCTCGAAGTACGACCTGGCCTATATCGCCCTGGACGGCGAAATCGGCTGCATGGTCAACGGCGCGGGCCTGGCCATGGCCACCATGGACATCATCAAGCTGTACGGCGCCGAGCCGGCCAACTTCCTGGATGTCGGCGGCGGCGCCAGCAAGGAGAAGGTCACCGCGGCCTTCAAGATCATCACCTCCGACCCGTCCGTGAAGGGCATCCTGGTCAACATCTTCGGCGGCATCATGCGCTGCGACATCATCGCGGAAGGCGTCATCGCCGCCGTGAAGGAAGTGGGCCTGAAGGTTCCGCTGGTCGTGCGCCTGGAAGGCACCAACGTCGAACTCGGCAAGAAAATCATTTCGGAAAGCGGCCTGAACGTCATCGCCGCCAACGACCTGTCGGATGGGGCCGAGAAGATCGTCGCCGCCGTTAAAGGGGCTGCGTAACTCTCATGTCCATTCTCATCGGATCTGAAACCAAGGTCATCTGCCAGGGCATCACCGGCGCCCAGGGCACGTTCCACTCGGAACAGGCGATCGCCTACGGCACCAAGATGGTCGGCGGCGTCACCCCCGGCAAAGGCGGCCAGACCCACATCGGCCTGCCGGTGTTCGACACGGTCGGCGAAGCCCGCGAAGCCACCGGCGCCGACGCCACCGCGATCTACGTGCCGCCGCCCTTCGCGGCCGACTCGATCCTGGAAGCCATCGACGCGGAAATCCCGCTGATCATCTGCATCACCGAAGGCATCCCGGTGCTGGACATGGTGCGCGTGAAGAAGGCCCTGCAAGGCTCCAAGTCGCGCCTGATCGGCCCCAACTGCCCCGGCGTCCTGACCCCGAACCAGTGCAAGATCGGCATCATGCCGGGTTCGATCTTCTCGAACGGCTCGGTCGGCGTCGTCTCGCGCTCGGGCACCCTGACCTATGAAGCGGTGTTCCAGACCACCAACGCCGGTCTCGGCCAGACGACCGCCGTCGGTATCGGCGGCGACCCGGTCAAGGGCACCGAGTTCATCGACATTCTCGAGCTCTTCCTGGCCGACGAAGCCACCAAGTCGATCGTCATGATCGGCGAAATCGGCGGCTCGGCCGAAGAAGAAGCCGCCCAGTTCATCGCTGACGAGGCCAAGCGCGGCCGCAGCAAGCCCATGGTCGGCTTCATCGCCGGCCGCACGGCCCCTCCCGGCCGTCACATGGGCCATGCCGGCGCCATCATCTCGGGCGGCAAGGGCGGCGCGGAAGACAAGATCGCCGCGATGGAAGCCGCGGGCATCCGCGTCTCGCCGTCGCCGGCGCGCCTGGGCGAGACCCTCCTCGAGGTGCTCAAGGGCTAAGACGACACCGAAACCCCGCCCCGCGCGGGGCCCAGGTTTTTCCGACCGCCAGTCGACGATCCGAAAAAATCACCTGGGCCCCGTTCGTTATACGGGCGCCCGGTGATTGAGAGACTATATTTACGCAACCCCGTTAGCGGTGGCGTAAAAGGATCGTAAGGCAAAGACGATGGCGGACGACGCAGGCATCATCAATCAGGTCTTGACCGAGACCTCGTTCCTCTACGGAGCCAATGCGGCTTTCGTGGAAGATCTCTACGCCCGGTGGGCGGAGAACCCTGCGTCGGTCGAGCCGTCCTGGGCCGCCTTCTTCGCCACGCTTTCCGACCAGGCCGACCAGGTCAAGCGCGCCGCGCAGGACCCGACCTGGACGCCCAAGCAAGCGCCGAGCGTGCGCCCCGAGTGGCTGTCGGCCATCGACGGCCAGTGGCCGACCGTGGCCCCCGCCGTCGAAGCCAAGATGACCAAGGCCATCGAGGCCAAGGCCCCCGGCTCTTCCGCCGAAGCCGTCCGCGCCGCCACGCTGGACAGCCTGCGCGCCATCATGATGATCCGGGCCTACCGGATGCGCGGCCACCTGGCCGCCAATCTCGACCCACTGGGCCTGGAGCCCAAGGCCTCGGCCCCCGAGCTCGACCCCTCGACCTACGGCTTCTCGGAAGCCGACTATGACCGCCCGATCTTCCTGGACTTCGTGCTGGGTCTCGAGACCTCGACGGTTCGCGAGATCCTGTCGATCCTGCGCCGCACCTACTGCGACAATGTCGGCGTGCAGTACATGCACATCTCGGATCCGACCGAGAAGGCCTGGCTGCAGGAGCGCATCGAGGGCCGCGACAAGGAAATCGTGTTCTCCAAGGAGGGCAAGATCGCCATCCTCAAGAAGCTGATCGAGGCCGAGGGCTTCGAACGCTTCCTGCACAAGCGCTTCCCGGGCACCAAGCGCTTCGGCCTGGACGGCGGCGAGGCCTGCATCCCGGCGCTGGAGCAGATCATCAAGCGCGGCGGCGCGCTGGGCGTGAAGGACATCGTCCTGGGCATGCCGCACCGCGGTCGCCTGAACGTCCTGGCCGCCGTGATGGGCAAGCCCTATCACGTGATCTTCCACGAGTTCCAGGGCGGCACCAGCCTGCCTTCGGACGTCGAGGGTTCGGGCGACGTGAAGTACCACATGGGCGCCTCGTCGGACCGCGAGTTTGACGACAACAGCGTCCACCTGTCGCTGACCGCCAACCCCTCGCACCTGGAGATCGTCAATCCGGTGGTGATCGGCAAGGCCCGCGCCAAGCAGGCCTTCACCCTGCGCGAACAGCCCGACGCCGGCCGCGGCCACGTGCTGCCGCTGCTGCTGCACGGCGACGCGGCCTTCGCGGGGCAAGGCGTGGTGGCCGAGTGCTTCACCCTGTCGGGCCTGAAGGGCTACCGCACGGGCGGCACCATCCACTTCATCGTCAACAACCAGATCGGCTTCACGACCAACCCGCGCTATTCGCGCAGCTCGCCCTATCCCTCGGATGTGGCGCTGATGGTCGAGGCCCCGATCTTCCACGTCAACGGCGACGACCCCGAAGCCGTGGTCTTCGCGGCCAAGGTCTCGACCGAATATCGCCAGATGTTCGGCAAGGACGTGGTCATCGACATGTTCTGCTACCGCCGGTTCGGTCACAACGAAGGTGACGACCCGACGATGACCCAGCCCTTGATGTACGCCAAGATCAAGGACCACATCTCGACCCGCGAGATCTACGGCCGCCGGCTGATCGCCGAGGGCGTGGCCAGCCAGGCCGAGGTCGACGGCTGGGTCGGCGAGTTCGAGGCCTTCCTCGACAAGGAATTCGACGCCGGCAAGGCGTACAAGGCCAACAAGGCCGACTGGCTGGACGGCAAGTGGAAGGGCCTGGCCCTGCCCGGCGACGAAGAGCGCAAGGGCAAGACCGGCGTCGCCGCGACCAGGCTGCTGGAGATCGGTCGCCAGATCACCACCGTCCCCGAGCGCATCAACGCCCACAAGACCGTCAAGCGCGTGATCGACAATCGCCGCGACGCGATCGAGAAGGGCGCCAACATCGACTGGGGCACCGCCGAGCACCTGGCGTTCGCCACCCTGCTCGACGAAGGCTTCCCCGTGCGCCTGTCCGGCCAGGACAGCGTGCGCGGCACCTTCACCCAGCGCCATTCCGACGTCATCGACCAGGTGACCGAAGAGCACTACACGCCGCTCAACAACATCCGCCCGGGCCAGGCCCATTACGAGGTCATCGACTCGGCCCTGTCGGAAGAGGCGGTGCTGGGCTTCGAGTACGGCTTCTCGCTGGCCGATCCGAACACCATGGTGCTCTGGGAAGGCCAGTTCGGCGACTTCGTGAACGGCGCCCAGGTGGTCATCGACCAGTTCATCAGCTCGGGCGAGCGCAAGTGGCTGCGGATGAGCGGCCTGACCATGCTGCTGCCGCACGGCTACGAAGGCCAGGGTCCCGAGCACAGCTCGGCGCGCCTCGAGCGCTTCCTGCAGTCGTGCGCGGAAGACAACATGCAGGTGGTCAACTGCACCACCCCGGCCAACTACTTCCACGCCCTGCGTCGCCAGATGCACCGCGAGTTCCGCAAGCCCTTGATCGTCATGACGCCCAAGAGCCTGCTGCGCCACAAGAAGGCGGTCTCGAACCTGTCGGACATGGCCGATGACTCCAGCTTCCACCGCGTGATGGTGGACGGCGCCGAAGCCGGCTGCGATGTCGGCGGCATCACGCTGAAGAGCGACGATCAGATCACCCGCGTCATCGCCTGCTCGGGCAAGGTCTATTTCGACCTGATCGACGCCCGGGCCAAGGCCGGCCGCGACGACGTCTATATCGTGCGCCTGGAGCAGTTCTATCCGTGGCCGCTGAAGTCGGTGCTGAACGTGCTGGGCCGCTTCAAGAACGCCGAGCTGATCTGGTGCCAGGAAGAGCCCAAGAACATGGGCGGCTGGACCTTCGTCGATCCGTGGATCGAGCTCAGCCTGGCCAAGCTCGACGTCAAGGCCAAGCGCGCCCGCTATGTGGGTCGTCCCGCCTCGGCCTCCACGGCCGCCGGCATGATGAGCCGCCACCTGAAAGAACTCGAGACCTTCCTGACCGAAGCCTTCGCCTGATCGCCTCGTTACCAAGCATTTTCAGACGAAGTGGACACCGGTTCGTCGTCCGAAAATGCGCTAGAAAATAAGTCCCATTCGTCCCGCACCAAAACCTAGAGACATCGGAACCCCCCATGGCCGACATCATGACCCCCGCCCTCGGCGAATCCGTCACCGAAGCGACGGTGGCGCGCTGGGCCAAGAAGGCCGGTGAGGCGGTCAAGAAGGACGAGATCCTCGTCGAACTCGAAACCGACAAGGTCAGCCTGGAAGTGGCTTCGCCCGCCGACGGCGTGCTGGCCTCGATCGGCGCCGAGGAAGGCGCGACCGTGGTGCCCGGCACCGTGCTGGGCGTGGTGACCGAAGGCGCTTCGGCCGCCGCCGCGCCCGCCGCCGCCCCGAAGGCCGCCGCTCCGGCTCCGGCCCCCGCGCCGACCCCGGCTCCCGCGCCCGCTCCGGTCGCCGCCGCGGCTCCGGCTCCCGCCGCCGCCGCCCCGGTCAGCCCGGCTCCGGCCCGCATCGCCGCCGAGAACAATCTGGACCTCTCCAAGGTCGCCGGCACCGGCAAGGACGGCCGGGTGACCAAGGGCGACGCCCTGGCCGTCCTGGAAGCCCGCGCCGCCGCTCCGGTCCCCGCCGCCGCTCCGGCCGCCCCGCGCGCCATCCATGAGCGCGAAGAGCGCGTGAAGATGACGCGCCTGCGCCAGACGATCGCCCGTCGCCTGAAGGAAGCCCAGAACAACGCCGCCATGCTGACGACCTTCAACGAGGTCGACATGACGGCGGTGATGGCCCTGCGCGGCCAGTACAAGGACATCTTCGAGAAGAAGCACGGCGTGAAACTCGGTTTCATGTCGTTCTTCACCAAGGCGGTCGTGGCCGCCCTGAAGGCCGTGCCGGACGTCAACGCCGAGATCGACGGGACCGACATCGTCTACAAGAACCACTACGACATCGGCGTGGCGGTCGGCACCGAAAAGGGCCTGGTCGTTCCGGTGGTCCGCGACGCCGACGTGCTGAGCCTGGCCGAGATCGAGAAGGCCATCGGCGGCCTGGGCAAGAAGGCCCGCGACGGCCAACTGTCCATCGAGGACATGCAGGGCGGCACCTTCACCATCACCAACGGCGGCATCTACGGCTCGCTGATGTCGACCCCGATCCTCAACGCCCCGCAGTCGGGCATCCTGGGCATGCACGCGATCAAGGAGCGGGCCATGGTGGTCGGCGGCAAGATCGAAGTGCGCCCGATGATGTACCTGGCGCTTAGCTACGACCACCGCGTGGTCGACGGCGCCGGCGCCGTGACCTTCCTGGTCAAGGTCAAGGAAGCCCTGGAAGACCCGCAGCGCCTGCTGCTGGAGCTGTAGGCATTGAAGCAAGGTCCCGGCGAGCGCATCTCTATCTCGAAGAGCTATGGAGGCGATCTTGCCGGGATTTGAGGAAGAAGGGCGGGGCTTCAAGGGGCCTGACGGGGTTGGCGCCGACACGGCCGAGAAGCGCCAGGGCGGTCCGGAACTCTGGGCCAAGCTGGATGCCATCGAGGTCGTGGAGCCCTTGGAATATCCGGAGAAGCCGGTGATCCGGGAGCTGGATTTCGGCTCATGATCTTCAGTCTCGACAGCAATGTCATGATCGACATCTGCAATGGCCGAGACGGCGTACGTCAACGCTTCGACGAAGCGGTCAACGATGGAGGCAAGATCGTCGCGAGCCCGGTGGCGAGCCACGAGCTGCTTTTCGGGTGCCTGATCACAGTCTACGGCCACAGCATCATCTCGACCGGGCTCAGGCCTTGCTCGCCGATCTGTTGATCGTGGACATGACGCATGAGGACGCCTTAAGCGCTGCGAAAATTCGCCAGGATTTGCGCAGCAAAGGACGCTCGATCGGCGCCTACGACCTGTTGATCGCGGGTCAGGCGCTCAATCGGGGCTGGACCATGGTCAGCGCCAACCTGCGCGAATATACGCGCGTCGAGAATTTGCGGGTGGTCGATTGGACAAGACCAGCCAGCCATCAAACCGAGGACTAGATTCCATGGCTCAATACGACGTCGTCATCATCGGGGGCGGCCCCGGCGGCTACAATGGCGCGATCCGCGCTGGGCAGCTGGGTCTGAAGACCGCCATCGTCGAGGGACGCGGCAAGCTGGGCGGCACCTGCCTGAACGTCGGCTGCATGCCGTCCAAGGCGCTGCTGCACGCCTCGGAGATGTACGAAGCCGCGTCGGGCGGCGAGTTCGCCAAGCTGGGCATCGAGGTGAAGCCCAAGCTGAACCTGGTGCAGATGATGGCCCAGAAGGCCGAGAGCGTCGAAGCCCTGACCAAGGGCGTCGAGTTCCTGATGAAGAAGAACAAGGTCGACTACATCAAGGGCTGGGGCCGCATCGACGGACCCGGCAAGGTGGTCGTGAAGGCCGAGGACGGCACGGAAACCGTGCTCGAGACCAAGAACATCGTCATCGCCACCGGCTCGGAGCCCACCCCGCTGCCGGGCGTGACCGTCGACAACAAGCGCATCGTCGACTCGACCGGCGCCCTGTCGCTGCCGGAAGCCCCCAAGAGCCTGATCGTGGTCGGCGCCGGCGTCATCGGCCTGGAACTGGGCTCGGTCTGGAAGCGCCTGGGCGCCGAAGTGACCGTGGTCGAGTTCCTGGACCGCATCCTGCCGGGCACCGACACCGAAGTGGCCAACGCCTTCCAGAAGATCCTCGGCAAGCAGGGCTTCAAGTTCAAGCTGGCCTCCAAGGTCACCGGGGCGACCGCCTCGGCCAAGGGCGTCAAGCTGAGCGTCGAGCCGGTCGCCGGCGGTCCCGCCGAGACCCT
>Ga0307515_10019022_pt1 | contig 12394 bp, 9 predicted proteins | sample 17_EM_MG_FD_194513 | JGI IMG/M metagenome (GOLD analysis project Ga0307515, IMG submission 194513) | Populus trichocarpa ectomycorrhiza microbial communities from riparian zone in the Pacific Northwest, United States - 17_EM | ecosystem: Host-associated > Plants > Roots > Unclassified | place...
GTACCTGGACTACCGCGACCTCACGTCGTTCAGCTGGTCGTCCGACCCGCACTGGTACTCGGGCCTGCTCTACAACCAGTGGCTGGGCATGGCGCTGCGTGCGATGGGCGTGCCCGACACCGAGATCAAGACACGTCAGTGGGGCTGGCCGAACCAGCGCTACGCCAACGGCGACCACACCGACGCCATCTGGAACAACGCGGGGCAGGATCTGCTCTGGTTGAAGGCGTGAAGGCCGCCCGCTGCTGCGCCGCGGCGCTGCTCGCGGCCCTGCTGGCGTGGGCCGCACCGGCCCAGGCCCAGGACGCCGCCAACGGCGCGCTGCTGTACAAGACCGCGCAGGTGCCCGGCAAGCGCAGCTGCGCCAACTCGGCCTGCCACGGCACGCTGCCGGCCGACGCGCAGAACCGCATCGCCGTCGGCGCCGATGCCGCGCGCATCCAGGCGTCCATTGCCAACCAGACGCAGATGGCTTTTCTGGCCGGCAAGCTGAGCAACGAACAGCTCAACGACCTGGCCGCCTACATCGCGCAGACGCTGGGCGGCACGCCGGTGTACCTGCCGGTGGCGGCGCGGCCCAAGCCGGTGCTGGAGCCGGCCGGCATCAACTTCGGCGTGCAGACGCTGGCCATCGCGACGCCGGCGCAGACCGTCACGCTGAGCAACGCCGCCAGCGCCACGGCACCGCTGGTGCTGGGCACGCTCACGCTCACCACCGGCAGCGACTTCGCACTGGCCGGCGGCACCTGCGCCGCGGGGCAGACGCTGGCGCCCGGCGCCAGTTGCACGGTGGCGGTGACCTTCAGGCCGACGCTGGCGGGCACGCGTTCGGGTTCGCTCACCATCACGCACAACGCCGGCAGCAGCGTGCTCAGCCTGCTGGGCCTGGGCGGCAACCAGACGCCGGTGGTGTCGCTGTCGCCGACGCAGCTGACCTTCTCGCAAGCGCTGGGTGGCACCTCAGGCACGCAGCGCGTGGTGGTGAGCAACATCGGCGACGCGCGGCTGGTGTTCGACGGCGTGGCCATCAGCGGCGCCAGCGCGGCCGAGTACGCGATCGACGCCGCCAGCACCTGCAGTACCGGCGCCAGCGTGGCGGCCGGCGCCAACTGCAGCGTCGATCTGCACTTCACGCCCGCGGCCGCCGGCAGCCGCGACGCCACGCTCGAACTGCGCCACAACGCGGGTGCCGGCTCGTCGACGGTGGCCCTGGTGGGCCAGGCCACCAACGTCGCCACACCCAGCATGACGCTGGACGCCACGCTGGTGGACCTGGGCACGCAGGCCGTGGGCCTGGCGGGCACGCCGCGCACGCTGACCGTGGGCAACAGCGGTGCCGCCAACCTGGTGATCTCGGCGCTGACCTTGCGCGGCCTGCACAGCGCCGACATCGTGATGGCCGGCACCTGCCAGGCCGGCACGCCGGTGGCACCCGGCGCCAGCTGCACGGTGACGCTGGCGCTGAAGCCCGCGGCGGTGGGCACGCGCAGCGCCACGCTGGAGCTGACGTCGAATACACCCACGGGCACGGCCAGCGTTTCCTTGCAGGGCGAAGGCGTGGCCACGCCGGCGCCCATCGTGGCGCTGTCGCGCCCGGCTCTGGGCTTCGGCCGCGTCACGCTGGCCACCACCACGGCGGCGCGCACGGTGACGCTGAGCAACGCGGGCAGCGCGGCGCTGGCCCTCAGCGACATCCAGAGCAGCTCCAGCGAGTTCGCCGTCACGCACGACTGCCCGGCCAGCCTGGCCGCGGGCGACCGCTGCACGCTGGGCGTCACCTACCAGCCGGCGGCGGCCAATGCGGCCGAGCGGGTGCTGATCCGCTCCAACGCCTTCAGCTCGCCCAACAGCATCGTGCTCACCGGCCTGGGCGTGAGCAGCGTGCTGCCGGTGCTGGCCTGGACCGAGACCTCGGCCGAAGCCAACTTCGGCAGCGTGGCCGTGGGGCAGAGCAGCCCGTCCATGACCTACACGCTAAACAACCAGGGGCCGGGCGAGGTGGCAGTGTCTTCGCTGGTGCTGACGGGCAGCGCGCCCGAGGCCTTCTCCATCGCCGGCGGCAGCTGCAGCGGCGGCGTGCGCCTGGCGCAGGGTGCCAGCTGCACGGTGCTGCTGCAGTTCGTGCCCGAGGTGGCCGGCGGCCGCAAGGCCACGCTGCTGGTGGCCAGCGACGGCAGCAACCCGCCCGAGCTGCTCCTCGCCGGCATCGGCTCGGCCAGCACCACGCCGACGCCGACCCCGGGCCCCACGCCGACCCCGACGCCCACGCCGACCCCCGGCACGCCCACCACGGCGAGCCCCTTTGCCGCCGACCGCGCGATGCTCGACTTCCGGGCCACCGTGGTGCGCACCGGCGGCCGCAGCGACCCCTTGAGCCTGCGCATCACCAACCGCAGCACGGCCACCGCCACCATCCGCTCGGCCGCCACCAGCAGCGGCTTCGTGCTGGAAGACAGCACCGCCACCGACGCCTGCCGCGGCGTGCCCTGGACGCTGCCGCCCGGCAGCTCGTGCACGCTGGCGGTGAGCTTTGCGCCCAGCGTCGGCGGTGCCAGCAGCGGCACGCTCGTCATCACCGCCGAAGACGGCAGCCAGCTGACCGTGGCGATGTCGGCCGAAGCCCGCACCGAGATCACCAACGTCGGCGGCGGCGGCGCGTTCGCGCTGCCGTGGCTGCTGCTGCTGGCCACCGCGGTGGGGCTGCTGATGGGCTGCCCCGCCAGCCCCCATACCCGTCAAAGTGAGCTGAAGTGAAAACACGCCACATCGCCCTGGCCTGCCTGGCCCTGGCCGCCCTGCACGCCGGCCCCGCCGCCGCCCTGAAGGTGGGCGACCGTGCGCCCGAGATCGCCGCGCAGCGCGACACATCGACCCCGCTGCGCCTGTCGGCCTACAAGGGCCAGGTCGTGCTGCTCGACTTCTGGGCCTCGTGGTGCGGGCCGTGCAAGCAGTCCTTCCCGTGGATGAACACGCTGCACGGCAAGTACGCGGCGCAGGGCCTGCGCATCGTGGCCGTCAACGTCGACGCGCGGCGCGAGGACGGCGAGCGCTTCCTGGCGCAGCGCCCGCCGCAGTTCCTGGTGGCCTGGGACGCCGAAGGCGCCACGCCCGCCGCCTACGAGGTGAAGGCAATGCCGAGTTCGGTGCTGATCGGCGCCGACGGCCGCGTGCTGCACATCCACGCCGGCTTCCGCGACGAGGACGCCGCGGCGCTGGAAGCCCGCATCGTCGCCGCGCTGGCAGAGCGCCGATGAGCCGCGCGCTTCTTGCATTGATCGCGGCCGCCGCGTTGGCCGGCTGCGCCACGCCGCAGGCCCCGAAACCCTGGGAGAAGGGCAATCTCGCGCGGCCCGAAATGACGATGGCCGGCGATGCGCTGGACCAGCGCTTCAACCAGCACATCTACCAGAGCAAGGAAAACGGCACCGGCAGCAGCGGCGTCGGCGGGGGCGGTTGTGGCTGCAACTGAAGGCCGGCGCCCGCTGGGCCTGTTGACGGCCGCGGCACTCGCGCTACCCGGCGTGCTGCCGCAAGGCGCGGCCGCCGAAGAGGCACCCGAGCGCGCCAGCGTCGAGTTCAAGCTGCTGCGCTACAAGGACAGCCAGAGCGTGCGCACGCGCTACCCCTACTACGACGGCAGCGAACCCGGCAGCCTGGACCGCATCCACGTGAGCTCGCCCGCGGCGCGTGTGGTGCTGCCGCTGGGCCCGCGCTTCGCGCTCGAGGCCGGCGCCGTGGTGGACGAAGTCTCGGGCGCCTCGCCGCGCTACTACAGCGACGTGAGCGGCGCCAGCCGCATGACCGACCGCCGCACCGCCGTCGACGCCAAACTCACGCACTTCCGCGAGCGCAGCGCCTACGCCTTCGGCTTGGCGCGCTCGAAGGAGAACGACTACCTGTCGCAGGCCGTCTCGGCCGAGGGCCGCTGGTCGAGCGAAGACAACAACAGCACGCTGGGCGTGTCGATCGGCGGCAGCAGCGACACCATCACGCCGGTGGAAGGCGGCGTACTCGGCGTGGCGCGCGATACGCGCAAGAGCGCCGAGCTGATGCTGAGCCTGACACGCGCCGCCTCGCGCAACGACGTGGTGCAGCTGAGCCTGGGCTACAGCGGCGGCCGCGGCTATTACAGCGACCCCTACAAACAGGGCGACCGGCGCCCGCGCGAGCGCCAGGCCACCACCCTCACCGCGCGCTGGAACCACTTCTTCGAACCCGTCGACGGCACGCTGCGCAGCAGCTGGCGCCACTACACCGACAGCTTCGGCATCCGCGCGCAAACGGTCGAGCTGCAGTGGGTGCAGCCGCTGGGCCCGATGTTCAAGCTGTCGCCTTCGCTGCGCGCGTACACGCAGTCGGCGGCCTCGTTCTATGTCGACCCGGTGACCGATCTCGACATCTACCCCGGCCCCGGCAACGGCGCGGTGTACGCCACCGCCGACCAGCGCCTGGCGGCCTTCGGCGCGCTGACCGTGGGCCTCAAGGGCGAACTGCGCTGGGCCGACTGGACCTTCGATCTGAAGCTCGAAAAATACGAACAGCGCTCGAACTGGCGCGTCGGTGGCAAGGGTTCGCCCGGCATCGACCCGTTCCACGCGACCATGGTGCAAGTGGGGATGGCTTATGCGTTCTGAACCCAGGGCGCACGGCCGCGCCGGGCTGGCCATCGTGCAACTGGCCTGGGTCGCGCTGGCGGCCGCCGGCGCGGCGTCCTGCGGCGGCAGCAAGGAGGGCCCCGATCCGAACTGGAACACCGACGCGCTGAGCGGCTCCACGCTGGCCGGTGGCGCCGGCGGCACCGCCGCCGCGCCCACGCCGGCGGCACCGGCACCGGCGCCCACACCGGCGCCGACGCCAGCCCCATCGCCTGCACCGGTACCTGCGCCCGGGCCGGTGCCCGCACCCACGCCGGCACCTACGCCGGCGCCGACCCCTGCACCCGTACCGGCCCCCGCACCCACGCCGGCCGTCGCCTGCAGCACGCTGGCGCTGTGCGACGACTTCGAAAGCGCCGCGGCCGGCGGCGCACCCGACACCGCGCGCTGGACCGTCGGTGGCCCCAACTGCTTCTCGGGCAGCGGCAAGGCCACCATCGACAACACGGTGGCGCACAGCGGAACGAAGTCGGTGCGCATCGATCCCGGCAGCGACTACTGCGGCCACGCCTTCATCGTCACGCCGTCGATGGCCACGCTGGGTGCGCTGCGTTACGGCCGCTTCTTCATCCGGCTGCAGCAGGCGCTGGGCAGCGAACACGTCACCTTCGCATCGATGCGCGACGCCCGCGACTCGGCGGGCACGCAGTCGCAGGAGCTGCGCATCGGCGGCCAGAGCGGCATCCTGATGTGGAACCGCTCGAAGGACGACGCCACGCTGCCGACGCTGAGCCCGGTGGGCATCTCGATGAGCGTGCCGCTGCCGGCGCTGACCTGGGTCTGCATCGAGTTCCGCATCGACCAGTCGGCCGGCACCATCCAGACCTGGGTCGACGGCAACGCGCCCGCCGGCCTGCAGCAGGACGGCTCGCCCACGGCCGATGTCGACCAGGCCTGGCTCAACCAGATCCAGAATTGGCGCCCGGACCTGTCCGACCTGAAGCTGGGCTGGGAGGCCTATGGCGGAGCCACCAACACCGTCTGGATCGACGATGTCGCCGTCGGCGCCACCCGCATCGGCTGCACCACGCCCTGAGCTGAGCCACCACTTCGAGGCGATGGGCGGCCCCTGCCGCATCACGCTCGAAGCCCCGGCGCCGGCGGGCGCGCTGGCCGCGGCCGAGGCCGATGTGCGGCGCATCGAGGCCAAGTACTCGCGCTACCGCAACGACAGCGTGCTGTCGCGCCTGAACGCCGGCGCCGGCGCCGGTAACGGCCAGCGCACGGCCGTGGACGACGAGACCGCCGACCTGCTGGACTTCGCCGCCAGCGCCCACGCCGCCAGCGGTGGGCTCTTCGACATCACCACCGGCGTGCTGCGCCAGGCCTGGGACTTCCGCCGCGCGCGCCTGCCCGAGCCCGCGGCGCTGCAGGCGCTGCTGCAGCGCGTCGGCTGGACACGTGTGCACTGGCAGCGCCCGTGGCTTGAACTGCCGCTGGCCGGCATGGAGCTGGACTTCGGCGGCATCGGCAAGGAATACGCGGCCGACCGCGCCGCCGCGGTGCTGGCCCAGGCCGGCGTGGCGGCGGCGCTGGTGAACCTGGGCGGCGACATCCGCGCGTTGGGCCCGCGCCGCGACGGCCAGCCCTGGCGGCTGGGCGTCACGCACCCGCGCCAGCCCGGCGCCGTGCTGGCCGAACTGGCGATCATGGCGGGCGCCTTGGCCACCAGCGGCGACTACGAGCGCTACTTCGAACTCGACGGCCGCCGCTACTGCCACCTGCTGGACCCGCGCAGCGGCTGGCCGGCGGCGCACTGGCAAGCGGTCAGTGTCGTCGCACCGGCCTGCGTGGCGGCCGGTGCCGTGGCCAGCATCGCGATGCTGATGGGTGACGAAGCGCTGCCCTTCCTGGATGCGGAAGCCACCGCCTGGCTGGCGGTGGACGCCCAGGGCCGGGTGCACGAAGGCCCCGGCCGCTGACTCGCGGTCAGGCGCGCTCAGGCGCCCAGCGTGTTGATCGCCTCTAGTGCCGCGTTCAGGTTCGACTCGACCTCGGTGATCACCGGCGGCGGAACACCCTGGCCGGCCAGCGCGTCGCGCAGCGCCGCGTCGAAGGACACCGGACCGGTGCCTTGCAGCGGCACCGCGATGCCGGCCACGCTGACCGCGCGTGTCATCGGCGACTGCACCAGGTCGACGTTCAAACTGAGCGGCACCTTCTTCACCTCTTTCGTGGCGATGAAGGCGAACTGCCCGCCGGCGGGGTCGCTGCGGATCGTGAAGTTCAGCGCCTTCAGCTTCTGCTGCACCGCGTAGAGCTTCTTCGCCACCTCGACGGCGTTGCGCCCGCCCGGCAGCAGGTAGACCGGAACAAAGGGCATGTTCTGCGTCTGGCAGCCGGCCAGCGTGGCGGCGGCAAGTGCGGTGGACAGGCAGAACAGGGTTGTCCGCAGCTGGCGGCGGCAGTGGTGCATCGTGGGCCTCCCTCGGTTGTTGTGCGCGCTTGGGCCCGCAGGCAAAACGCAAGCAAGGCTAACCAGCGATGCCCTTCACGCACAACCGTCCCAAAGAGGAGGATGACGGGCTGCGCGTTGCGCGATCATTCGGCGCATGAGCCTCGCCATCCCCCCGCTCACCTGCCGCCATTGCGCCGCCGCGCTCGCGCCGCAGCAGCGCAATGGCGGCCATTGCGGGGCGGCCGGCTGCCGCCACCGCGAGAGCCTGGCGCAGGGGTCGCGGCTGGCGCAGCGGCTGGGCGAGCCTGCGCTGCAAGCCGCGCAGCCGAAGCTGCAAGGACGCCGCGCCACGCTGCTGTGGCTGCGCGAGGCCGAGACGAAACTCGTACCGGTTTCCAAGAGCGCGCGCGCAGCGCATCGCGCGCATCTGATGGCGCTGGTGAATGAACAGCCCGCCGACGACGCCGCCCAGCCGCTCGCCGAGGCCAGCCCTTCGACCGCGCGGGGCGAACAGGAAGGGCGGCTGTGCGGCCAGTGCCGCGGCTATTGCTGCGCCCATGGCGGGCAGACACACGCCTTCATCACGCGGCCGCAGCTGCTGCGCTGGCAACTGCGCGAAAGCGGCCGCACGCTGCAGGGCGCGGTGGACTGGTACATGGCGCAGGTGCCGCAACGCCACACGCGGCGCGCCTGCATCTACCAGGGCCCGCAGGGTTGCGTGCTGCCGCGCGAAGACCGCGCCGACATCTGCAACAGCTACGCCTGCGATTCGCTGGTGCAGATGCACGAAGAGCTGCTGGACGACCGCGAGGCCGCCTTCGTCGCCGTCACGCCCAGTGGCGGCGCCTTGGTGCGGCGCGCGCTGATCGACGCCTCGGCCACCCAGCCGCTGTAGCGAAGCCGAAGCCGCGGACGCGGCGCGTCAGGCGACCTTGTCGCGCTGCAAACGTTCGGCCAGCTGCGCCAGGTCGCGATGCAGCGGGTTGCGTTGCAGGAAACTTTCGTGGAAGGCCGGGTCGAGGTGCTCGCGCGCGCTGCGCTGCAGCTCTTCGGCGCCACGCTGCGCCACCTGCGCGGCCTGTTCCATGTCGCCCGCCGCCAGCGCGCAACGCGCCAGGGTCAGCCAGACCTCGGCCGGCGCCATGTCCACCGGGTGCAGGGCCTGCAGCCAGTCGGCCGCGCGCTGGGCGTGGCGCAGCGCTTCGGCGGGGCGCTGCAGCGCCAGCAGCGCCTGCGCCTGCCGCACTTCCACCGGCAACGCGGCGGCGGCGTTGTCGCGCAGGGCGGGGTCTTGCGCCAGCGCCTGCATCAGCGCCAGCGACTCGTCGGGCGCCAGCGCCTGCGCCAGCACCAGGTGCAGGCGGCGGCGTGCGCGCCGGTCGTTCGCCTTCGCCGCCGCGGCCTCGGCAGCGCGCAGCGCGGGCGCCGGGTCCTGCCCCAGCAGCAGCAGCAGCCGCGCCTGCACCACGGTCACATAGGCGGCGTCGATGGGCTGCTCGGCGGTGAGCACCGCGGCGCGGTCCAGCGCCTCGCGCGCCAGGTTGGGACGGCCCAGGTCGAGCCAGATGTTGGCGCGCACGCGGTACAGCTCGTGCTCGCGTTTGTTGACCTGGTCACGCAGCAGCTCCTCGGCGCGGTCCAGGTGCACCAGCGCGTCGCGCCAGCGACCCAGCGTGCGCGCATTGGCGCCCAGGCGGATCGCCAGGTTGATCTCGGCCACCGCCGCCGTGCCCTGCACCAGGCGCGCGGCGGCCAGGCACTGCTCGCGCGCCAGCGCCGCCTGGCCGCGTTCTTCGAGCGAGATGCCCAGGTTGTTGATGACACGCGCACGCACCAGCGGGTCGGCCTGGCGCTCGGCCGATTCCTGCATCAACGCGATGGCGCCGAGGTGGTCGTCCAAGTCCTGCAGCAGCAGGCCCAGGTTGTTCAGCACCGCCGGCAGGTCGCCGGTTTCGGGCACCGTGCGGGCGAAGGCCAGGGCCTGCTCGAACACCGCGCGCGCCTCGGCCGCGCGGCCGGCGCGGCGCAGCACCACGGCCTGCATGTTGAGCAGCGCGATGCGCGGCTGCGGCGGGCAGTCGGCCGGCAGCGCGGCCAGGCCCTTGCTCAGCGCCTCGGCGGCGGCCTCGGGTTCGCCGCGCACGTGGTGCATCGTGGCACGCGCCTCGAAGGCCTGCGCCCGCTGCTCGCCCGTTCGCGCCAGCGCCTGCATGCGCGCAATCGCCGCGGCCAGCGGCGCGCCGCTGGTTTCGGAACGCACCAGCAGCACGGCTTCCACCGCAGCGGCGAAGGCGGCGTCGTGGTCGCCTTCGGCATGGCGCAGTTCGGCCAGCTGGCCCCACATGCGCGCCGCTTCGGTTGGTTCGAGCGCGCGCGCGGCGTCCTTCGCGGCGCGCTCCAGCAGCGGCCCGGCGCGGCCGGGCTGGCCGGCGTCCAGCCAGTGATGGGCCACGCGTGCGGCGGCGGCGCGGCCTTCGGTTTCCAGATGCGCGGCGATCTCGCCATGCAGCTGGCGCGCGATGGCCGCCGGCACCGAGCCGAGCGCGGCGTCCTGGATCAGGTCGTGCACGAAGGCGTTGTCGCGCAGGATCTGCGCCGATTCGAGTTCGGCCCAGGCGTCGGCCAGCGCCAGCGCCGGCACGCCCAGCACGCGGCTGGCCAGCGGCGCGCTGAAGTCCTGCCCTGCCACCGCGGCACAGCGCGCCAGCGCCAGCGCCTGCGGCGACAGCTGCATCAGCCGTCGCTCGACCAGGCGCAGCACCGACGAAGGCCGCGGCAGCAGCCCGGCTTCGGCCAGCGCCACTTGGTGCGCGGCAACCGGTTGCGCCACCAGCGAACCGGGCTCGCTGCGCGGCGCCAGGCGTTCGTCGACCCAGGCCTGCTTCAGCGTCTCCAGCACGTACAGCGGGTTGCCGCCGGTGCGCGCCAGCAGCCCCGGCGCCAGCCGTTCGCCGCTGATGCCGGGCAGCTCCAACGAATCGACCAGCGCGGCCAGCGCCTGCAGGCTCAGCGGCGCCAGCCGCACGGTGGCCAGCCGGGCCTGTTCCAGCAGGCCTTCGTTCAGCACATGCAGGGCTGAGCCGGCTTCGGCCGGGCGGTAGGCCAGCGCCCAGCGCTGGTGGGTGTGGTCCTCTTCCAGCAGCGCGTGCAGCAGCTGCAGGCTGGCGGCGTCGGCGAAGTGCAGGTCGTCCAGCGCCAGCGCCGGCAGGTCGGCGATGCCGGCCAGCACCGACGCCACCGCGCGGTGCAGCTGCAGCCGTTGCCCGGCGCCGGCCGGTGCACTGGTGTCGGCCCACTCGGGCAGCACACGCGCGATCTCGCGCCGCGCCGGCGCGGCCAGCGCATGCGGCGCACGTTCGGCGACGGCGCGCAGCAGCCGCGCCAGGGTGGCCAGCGGCACACCCGAATCGCCCGGCCGCGCCGCCACGGCCAGCGCGCCGGCCGGCAGCACGTGCTGCAGCAGCCGGCTCTTGCCCATGCCGGCCTCGCCGATCAGCGCCACCACGTGGCCCTGGGCCCAGGCGTCGTCGATGGCACGCAGCTCGGCTTCGCGCCCCACCAGCCGCGGCGGCCGCAGCACCGAAGCCGGCAGCACCGGCGCCACGCGGCGCGGGCGCTCGGCCGGCAGGCCGGCGGTTTCCACCAGGCGCAGCAGCGCCATCGTCTCGGGCGAAGGCGCGGCGCCGACCTCGTCCTTCAGCATGCGTTCGCAGCGGTCGAAAGCCAGCAGCGCGGCGCTGCGGTCGCCCTTCAGGTAGTGCAGCCGGATCAGGCGCCGGTGCGCGTCTTCGCTATGCGGCGCCAGGTTCAGCAGCTCTTCGGCGTGGTTGAGCGCGTCGGCCCAGTCGCCGGCCTGTTCCGCGCCTTCGCTCAGATCCTGCAAGGAACGCAGCGTGCGCTCGCGCCGGCGCCGGCGCTGCTGTTCGAGCCAGCCGTCGAACTCCAGGCCGACGGCCGGCGGCTCGTCGCCGAGCACGCTGTCGGAATCTTCCAGGTCGTGTTCGACGCCGTCGGCCAGCGCCAGCGTCACGCTGCCGACGGCCACGTCCACGCCGCATTGGCGGCGCAGCTTGAACAGGCGCTGGCGCAGCGAGTTGCGCGCGGCCTCGGCATCGCTGGCCGGCCACAGCAGCGTGGCGATGCGCGCCCGCGGCGTCGGCCCTTCCAGCGCCAGCCAGGCCAGCAGGGCGCCGTCCAGCGGCGCCAGCGGCTGCGACGCCCCGCCCGGCAGCAGCAGCGCGGGTGCGCCGGCCAGGCTGAGGCGCGGGACGGATGCAGCAGAGGAAGAGGTGGTGGCAGACACGGCGGCGCCAGCATAGCGGCGGGGCGTTAGTCGCGCGTTAGCGGTCGCCACCGCCGGCGGGCTCGGCTACGCTTGCCGGCCATGAGCCCGCCGGGCCGCCCCAAGGGCGAATACCGGAGGGCGCAGCCCGAAGGTACCCCAGTGACCATGATCACCCTGGAGCATCTGCGCCGCTACGGCATCGCACGCAGCCTGTTCAACCCGACCACGTTGCCGCGTGCGATCGAAAAGCTCGGCTTCGTGCAGGCCGACCCCATCCGCGCCCCGGCGCGTGCGCAGGACCTGACCTTGCGCCATCGCGTCAAGGACTACCGCGCCGGCCAGCTGGAAGCGCGCTACCCGCGCCTGCCGCTGGAAGAGGACTACTTCGTCAACTACGGCTTCCTGCCGCGCGCCACGCATGCGCTGATGCACCCGCGCACGCCGCGCCATGCCTGGCCGCAGGCACGCTGGACGCAGGCGCACGAGGTGCTGGCCTTCGTGCGCGAACGCGGCGTGGTGCACCCGCGCGAGGTGGACGCGCATTTCGCGCACGGCAAGGTGAAGAACTGGTTCGGCGGCTCCAGCAACGCCAGCACGCAGTTGCTGGACGGCATGCATTACCGCGGCCTGGTGCGCATCGCACGGCGCGAAGGCGGGGTGCGGCTGTACGCGGCGCGTGCGGCCGACGAGATCGCCGACGACGGCGGCGATCCCGCAGTGGCGCTGGACCGGCTGGTTGACGTGATCGTCGCGAAGTACGCGCCGCTGCCGGAACGTTCGCTGTCGGAGCTGACCAGCCACCTGCGCCTGGGCGCGCCGCAGTGGAGCGAGCAGGCGCGCGCTGCCTTCGTGCGGGCGAAGGCGCGGCTGCCGTCGGCGCGCGTCGACGGCATCACCTGGTACTGGCCGGTGGGCGAAAACCCGGCGAGCAGGCGCCACGCCGAAGTAGACGAGGAAGAGGGCCTGCGCCTGCTGGCGCCCTTCGACCCCGTGGTCTGGGACCGGCGCCGCTTCGAGATCTTCTGGGGCTGGGCCTACCGCTTCGAGGCCTACACG
>Ga0307515_10019023_pt1 | contig 12393 bp, 9 predicted proteins | sample 17_EM_MG_FD_194513 | JGI IMG/M metagenome (GOLD analysis project Ga0307515, IMG submission 194513) | Populus trichocarpa ectomycorrhiza microbial communities from riparian zone in the Pacific Northwest, United States - 17_EM | ecosystem: Host-associated > Plants > Roots > Unclassified | place...
ACACACTCTCGCTATGCCCCTCCAGAGGTTTGCCAACTGCAGCACCAGTCTCCGCATCCCAGATTCGAATCGTCTTGTCCTCCGATCCAGAGATGATGCGCCGCCCATCGGGAGAGTAGGCGACGGAATACACAGCCCAGCTATGCCCCTCCAGAGGTTTGCCAACTGCAGCACCAGTCTCCGCATCCCAGATTCGAATCGTCTTGTCCCACGATCCAGAGATGATGCGCCGCCCATCGGGAGAGTAGGCGACGGACGACACATACCAGCTATGCCCCTGCAGAGGTGTGCCAACTGCAGTACCAGTCTCCGCATCCCAGATTCGAATCGTCTTGTCATTCGATCCAGAGATGATGCGCCGCCCATTGGGAGAGTAGGCGACGGACGACACAAACCGGCTATGCCCCTCCAGAGGTTTGCCAACTGCAGCACCAGTCTCCGCATCCCAGATTCGAATCGCCTTGTCCCACGATCCAGAGATGATGCGCCGCCCATCGGGAGAGTGGGCGACGGAACACACGGCCTCGCTATGCGCCTCCAGAGGTGTGCCAACTGCAGCACCAGTCTCCGCATCCCAGATTCGAATCGTCTTGTCTGACGATCCAGAGATGATGCGCCGCCCATTGGGAGAGTAGGCGACGGAACACACAGCCCCGCTATGCCCCTCCAGAGGTTTTCCAACTGCAGCACCAGTCTCCGCATCCCAGATTCGAATCGTGTTGTCCAGCGATCCAGAGATGATGCGCCGCCCATCGGGAGAGTAGGCGACGGAATACACACTCTCGCTATGCCCCTCCAGAGGTTTGCCAACTGCAGCACCATTCTCCGCATCCCAGATTCGAATCGTGTTGTCCGGCGATCCAGAGATGATGCGCCGCCCATCGGGAGAGTAGGCGACGGAATACACATCCTTGCTATGCCCCTGCAGAGGTGTGCCAACTGCAGCACCAGTCTCCGCATCCCAGATTCGAATCGTCTTGTCCCACGATCCGGAGATGATGCGCCGCCCATCGGGAGAGTAGGCGACGGAATGCACAGACCAGCTATACCCCTCCAGAGGTGTGCCAACTGCAGCACCAGTCTCCGTATCCCAGATTCGAATCGTGTTGTCACGCGATCCAGAGATGATGCGCCGCCCATCGGGAGAGTAGGCGACGGACGACACATCCTCGCTATGCCCCTCCAGAGGTTTGCCAACTGCAGCACCAGTCTCCGCATCCCAGATTCGAATCGTCTTGTCCCACGATCCAGAGATGATGTACCGCCCATCAGGAGAGTAGGCGACGGAGGACACACCGTTGGTGTGCCCTTTGAGGGGCTCACCACTTATAACACCAGTCTCAGCATCCCAGATCCGAATAGTCGTGTCATCGGATCCGGAAATGATGTGCCGTCCATTAGGGGAATAGCATATGCATTTGATAGCGCCAGTATGTCCAATCCATGACAATGGCGGTGCTGGCCATGACAACAATCCCCCTCTCACCACCTTCATGGCCTTGGTGAACCGAGTCCTGAAGGTGTCTGATAAAGTCGAGTGTAAGGGTAAGAAGGGTCGGGTTGAAAGATATGTGTGCGGGGCGCTGATAGAGATGGGGGTGCGAAAGGCGATGATGAAACGGCAAACATCCTGCATTCTCTCAAGAAGGAGAGGATTGCCATTCTACTGCCAATCAGCATTACCCAGAATACACGCCGGAGCTGGACTCACCTTGGCCCAGGATATCACGCTGCGAATGCTCGGAGCACCCATCGGAACCATTCCCAAACTGCTCAATACTTCAATCCAGAATAATGGGTACAGTCCTTCAAAGAATTCCCTTAAGCTATCCCACACTCGCGGATCGTTGTCGGGAGCAACACAAAGATGGTTTGACCAATAAAGACAACTATATTGCAAGCAGTTGGGAATGTTCTTTTCGATTCGGGATGGGAGATCTTGGAAGTCCGCATTAGCGAGTCGGGAATCCTCGAGCCCGCAGATATTGAAACGAAGTTGGTGGACCATCGTCTTGAGGCAGGCAACTCCCAGTTGCACGTTCGCATCCTGGCGGTCGATTTTATAGTCCAGGGGACAGTCGCCGCTGACGAGGAATTCTGAAATGGATAAATGGCGGACACGAATCCCTCCATTGGTCCCTTCGTCTCGATATAGCAAGGAGCTGAGCTCATCCACCCACATTTTGACGAGGTTTGGTTTTACTCCCGCCAGCTCTGCAATCGTCTCCTCGCATAGGGCGCGGTATGGAGCCGCTGTCAGAAGGACCCCAATCATCCGCTGAAACTCAGCTCTACTATGCTCTATTCGCGACACCAGGATACTTGAGTAAAGTCTGTATAGAGCCTCCACTCCGGCACCAGCTGAAGCTTCGGAAGCTGCCTTCAAAAACTTTGTGGGGTCGTCACAGTGCTTAAGGGCGAGAACGAGAGTCTTGACGAAGATGAATAGACCATTCGCCCTAGAGATGACTCTGGTCAAGAGCGATTCTTCTGGCCAAGGCGCAGGGAGATGCCATTTTTGGCCGACCGGGCCGAACTCGCTTCGAGCGAAAGCTCGCAGATCATCGCTGGCTTCTTCATCTGTAGCCAAGTCATATCCCAGGTACGACGACTGGGCGAGTCCATCAAAGAACTGCCGGATATCGACTTCGGGTCTGCTGGTGATGATGATTTTTAGCCACGAAGCACGTGTAGCCGCGCCTGTCAGAAGCTTCAGGAGGCGGAGACGACTGCGATCGTCGCCACATTCATCGAATGCGTCAATGACAAAGACGAGGGAATCGTTTGGGCGTTCAGGAAGGTTACCGAGCAGGTCAAGGAGGAGTGAGGGTTTCATCGACTCTGGTGTCAGATTTGGATCGTCACGAAGACAATTCGCCACAATCTTTCCAAAGGGGGGGAACATTTCCACGAGCTTGTAGATGAGAGTCGGGAGGACATTCTTGGGCTCACTCAAGTTCGGATCATCCCTCCGGCAGAAGAAGGCCCCAGCAAGCTGCCGTTTATCGTGGAGGCGTGCACAGATCGAATGAGCTAGCGATGTTTTGCCAATTCCGGGTAAGCCATAGATCCAATACGTAGTCTGGAGAAGATCTTTCTCGTCCGATTTATTGGCGACCCAATCTTCGATTTCGATGAGGCGGGATTTGCGTGTATCTTTCATACAGCGGAGGGTTCGGTCGTGGCCAGTCTCGATTGGTTTAAGACGCTTGAGTAGAAGGAGATCTTGCTCTACCAGCCCTACTTGACGCTCTACACAAAGCGACTGAGAATGGGCTCACACGATATTGAGACAATGTGTGCTTACCAATTCCCTTGACTAGGCGCAGGGTCTCGACATCGACTGCACGCAGGAAGTCTTCAATAACGTTTGCTAGCTCTTCGCTCATCTCTTTCATCATTTCTTTGCCCTTCAAACGGACCAGCGCATCTCCTGTTCGCTCTGCGATCATCAGCATTTGCGGAATCCAGAAAAGAGACAACCTACTAAATCGCCCACGCTTGACGTACTCGCATAAAAAATTGGCGATCTTTTGCATTACTTCGAACATTCGCGGGATGACTTCAACCAAGATCTCGGTCTCTTCGCTGACGATTTTGTCTGCGACCTTCTCCGCCAAAGGCGAGATGCGCTTTAACTGATCCAACAGGCTTGATGGCATCTGATCGTACTCGTTTTGTTCCTTCAAGAGCTGAACGATCAAGCGTTAACTCTTCTTCTGATCCGCCAGCAGAAAGCACGAACCTCGAATGTGACATTGGCAACACCGAGGACAGCCTTTGCGATCGGGTCGAACTAAGGAGTATCAATGTCCTGCTGGTTTCCGTACGGGCAGAGCTGACCTCAGCGAATACAGCGCCAAGTTGAATCCCTTTTCCCACAGCCCTCTCCATCGATTTACTCATCAATGGCTTGTATCCCTTCATCAAAATTTCAAGTTCTTGGAGCGAAGAGCGTAGAGATACCGCCTATGCGATCATTGTTAGCTGGCTGAAATGCTTTGTGGTAAAGTGACGAACGGGAGCACTCGCAGAGAACCGTAGTTCTAGAGGTACATGTCTACTTCCGATGGCAATGTTCTCTGCTCTTTGTTAGATATGAGCGGACTAATCGGTCATCACGACTGACTCAGTACGGTAAACTCATGCTTGGTGGAGTCCCAATATTCATCGAAAATCGCTTGTAGGTCGATCACTTCGTTCTCTTGTCGGCGCTTCTTCCAAAATAGAAAACGGGTGGTTCTGTGGATCTCCACGCGCGTCTCGGATGTCGGAGAAATATCCCTAAACACACAAATCTTCAGTGAGCATATAAAGCGAGAACGAGGGGCGTACGAGAGATGGACGGGTGTCCAGGTCCGGGTACCATTCGCCTCTAATTCTATATTCTGATTTCCCACAAAGAACATCGGGTGATACTCCGAATATGTACCAGCTCGCAAAGTGATTTCTGTATGATGCACAAGATTAGCGGTGTAACCTAGATTGGAGTGAAGCGGCGCACGATCTAAATGCAAGCTTTTCGGCGGTCAGACAAGAACGCTGGACTAGCTGCCTAGATACTCACAAGTGGGTTGATTTGGGTGCTTGAGTCTCCATATTGTTTTGCCTTTGAAGACGAGAGTGGAGGATTGGGATAGGGGAGAAAGTGCAGATCGTACCTTAAAAGCGACTTGGAACGTGGGATCAGTAAGGTGCAAGGTGGATTGCTGCTACAGATGGAAAGCTGAACGGTGGCGTGCTTCTTTGACCGGACTTGGACCAAGACCCGCGCGAGCCAACCGCCAACCGCGGAACATTGCGCTTCACTCACAGCCACAATAACGACTAACATGCTTACGCCACGTGCCACGTGCCCGTGCCCACTTGCCCGCTTGCTGGATATGATCTCGGTGATCTCGGTGAGGCCAGTTGGTTGTTGTCTCATGACGATTCCAGTCCGGTACATATCACGACGACAGATCGCCTATCCCCCGGCAACCCAACCCAACCGGCCGGCCGTGCCCACCTCTCCCACTCTCCCGTTCCCTTTACCCAACACGCCCTTAATCCTCACCCTCGCACTTGCAAACGATGCAGAGAACCCGGCGTCTATCCTGCCCAGAAGCGCTCTAACCCCGTCCCCAAATTGGCTCACCCCACACGGAAGCCTACCCCCTTGTCTATTCTCCTTGTTCACCACACACGCCATTTGCTGCTCTCCCAAATTGCCTCCACAACCCTTGCCCTGTGCACTCGCTTTCCACAGATGGATGCGCTCTCTAAGGTGACGCACCAGGCTTGGAGCCACTCTCCGACGCCGTGCGTTCCTCTATACCAACACTCTCACCAGGGCCTTCTTTGCCGGTCCCCCTGGGGCTCCAGTGCGCGGAGGTTTGGAGGCAGGCGTACCGCACGTCCGTCGCGCACTCGCCACCTATCATTTCCATCCCACCTTCGAGTTCTGGTCTTCCGAGGACGAAGACAAAGAAGATAACTTTTGTTACCTAATCCAAAATACGCCCAGCCTCCCATCATAAGCGATCGCCAAGCAAACACAGCGATGAGGACTCCAGCTCTAGTGGAGGTGGAGGCGAAGAGTACTCTTCGACTCAGTTTGACGCGTCCTCTGGCCACGAGGAGGATGGGCTGTGTCTGGAGCGTGATAAATGATTTCAATCAAGGGTATCAATTACACCGCGTCCTCGAGGCTAGATGCCCCAATTTCTCATGTGGTAAAAGGGCAGCCTTATCCGCCTTCCTGTTGCCTTTGTGAGGCGGTTTCCACGTTTCCACATCTAGTCAACATCGAATGTGTAAGACAGCCCCAGTGCCACCGCAATAATGCTACTTGGTGTACTGCAATTGATAGTAGATAATTTCTTGGACAGCTCTAAATCCGTTTGCGTCTGATCCTGTCACCTCGGCATGGCGCACATGCGGTAGCAAGCGCCCACTCGCACGGAGGACGGCCATCGTGCTTGCTGTCGGTTGAACAACAATGTGAGGTTACCCCAACAAACGGGGCGAGGAGAGCACGCCAGCTATCGCCCGCACACCAAGTCGCGACATCGAGTCTTGTGGTTGCGTCGATGTTGGCAGCAAATCGCGACAATTGTGCCGTTAGTTCTGGATTCGAAGGCAAGAGAGGGAGAGGAGGGTGACGTGTGGCACCTTGAGGAGCGAGCAGGCCGTGTTCAAATGCGCTCATTGCAGCACCAAGATTGCGTGGAGAAATTTCCAGATGGTCGCGTCGGCAGGCACCCTGACATCCTCACGTACTTTTGGCCAGTTGCGTGCGGGCTAACTGCAGGTATCTTCCTATTGGCTTTCATTGGAACCTGCATAGTAGGGAGCTCCGGAATATACGACGTGCGGCTCGCGTGTTCCCTAAATATGAACAAGAAACCCAGCTGGAGACGTTTATTGCATGCAGCATACCCTTCTGGTGGGTTTGATTCGCGTTGAGGGCCAGCGAACATAGGATTGTACCAAACTGAAAACAGAAATAAGTCAGAAAACGATCTTCGTGAGGCGACTTAACGCACCTTGTTGAACATCTCTCACACCTGTACGTCATCCATCCCTTCCCTGAAGGTAGTAATATAGAGCGTCGACGCTAACGGCAATTTCCTCGTCGTGAATCCACTTCTTATCTTTTCTCAGGGCGGGAAGGATCGATTCCTGAATATGAACTTAATATAAAGTGACCACTATTCGTTATTAGGATTACTAACTCTGGAGTAGAATGCCACCGATGCAACGATTCCCGCTACCACTTTTGTCAGCTGCACCTCGCAGATGGCACCACGCTGAAGACAATTTCAATGCCGTGATTTGCTCCTTATTAGGACACCCACATCCTTGAAGAGTCTGCTTAGATCCTCTGCTGTGGTACTTGCGGGCAACTGAGTAACCATCATGGTCGCATCTTCTCGATCCCTGGTGCACAGTGAGCGTGAGCACTGCTAGGTATCGGGACCTCTCACCGCTTGAGGGGCCCAGCAGGTTGAGCATGTGCCCAAATGCTCAGGTGCAAGAGGGGTCGCTGGGACAGGCGGTAGATATGTAGGCTCCTCAACAGTCCTAATCCTCTTAGCTAGGCGGTGGATCTTTCGCTCCGACATCCTCTTCCTCTCACTTGCGCGTGACGCATCCGCAACAAAAACGAGTGCGTCCGCCTCCATCGCCTCCTGAGTATGGGCCCGAGAAACGGTCTCTTCGGTTTGCTGGTAAACATATCGGTAACCTGCCGTAGCCCAACCCTTCCTCCACCTGTCTTCTTCAATTCGCTTTTGCACGACAATAACGGCGAAGCACTTTTGCACAACGCCATTTCTACTGTAGAGGTGTCCTTGCGAGGTCCGACGGCCCCGGGCTAGTCGGTCCCTTTGCGTTGGCCCAGGTCCTTGAGGACCTTACGATTTGGTTTTCTTTGCTGCACGACTGGCAAGTCAGGATTCAGATAAGGAGTTGGATGATGATGAAGCTGGTATAGAAATATCGACGTGGGTCAGCCACGCGAGGTAGGATCGACTTGTGATAGAACTTGGTTGCTTCCTGCCAGACTTCGAGTGTTTGATCGGCCATGGGCGTTGGCGGGAATATGAGGTACTAAGCACCTCTTTTCGACGTCACCTCTCCCGCTGTCATTGACTAGGGTGCTCACGAAGTCGGCCAAGAAGCCTTCAAGTCGCATCCTAGGATCGCCTCCTGGGAGCTTGCAAGTTGCGTGATTCCTTCTTGAAGAATGTGAAGCACATCGACAACCCCATCCTCGTCTGCACCCCATGTCAGACATTAGATTGTGCGACGGCAAATGACACCAACCAAAGTCACCTCCTCGCCTTCTTCATTGAATCACTGCCGACGATACCAGGTGGCGCGAACCATGACCACCAGCCTAAAGTCATCCAGGCTCAACTGAAGGACGTTGATATGCCTCTGAGAGCAGATTCAGCACAGATTAAGGATTTCGTTCAGCTGACTCACCAGGCACGGTTTCAAGTTCCCTAATCTCCTTCCCCTTATGCATTCCAACGGACGAAGATATATAGACCACAAGATACCGCTACCAGGCACGCTCTTAGTCGTTCTTCGCACAATATTGATTAAATTAGGCGGCGTCTCCTTTTCCCAATCTATCAAGCCCTTTAGTTCGAATTTCCATAGTCAACGTGCTTCACCCATCCGAAAACCTCCCTAGTCCTCCCAAAATCCGTGGAAGGCAGCTTCGGCGACTACCAATCGCGGCCCATCGTTCAATCACAGCACATCCGATGGCACACTCGTACAACACAGGCATGGGCCCGGACTGTGCCACAGAATATATGCCCTCCAATCCTCGATGGAACGGGTCTGAGCTTTGAGTTCAAGCTGCCCACGAGCGTTCTTTTGTTCTTTCCACGAGGGCGTGTGTAAGGTGGATTCTAGAGCCTTGGTTGCTGGTACCAGGTGGGGGGTGGGTAGTTACGAACGCCAAATAAGGATCGCTGGTCTCGGTTTAGTCTATCACAATATGCTATTGTAAGATGAGGAACCGCACCCACTGCAGGATATGCTAGAGACGGACCGATATGGATTTGGCGCATACGTTCCAGGAACATCGCGTCCACTCTTGCCACAGCTTCGGCTCCTGCCACAGAATTTGGTGAACCCTCGATCTTCCCCACTCCCCACGCCTGGCATAAGTTTCATATTTCGTAGCTCTGTATGTTGGAGCGATTAAAAATGTCATGTTTAAAACATGAAGGTTGTAGGCGCACAGACCTTCGAGATAGAAATCGAACCAACCTTCGAACACTTTCACGCATACGCTCGGTTTCCTATATGTCTCTGACTTCTTCTGAGAGATCTTCGCGTGAGTTCAGGTCAATGGGTGGCTCAATTTGCAGTTTGAGAACCGGAATTGCTGATGACGTTCATGTCAAATCGGCTAATACCCGCTGAAAGACTACGGACTCACAGAGATAGTCGCTCTTTGCTTATGCAAATAGCTCCAGCAACGTTCTTGCGCTGTCTTTAGTGTTCACGTCGAGTGTTGCAATTTCGTGCCGCAGTAATGGTACCCATACGTCTATATATATGAGTCAGGTTGTCAGGAGGACTCTGATATGCGCCTAATACAAATATGACTTGCCGTCGGTTGCTGGTACTGCGCCAACCACCTGAGACCGCGAGTTTGCAGCGATTTCTCCACCATTTCCCATCTGTAACACAAGCCTAATATACGCTGTACGGTGCCTAAGACTGAAGGGTTCGTTCGCAACTGACTCCAACGTTTTCAATAATTCGTCCTATCGCTGTCAGGTTCAGGGCGCAACACAAACAGCAACGGCACAACCTCCGCAGGACATGACTCTTTCAAAAAGTACAAAATATTTGGGAAGGACCAAAGAAAGTAGTATTGGTAGGTTTGGAGCAACAGGGAAGTAGCTAGAAAGTAAAGTAGTAGGAGTCCCCGCTTCCTTCGGTTCTGGAGCAAGTTCTGGAGCAATCACAGCAACGGAGAGCCAGGTCTTACTAGCGGTCAATTACACTAGAAGATACACTCACCTTCAAATGGGCTCCACCTAGTCCATGGTGCATGGGGACACCAGGTCCAGTCGGGATTGGGTTGGCGATACCCAGGGCATTAGTGCAGTAGCGCTTGTGCTTTCCTGTGTGGTGGCCGAGGGGAGCACCTACGGCTAAACTGGGCACTGGCTTCGTCCCAGTTGGAGGGAGGGTATATGATTGAGCGAGGCAAGAATCGTGGGGAACTGTGATACAAGGTGAGCAGTGCGTAGTCTCTCGGTACTCGACCATGCCACCGGAAAGCTGGGTAGCGCAGCATTTTCGTTCCATGCCGAGTGTCGCTAGCAACACAACCAAGTGCTGTAAGGACCAGGATAACCTACACATTGCTTTCAGAGAATGGAGTACTGTGTAAGAGGAACTTGGTCAGAAGGGAGTCGGATGGACAAACGATCGTACTAGTGGGATTGCGGAGCCGTTCCATTCTTGACCCACCATTCGGCGCACAACCAAGTATCATAGTGCCCCGCTGATCTTCCCTTCTCAGTCCAATACCGGAACAGAGAGAAGGTGGAGGGAATGATGCAGGGACTGTCTTGCTGTTGTCATATTTCAGCATCGACAGATGGACCGGGCGGTGAGGGCGGTGTAGAGGCAGCGGCTAGTCACTATCTGAGAAAACCAGAAAGAGTGATGATTCATGACCAACGTTTGTCGTCGCAGTGAGTAAGTGCCATTCAATCCCCTGTCGACCTTTAGCGCTGCCTGGTTGACCGGTTGGCATTTTAGGAAGGAGGTCTGAGTAGAATAAATGCTTCAGATGTATCCACGAGTCTCCAATTAATAGTTACCTTGATCATCCATTCTTGAGACAAGGTCTGTCCCATCTTCACGTCCTTAAGAGCATGTCGGGTGGTCACACCATGAAGTTGGACGTGTATCAGATGAACGGATGCGTTGGAGACGTGCAGACGAGCTGGTTTGTCGCCAAGCCGGTTTTGAGAGAAAAGGCCCCGGAGCGCCACACCCTTGCACCTGGCATCTACCCCCCTTGCGAGCGTTTGCTGCTCCTCTGCTCCTGCTCGTCACTGGCGTTGACTGAAGATCGACGACGATGGCGCGGACATCCACCTGGCCGTTCTCGACCACATCCAGAGGCCGTTCTCGTACTGGCACCTACACCCCCGAACCTACCACCTACCATTCCTATTCCTATCCCACCCACTCCTCTCCAAGCTCCCACCCCTCCGTCGACAGCCCCAATCCCAGCGTAATCGGTTAGTTAAGTCGCTCCATCACCGCTTCTCCCCCCGTCCTGTCGCCCTGCTTACCCCTTTTCGTTTCTTGCTCCATAGGTATCATATTTGTGGCCTGTTTACTTGGCCTCATCATTGTTGGCGTCATCTTCCGCGACCGCCAGAAGGAAGGAGAGGTCTGCCTCGGTATTAAATTCCTTATCAGCCAGCTGAACGCTTCACAGGAAAGCGGCCAAAAGGCCACATTTGACCCACACTGTGTTGGTCAGGTATGACCACTGGCCGCGACGACCCGATCGCGCTGAATTGAACTGAACGGAGAGTGGAAGAGTCCCGAAGGCAAGATCTCAAACCGAAGGTGATAATCCAATCAGAGCGCATCTTGTACCAATAGCCACATACTTTAAGGAATCCTGCATGAAATTGGGCGATGACGCACAGGGCGGAGGAACGTCCTAAAATCTTTTGGTCTCGTAACCTCGTGAGAAACGAATAAGGGAATACAGGTACAAATCAACAGAAGACAAATACGAAGTAGAGAACCGATCCAAAACATTTGGGCTGAGGGAGTGGATCGAGTGAAGCGGGAGTGGCTGGAGGTGGGCGCGCGGAGGGGAGAGGGGGCGAGGACCCCCTCGGTCCTAGAGTGGTGAAACGAAAGGTCTTTTATCGAACCGTATGTGTCGGTTCAAATGGCAGGCCGAGCGAAGCTGAGAGGCGGGCGGTGAGTCCGATGCCTTGTAAACCACCTGACTTGAATCGGGCCGTACCATGGGTAGCAGCAATAGTCGGTGTCAGTGATAAGGCCCAGTTGTCGCCAAACAACTCCCCCAACCAGAGCTCGTATCCCAAAACCCAATACGAGAACCCGGCTCGATTTGGTGTGTACGGCAAACTCCCTACCGCCTCATATACAAACGTGAGGGACGTATCGGATTATACGGTAATGCCGCCTCTTCCACCCCAAACCCGGCATTCGCAGTATATATTCGAACTCCGCGAGTTCCTTCAACCCTACAATGCGGCGCCGAGTATGCGCCACTCCACCGTTTATGCACGTCCCGTGTCCACCCCAACGCTGACCGACCCGCCCACGTCCCCTATCCACGGAACACCAGCCCATCACGGTACGTGGCGCACTACCCAACGCTCAGACCTACGCCACGCATCCCGGCTCGTTCTGGTCCCCCACCCATGGGGCACAATCTCTCTACGTCGGCGGACAAGCCAACGCATTGATCTACAACTCCCCCCCCCGGAAAAGACCTGAATATGCCGAGCCTAGCGGCTCTGCGCAATATCCTGCGTACTCTGGTGGTCGCCACAGAGAATTTGAACATGTCGAGGTGAGCGACTCTGCACAAGCTCTTTGCGTACATGGTGACCCTTAGAGCGCAAACGACTTCCCCCCGAAAGAGCCTGAATATGTCGAAGCGAACGGTTCTTCACAAGCCCTTGTGTACACTGCTGGTCCTTATAGCGCAAACAAGTACCCCAGGGGCAAAGACTAGGAGCACACTGTTCCGTTTGCTGGAAAGCAATGAGTGAAGTCCTGCGCATTATGCTCGCGGGAAGGTTTATGAACGTACAGGTGTCCCGGGATATATGATTGTGTGATATTATGGGTGGCTTCGAATGTACT
>Ga0307515_10019024_pt1 | contig 12392 bp, 12 predicted proteins | sample 17_EM_MG_FD_194513 | JGI IMG/M metagenome (GOLD analysis project Ga0307515, IMG submission 194513) | Populus trichocarpa ectomycorrhiza microbial communities from riparian zone in the Pacific Northwest, United States - 17_EM | ecosystem: Host-associated > Plants > Roots > Unclassified | place...
CCGCGCTCCCGTGCGCGCTCCATCACCCGTTGGGCGCGGTCAGCGTCGGGCCGTCGTGAAGTCGCGTCGGTCACGAACTCGATTGCCTGCATGAAACCGCGACCGCGAACGACGCCGACATAGTCGAATTCGGCCGCAAGCTCGGAAAGCGCGGTATGCAGCTTTTCGCCGAGCTCCTGCGACCGTTCCAGCAAGCCGTCCTGCTCGAAGGCATCGAGCACCGCGAGTGCCGCGGCGCATGCGATGGCGTTGCCCCCGTAAGTCCCGCCAAGGCCACCGGGCATGGGCGCGTCCATGATTTCCGCCTTGCCCACGACACCCGAGATCGGGAAGCCCCCCGCGAGGCTCTTGGCGACGGTGACAAGATCCGGCTGGATGCCAGCGTGTTCGAATCCGAACATCTTGCCCGTGCGTCCGAAACCTGTCTGGATCTCGTCTGCGATCAGCACGATGCCGTGGCGCTCGGTGAGAGCTTGAAGCTTCTGGAGGAATTCGACCGGTGCTTCCAGGAAGCCGCCATCGCCCTGGACGGGTTCGATGATTATGGCAGCCACGCGATCAGGCACGATTTCGGTGGCGAAGACTTCCTCCAACGCGGCAATTGCACCGTCCGTGGTGACACCCCGGTACGCGTCCGGATATGCAGTGTGGAAGACTTCGCCCGCAAATGGACCGAAGTTCTGCTTGTACGGCTGGCCAAAGCCCGTGAGGGTAACCCCGAGCAAGGTGCGGCCGTGGAAGCCGCCGCGGAACGAGATGATGCCGGGTCGGTTCGTGTAGCCGCGGGCGATCTTGACGGCGTTTTCGACTGCCTCGGCACCCGTGGTCAGGAATACGCTCTTGTAGGCCGCGCCCTTGCCGACGAGCTTGTTGAGGCGTTCGGCCAATGCGATGTACGGCTCGTAAACTGCGACCTGGAAGGCCGTGTGGGTCACGCGTGTAAGCTGCTCCTTGACGGCAGCGACGACGCGGGGATGGTTGTGACCGACGTTGAGGACGCCAATGCCACCCACGAAATCGAGATAGCGGCGACCGTCCGTGTCCCATACGTAAGCGCCCTCGGCGCGGTCGACCACGATGGGGTGTGCCGTCAGCAGCCCGCGTGGAATGTTGTTGTCACGTGCAGCCAGCAGTTCTTTCTGGGTTCGCTTCGAAGACATTATTCTGTTCCTCATTGTGTTAGGTGCACCGTTCACGCGCCCTGCGGCCGTGCGAGGCGCCTGCAAATTCCTGGCAGTCCACGGTATCCAGTTCCCGAAGCGGTTAGGCGAACGCTTCGAGCGTTCCGACAACGGGTGCGTCGCCGGACGCATCGACAACGCAATTCCGTCCGGGCGATACGTTCTCGATGGTGATTCCGAGCTGCGCTATGTCTGCGGGGATTTCAGCGCCCGCCGCCAAGCTGGCCGCCAGACGCGCCGCCGCGGCCCCTCCCATGACGCCGTTGCCACCTTGCCCGGCAAGCCAGATGAAACTTGGCTCTTGGGGGTCGCGGCCAATGACTGGCTCATGGTCTGGCGCGAAGGTTCTCAGGCCACCCCATTTGTGCTTGACCGTTCGCACTTCCATTGTCGTGAACGTGTGGATGCGGTCGATGGCGATCGCCACTTCCAGCTCGTCGGCCTGGGCATCGCATGGTTCGGAAGAAGACATATCGACGGGGGAAACCATGATCCGGCCAGCCTCCGGCTTGAAATAGAACGTCTCGGCGACGTCGAACGTCATCGGCCACGTCTGGATCGTGCTTCCGGCGGGCGGATCGAACACGACGGCGGTCCGGCGGAACGGAACGACGTTGCGGAAAGACAGTCCGGCGAGCGTCGCGACTTCCTGTACCCATCCGCCTGCGGCATTGATGATTACAGGTGCCTCGAACGAGCCGCTCGGGGTGGAGACCTTCCAGACTCCGCCCTCGCGCCTAATCGTCTGGACCTTGCCGTTGGTGACAAGTTTGCCGCCACGGATGCGGAGCATTTTCAGGTAGCCGGACAACAGTGCATCCGTGTCGATATCCATGCAATCGGGCTCGTATAGTGCCGAGACGAACTCGCTCGTCTTAATCACCGGGCAGAAGCGAAGCGCGTCCTCGGCAGAGGTGAGCTCGATCGTAGCGCCCCGGCGAGCGAGCTCTTCCGCTTGGGCTGAAAGCTGCGTCTGCTCGCCATCTCGTGCCAGAAACAGGGCACCACGGGGCGACACGAGCTTCACGTCCGTGAATCCTTCCGGCGGCTGCTCGAGAAACGACCGGGAAGCCGTGACGAGACGACTCCAAAGGGCCGGACCGTAATTCTCCGACATGACCGCCGCTGAACGTCCTGTCGAGTGATATCCGGCGGACTGCTCCATTTCGAGCACAACCACCTTGCCGCTGAGGCTGAGCTCGTAGGCTACTGAAGCGCCCGCGATACCAGCTCCGATAACGATGAAGTCTGCAGTTTCTGTAGTCATCTGAATTACTCCGACCGAATACGCGCAATGGGGCGCGGCCCGCATGCTTAGAAGACCTGCTCACCTATCGCGATGTCATGTGTTAGCGTGAGCAGCTTGACTTCACCCGAGGCGTTTTTCGCTCCGAGTATCAGAATCTCGGACTTGAACCCTACGATGTTTCGCGGCGGCATGTTGATCACGCAGGTCAAGAGACGGCCGACCAACTCTTCTGCACTATAGCTTGTGATCTGCGCGCTCGACCACTTTGTGCCGAGGTCTCCGAAGTCGACCTCGACCTTGTAGGCGGGGTGGCGCGCACGTTCGAAAGCCAGGACCGTCAAGACGCGCCCGATCCGTATGTCCACCTTGGCAAAGTCGTCATAAACAATCTGCGCTTTTTCCATAACCGTCCTCATTTGTTGCGCAACATTCTGCACGCTCGCGACAGCTAAATCACGCAGATTGAACGGGTCTCTTCGGGCGTTGCTATCAAGCTGAGAGGGCGTTTCAGCAGATTATGCTGCGGTCAATCAATAACGTTGGGCCAAATATCCGGAGAGCCAACGATGACAATCTCGCAGCATCTAAAAGACCCATCGCTTTTTACCGAACTCTGCTACATAGGCGGCAATTGGACCGGAGCAAAGAGCGCGGCCACGTTCCCGGTCGATAATCCGGCGACCGGCGAAATCATCGGCAATGTCCCGAGTTGCGGGATACTCGAAACGGAAGAGGCGATTTCCGCGGCGGACGTAGCGTTCAAGATCTGGCGGAAGAAGACTGCAGGTGAACGCGGAGCCCTTCTGGAGCGCTGGTTCGATCTGATGATCGAGAACAAGGACGACCTCGCCCGCATCATGACGCTGGAGCAGGGCAAGCCTTTGGCCGAGGCTAGCGGCGAGATCACATACGGAGCGTCGTTCGTGAAGTGGTTCGCGGAAGAAGCTCGCAGAATATACGGCGAGACGATTCCCGCGGCTACGGCCGACGGCCGCATCATTGTCCAAAAGCATCCGATTGGCGTCGTGGCGGCGATCACGCCCTGGAACTTTCCGAACGCGATGATCACCCGCAAAGCCGCGCCCGCTTTGGCCGCGGGCTGCACCATCGTCATCAAGCCAGCGGAGTCCACGCCCTTTTCCGCGCTCGCTCTCGCCGTTCTGGCTGAACGTGCCGGGATTCCAAAGGGCGTCATCAACATTCTCACGGGTCAGCCCGCCGAGATCGGCAGTGCGCTTACCCGTAGCGCCACCGTCCGTAAGCTGACGTTCACGGGGTCCACCAGGGTCGGAAAGATTCTGATGGAGCAGTGCGCTGCGACCGTCAAACGCGTCGGCTTGGAATTGGGCGGAAACGCGCCGTTCTTGATCTTCGACGACGCCGATCTCGACGCGGCGGTCACTGGCGTGATGATGAGCAAATTTCGCAACGGCGGCCAGACGTGCGTCTGCGCAAACCGAATTCTGGTCCAGGACGGAGTCTACGACGCGTTTGCGGAGAAGTTGGCGACCGCGACGACCAATCTTCTGGTCGGCGACGGCCTCGCCGAGGGCACCACGATCGGTCCGATGATCAACCAGGCGGCGATCGACAAGATTCAGCAACACGTCGACGATGCGACATCGCAAGGCGCGGAAGCGATCGTGGGCGGCAGGCTGCGCACGGGCCTGTTCTACGAACCGACGGTCCTGAAAGGCGCGACGATCGATATGAGGATCGCGAGAGAAGAGACGTTCGGCCCGGTGGCACCCCTCTTCCGGTTCTCGACCGAAGAAGAAGTGATCGAAATTTCGAACGACACACCGTTCGGCCTCGCGTCCTATCTCTACACACGAGACATCTCGCGCGCCTTCCGCGTCGCCGAAGCGCTTGAGTTCGGCATGGTCGGCATCAACGCGGGTTCTGTGTCCACCACTGCGGCCCCCTTCGGCGGGATCAAGGAATCCGGGCTCGGGCGCGAGGGTTCGCATCACGGGATCGAGGAATTCCTCGAAATGAAAACGCTTCATATCGGCGGCATCTGAGGCTTGTCGGATGGAGAAACGCATTCTGCCCCCCGAATGGGAAAGCCCTCCGAAGCTGTCTCGAAGAGGTCGGAGGGCGGCTGCCTGGCTGTTTGCGCTGTTCACCATCGCCGCGGTGGCGGGGATCGTTTGGCTGGGTCGTTAGTCCAACTGGAGGCTCATCTCCGAGAGCTCCGACCAGCGGGCGTCCCGCTGGGAAAGACCAGCAGCATTCGAAGCGACACGTAGCGATGCAATAGTGGCGGCATCGAAACTCGTCCTCGGTATCGAACATCTGGCGAACGATCTTTCGCTGCAGCCCCGGCACTTTGCTGCGACCGTCGGCGAGTTTGCGATGCTGCCCAACGCAGCCAATGTCGTGCCATCCCATGTCCGATTGCTGGTCGATATCCGTTCAGAGCAACGCGAAGACCTAGACACGTTTGCGGCAGCCCTGTCGTCAATCTAACAGTGCCGGCGGCCGGTTTTGTGATTTTTCGGTGAACCCGCTCTCTTTTTGAAGAGTACGAGCAGAATCTTCGTCCCCGTCAATCGCGCGTAATTCTCGGTGACGGTGATCGAACTGACAACGATCAAGACAAGCAGAACCCAGCCTCAAGGGGCAGAGATCATCCCGGAATCCGGGGACGCAATCATCTCGGAACAAAGGGGCGGCTTAATCGGAATCGGCACTGACAAAGGGGAATTGAAATGGAAATGGCCGACTTTATCGTTATTGGAGCCGGTATCGCGGGAGCGTCGGTCGCCTACGAACTTTCCGGGATCGGCGGGAAAGTCCTTGTCCTGGAGGCTGAGTCTTCTCCCGGCTATCATTCGACCGGACGCTCAGCGGCTGTGATGTCTGAGAACTACGGACCCGCATTGTGGAGCCGGCTGGTTACGGCATCTCGCTCGTTCCTTGAGACACCGCCCGACGGCTTCACAAAAGTACCGCTGGTCACGCCGCGTGGTGCCTTGTTTCTGGCCCGCGACGGTGAGCAGGCGCAATTGAAAGCCCAGGCAGACGAGCTTGTTCGTCGAGGGGCGACAATCGAGCTGACGTCATCCGATGAAGCTCTGCGGTTCTGCCCAGTCGTAAAGTCGAGCGAGTTCGTCTCGGCCCTCTATGAGCCGGACTGCATGGACATCGAGACGGACGCGCTCTTGAGCGGCTATCTGAAAATGCTCCGCGCTCGTGGGGGACGGGTAGTCACGAATGCGAGGGTCGAGACCTTGAAGCGGACGGATGGTGTCTGGCGCATATCCACGCCTGCCGGCTCATTCGAAGCGCCAGTCGTGATCAACTCGGCGGGCGGCTGGGTACAGGAAGTGGCGACACTTGCGGGCCTTTCTTATCGCAATGTCGTTCCGTTCCGCCGTACTGCTGTTGTTTTCGACCCATCCGCCGACAGCTCAATCCAGACATGGCCTATGACGTTCGACGTGGCCGAAACCTTTTACTTCAAGCCGGAAGCCGGGCGTATCATGGTTTCCCCGGTCGATATGGCATCGTCCGAGCCCTGCGACGCACAGGCCGACGAGCTTGAGGTCGCGATCGCGATCGATCGCATCCACACGTTCACAACGATGGAAGTGAAGAGCGTCAAGCATAAGTGGGGCGGTCTCAGGACTTTCGCATCGGACCACGAGCCGGTCATCGGCCGCGATCCCGAGGAGCAGAGCTTCATCTGGTTGGCGGGGCAGGGCGGCAATGGTGTGATGGGCGCCGCAGCTGCTGCACGGCTTGCAGCATGCTTCGCTGTCGGCGCCGAGATTCCCGCCGACATAGCCGTATTGGGCATTACCGAGGACAACGTATCGCCGGCCCGATCATGTGTCGTCGATGCAAGTGGCGACAAGCCCGTCGTCGGTATGCTCGGCGCATTCGCCTGACGATGCATTCCCGGCGCGCCGCAAATTTGGGCCTGTCGCAAATGTTCATGGTTAACCGCCTGTTGACGATCGCCGGCGAGATTGCCGCTCCCAATGTGATGGAGCTGCCGATGATTCTGAATGCTATTGCTGACAAGCTGAAGCGCCAGTCAAAGGATGACTTCAAATGGCGGCATTTCGAGGCATCATGCATGAATTCTCATCGTCACCTAAGGGAGCGCCGGAATCCAAAAATGTATTTCATAGCGAGCAGGACACGTTCCTGCCCTCTTTAGGTCGTGTGGACACTTATCTGATCCATAGGACGATAGCAGCGATTGTTACGACGGCGAGGTAGTTTCTTGCGGTTTTCTCGAAGCGGGTGGCGACCCTGCGAAAGTGCTTGAGTTTTGAAAAGCAGCATTCGATGAGGTAGCGCTGGGCATAGAGGTCCTTGTCCAGCGGGTATTTCTGGGCACGGGAAGGATTGTTGGGGATCACCGCCACAGCGCCTTTGTCTACGATGGCGTCACGCAAGTGGTCACTGTCATAGGCGGTGTCGGCCATGACGATATCGGCCGGCAGACCCTCGATCAGGGCCTCGGCTTGCGGCGCATCGCCCTTCTGGCCTGCGGTCAGTGTGAAGCGGACCGGGCATCCGAGACCACGCACCGCCATATGGATCTTGGCGCTCAGGCCGCCACGAGAGCGGCCAAGGGCTTGATCTTCAGCCCCTTTTTTGCGCCGGCAGCGTGCTGATGGGCGCGGATGATGGTGGAATCGACGATCAGATACTCGAAGTCCGGATCGTCCGACATCGCCGCAAACATACGCCACCAGACGCCCTTCTCGCTCCAGCGGCTGAAACGACGGAAGACACTGTTCCACTCGCCGAACACTTCAGGCAGATCACGCCAGGGTGAGCCGGTGCGCACGATCCAAAGCACCGCTTCCACGAACATCCGGTTGTCGCGGCCCGACGACCCCCGCGTCCGATCGTCACCAATGATGTGCGGCGATATCCGCTCCCACTGCTCGTCCCGAAGGATCAACCGGTCCAATACACCCATGACTGCCTCCAAAAGACAGTCTTGAATCTGATTTGCTCAGCCTTGGGAATCCCAAGAGTCCACAAGACCTAGGGCGATCACGCCGAAATCTGTTCCGCCATTTCAGGCGGTTGGCTGCCATTCCGGGCGTCTATTTTGCTCAGCTATTATCATTGCGGACATCAAGCGCGTCGCGGGGGCTGGCGTGAACTTATACGGCATCAACACAGCTCGCATCATGGAAAACGGCGCAAATAGTCCCCAACTCCAATCCATGCAACACGGTCCCGTCAGACCATAGATTTTAGCTTCGCTGACAAAACGACCGCAGCCACCCGAATGTCCTCTTCGATATAGGTTCGAACAGAAAGTCCATTGCCTTGCTCGAGTGCTGCAACAATTTTGCGATGCGCGACATTGGACTGCGGGATGTAGGCATCAGATTGCATCAACAGGTTTAAGTATGGCCCGACACGGCCCCAAAGATCCTGTATGATATTGAGCATAATCGGCGCTTTGGCATGGTTGTATATCGCAAAATGAAAGGCTTCGTTCATCGCCAGATAAGAAGCGGGATCACTGGCCCTCACGGCACGATCCATTCCCAACAGCAAGACATGTATTTCTGCCAGGCCTGCTGCCGGCATGCGAGACGCGGCTCTTTCGCCTGCGGTCCCCTCGACCGCGATGCGGAGATCGGTAAGTTCGTCAAACGCGGTGTCAGAAAGCAGGGGCACGATAATCGAGCGATTGTCTTTCATCTCGAGCGCGCGCTCTGCGACGAGTCGCTGCAACGCTTCCCGAATCGGCGTCGTCGAAATTCCGTATAGATCAGCCAGCTTTCGGATCACCAGCGTTTGCCCAGGGTTGAAGGTTCCTGAGATCAGACCCTGTCGCAGTGCGGCATAGGCCCTGTCGTTCAAAGTTTCATGGCTAAGTTTCAGCATTCAGTTCTTCCGACGCGACCCAAAAGATGGACAAATTGAACCAAAGATGCAGGTCTATCAACTACGAAGAACTCAAGCCATGACACACAGAGCCGTCCAGCCGGGGAACTTTGGCCGGCACAGGCTGATTCTTCAGCTTTCACCGGCTGGCATGTCCGCTATCGACATCGCTGAAATCCTGATCTTCTAAACCACAGGTATGGTTTGCAGGACGCTGTCAAGGGTACTTAGCAACAGGTCCGCCTCGGCAACGCCGAATGGCAGAGGTGGCCTGATTTTCAAGACGTTGGCATTTGGCCCCGACGCGCTGACCAGAACGCCCCGCGCTCTAAGACCGTTCACCACGGCGGCTGTCTCCTGCGAGGCAGGGCTGTCGAACGAACCGCCCCGAAGCAACTCGACGCCAATGAAAAGGCCTGCGCCGCGAACTGCGCCTATGATTGGATGGCGCTCAGACATGGCGATGAGCCCATCCCGGATATAGCCTCCTGTTGCCTTGGCGTTTTCTACCAGTACCTCATCCTGGATAATGTCAAGCACTGCCGTGGCTGCGGCCATCGCCACGTTATTGCCGCCAAAGGTGTTGAAGTAGCGCGACTTTTTGCCGAAATCGTCAAGAAGATCGCGGCGTGACACCATAGCTGCGACAGGATAACCATTTCCCATCGGTTTACCCATGGTCACGATATCCGGGGTCAGTCCGTGGCGCTGAAACCCCCAGAAACCGTCGCCGGTTCGGCCAAAACCCGCTTGAACTTCGTCGGCGATGAAAAGGCCCCCTGCTTCACGAAACAGTTTGACCGCAGGGGCGAGAAAGCCCGGCGGGTCGGAAAACACGCCGTCGCTGGAAAAGATGGTGTCAATCAACAGCGCAGCTGGACGCACACCCTGGCGACGCATCTCGGCCAGGGCACCTTCCACGGCCAAGGCAAAGGCGGCGGCGACATCACCGCCTTGCTGCGGATCAAGGGGGGCGTCGACGGCAAAGACATCACGACCGGGCGGCACGCCCGCACCAAGGGATGGCGACAGGCCCGCGATGGTTTCGGTGACCCCATGGTAGGCCAGCCGGGTGATGATGACGCCGCTGCCGCCAGTGGCGTTTTTGGCGACACGAATTGCCAGGTCATTCGCCTCGCTCCCGGTGCAGGTGAACATTACCCTGTCAAGCGCGGCGGGGAACAGGCCAAGGAGCCGTTCGGCGAAGTCCAGTACGCCATCACTGAGATAGCGCGTGTGCGTGTTCAGAGTCGACATCTGCCTCGTCACGGCCTCGATTACACGAGGGTGGCAGTGTCCGACGGACGGCACATTGTTATAGGCGTCCAGAAAGCGCCGGCCATCGGCATCCTGCAGCCAGACCCCCTGCGCCCGAACCGGGTGGAATGGCTGGTCGTAGAACAGGCGGTACGACGGCCCCAAGAGCCTATCCCGTTTCGCAACGGTTGCGCGATCACGGTCATCCAGGCTTTCGACCTTCGACGGGTCGAACGCATTGATCATTGCCTGAGATCCACTCATACTAGTTCCCCCTGGGCCGCACTCTGAAATTTTTCGTTGACCTGATCTGCGGGCAGAGCGGCAAGAGCCAGCAAACCCGCCACAGCACTTTTCTGGTTTCGCAAGATGTAGTCCCGGTTCTCGGGATATTGTGAGGCACGCCAGTTTGTGATGATCACAGTCATGGCAAGGCGGGTAGCAATCAAGACTGGCAGAGCGGCAATCTCTTCCTGGCGCATGGGCAGCACCGATCCATATGCCGCAAGAAACCTGCACAGCGGCGCAATAGGCTCGGAGCCACTAGTGAAAAGATAGGAACATGCCACAGCGACATCACAGGCAAGCGGGCTCTGTACCATGTCACCAAAATCTATGACCCCTGCGATAGCGCCGGTTTCGGGCGAGACGAGGACATTGTGCGGGTTGAGGTCATTGTGAATGACCTGGTGACGAAGTGGAGCAAGTGCGATGGCATCAAAACGATCGAGCGCCTCGGAGGCAAGGCTTCGGTGGAGCGGGTCTTCTGTCCGGTGGAGGTATTCGCGCAACTTCGCAGCATGCTTGAGATCCCATAGCAGTTCGTGGCTGGCGGCCGGGTGCTTGAAGCCGGAAAGCGCCCGGTCCACCCTCGCGGCAATCAGACCCAAGCCAGTCTGCTGTTCGGCGCTTGCAACATTCCCGGCCATTGGCACGCCGTCGAGATAGCTCAACAGGTAGCAAAAGCGCGTTTGACCGTCGGCAGCGCTCCATGAGAAAATATCTGTTCCGCCAAGGGTCTGGATGACGCGCTGGATTGGAAGGTCGGGTGCGACGTGTTCCATATGCCGCAGAGCGCCGACGCGGAAATCGATTGTGGATTGGGCTTCCGCCGCATTTGCGACCTTGAGCAGAAATTTCGGCCGCCCATCGAAAATCAGCATAAAGTTCTGATCTCGTTCGCTTCTTAGCTCTTTGGCGGCGGCCTTGAGGCCATAGTGCTGGTAACTGACAGATATCGCTTCCTCGAGGGTCATTGCAACCGACGTGGTCGTCAGCGAGTCCCCCGCACTCAGCAAGCTCTCAAGGTTATCCATGTTTAGTAGCCCTGTCTTTCGATGGATCAATTTTGAAAAATGGTATATCATGGCACGGGCAGGAAAGGCAAGCTGGCCGATTTTATGGCCTTTCCGCGATCACGCATCGGCGTATTTAGAGAAGACGTACCAGATGCGCGGGCAATAAAGACAGTTGACGCCCGAGAAAAATAAACTACGATATATCATATCACAGACGAGCTGCTTGATGTGAAAGGCAGCCGCAGACACCTGGGGAACTCATGCAAAGCAATTTTTCCACACCGGGAAGTGCAGAGCGAGCAGCCGTTGCGGAGCAGGGGCCTGGTCGGTCAGTGCCTTTGCGTCCTGAGGGGCTGGCTCCGGCCAAGGGGTCTGAGCTTGTTCGGCTTGTCGATGTTTCAAAGACCTTCGGCACGAAGGAAGGACCTCACACGGTACTTCAGGACGTTAATTTTAGCATCGTTTCGGGAGAGTTCTTCATCCTCCTTGGTCCATCTGGCTGTGGCAAGACGACCCTGCTGCGTTTGCTCGGAGGTTTCGAATTCCCCACAACCGGGGCCATCGCGCTTGATGGGGTGGATCTTTCAAAGGTGGCGCCGCATCGGCGACCAATCAACACGGTATTCCAGTCCTACGCGCTCTTTCCGCACATGACCGTCCGCGAAAACGTTGCCTATGGCCTGCGTATGCTGAAATGGCCAGCCGAAAAGCTAAATGCCAGGGTTAACGAGGTATTGGAACTCGTGCGGCTTAGTCAGTTTGAAAGCCGCCGACCGGCGCAATTGTCGGGTGGGCAGCAGCAGAGAGTTGCACTCGCACGGGCTCTTGCCCCTTCGCCTAGACTGTTGCTGCTCGACGAACCGCTGTCTGCTCTCGATTTGAAACTTCGCAAAGGGATGCAGGCTGAATTGAAGCGGTTACAGCGTGAGACGGGGATCACTTTTGTTCTCGTTACACATGACCAGGAAGAGGCGCTGGCCATGGCAGACCGCGTCGCGGTCGTGGATGATGGTCGGGTTCTGCAAATCGGCCCACCTGAAGATGTCTATTCAAAGCCAATTAACCCATTCGTCGCGGATTTCATCGGCGAATCAAATCTCGTTGCAGGGGAGAAATTTGGCCGCCCGGGCATGGTTCTTGCGTTGCGGCAAGAGTGCTTGACGTTCTCACCCAGCGCCAGCGCGGGCCGGATGCATGGTGTTGTATCTGCGATTACTTTTCTCGGCAGCGACATCCTGCACGAAGTGAAGGTCGGAGAGGGACAAGCAGATTTACGCCTGCGTGGACGTAGAGAAACCACGCCAAAGCTGGATGTCGGAGCCGAAGTTTTTGTCGATTGGGCCGACGCATCTGAGTGGTGGATGTCGAAATGAGCATCATTCGCCCTAGATCGGCCGCGATGCTTCTGGCCCCTGCGGTTCTTGCGATTGCCGTTTTCATGGCGCTGCCTTTGTTGCTGGCGCTCGCGGTTTCTTTCATGACGGCGGATACTTATGGCGGCGCCCATACTCCCCTGACACTTTCCGCCTATGTGCA
>Ga0307515_10019025_pt1 | contig 12392 bp, 4 predicted proteins | sample 17_EM_MG_FD_194513 | JGI IMG/M metagenome (GOLD analysis project Ga0307515, IMG submission 194513) | Populus trichocarpa ectomycorrhiza microbial communities from riparian zone in the Pacific Northwest, United States - 17_EM | ecosystem: Host-associated > Plants > Roots > Unclassified | place...
CCCCTTTCAATTGCGTTCTAATTTCCCTCACCCGAGCTGATATCTTGATACAGTTCTTACATGGCCGCTTACTACGCCATGGACATCTCCTTTCGTTCTCGTGGCCGACTCGGCGACGTCGAAGGCAATTGGAAAACCCTGATGCCTCTTTGGAGTTCCTTTCGCACACGCACAAAAGATTTCCCACACCTTGAAGGCTTGCGGCTTCACCTTGGTGCCGTAATTGCTGCTCGTATCTCCACACTGCTAGCGCAGCGCGGCCGCCCTCATGTCCACCATGACTCACCGCAGCACGATGTGGCAGCCGATTTTGCTGTCCTCGCGGAGAACTTTCAACAATTGCAGAGGTATTCACATGAGGCAAGAGGGGCACTGTCACTATTTGATCTCATGGAATACTATCCGAAAACATGGAAGGGTAGAGAAGTCACAATCGATCCGATGGAGTGGGAGAGCCTGACTGCGGGCATACTCAAGGGACCGTATTTCCTGCCTATCGGTCCAGACACCACACCTGTACAGGCGGTGCGATTTGGAGTGAAATTCCTAAAAGAGTGGATGGAGAAGGAGGGTGTTAAGTATGAACTACTCGTAAACTTGGAGAAGGTGGAGGAGGCGAGGAAGGGTTGACAAAACTATTCAACGGAGGCATCTTTTGGCACTCGGCGCTTTATCAAAGAAACAGCGGGGTTATTCAGGGATTCATTAGGAGGTGGTAACTCGGCGTTTTGGGCACAATGGCGGAGCTTTTTCGCTGGAGGGACTTTTTGGCATTAGGGTAAGATACCCCTGGGACCTTATGCGGGTCTCGTGTTTTTAGCGAGTCTGCTCCTAGAAAGGGAAAGACTTTATGACTGCATATCGGACGTGAGCTGGCACATTCTGTACAGGACGGTGGCGTATGCTTTGGCTACGGAGGGAAAGCAACATATTATTAGTTGTAGGGAGTATGGAGTGTTGATAGATTCTTTGCTGGCTTGGGAGAAATCAAAACCCTTTAAATTAATGCATCATATTACTTCTGCAAAAAGGTCAACTAAAAACCCTCTACTCGATAGAGACATTGAGTAGGACTGATATGCACGGGAGGATTCTTAAGTTGCTACCTTGCTATCCTTGGTGCGGATAAATTTCGGATTTTCCAAACATGTATCAAAGTGAGTCAACCTCAGCCCCATTCCTCCACCTCGTAGCCTTCGTATACATAAGTAATTTCCAGCTTACCACTCTAACTTTACTATCAGTATCTCCTAGATACTAATTCTCAAGAATGGGCCTCACAGCAGATCATTTCATGGATGCTATGTCAGATCTTCCCACCGCTGACGACCCAGAAGCAAGCTCCTTAAACAACCGTACCTCAGATGTCTTCCCCATTTTCTCTTTACCAACAGAGATACGCCTTCAGATATTCCGCTTTGCCCTCCCATACACTCAAGTCATAGAATTCAGCCAGCGAACTCTCCAGCGCCACCCGGGCCGGCCAGGGTTCTATCTTGTTCCACTTCCAAAAAATATATCCAATGCCATCAGTCTGATCAGCACCTGCAGGCAGTTTGAAGTCGAGGCCAAGGGGATTTTATACGGAGAGAATGTCTTCCGATTCGTGTTTACAAGAGAGCATGTAGCTTCGCGGGGCAGCACTTTTGAGCTAATGCCTACAGAGGCGGTACGTCAGGTTCGCAAATGTGAATTGGTCATTGGGGACAGCCTGTATGAAGAAGAAGTGTACTGGCGCATACAGAAATGGATGCGGTTTGTGGCTTGTCGTCTCGCGGGCGTGCATCGCCTCCTAGAACTCCACATCGACTTACGCACGGGAGAATTCGAGAAGACGAGGTGGTCGGAATACTTTAAGCCATGGGCGGATGGTCAAGTTGCGCGCATATATCAGTACTGCTTGGAGCCGCTTGCTTTTTTGACGAGAGTTGGCAAAGTGCGTATAACTGGGCATGTGGATGAGGAATTTGCGAAGGCATTGACGGAGGTGATGATGAAGGGTCCTAAGGAAGCGACCTTGGTCGGAAGGTCACACTCGAGTGGGAGCAGGATCGGGTCGGATAATGTGACTGGAAACTCCGTTATAAATCCAGTGACCGCCGATAAGAGGAGATTCTTCGACCCAGACTGGATCTGGTGAGGATTTACCCTTGGAAGGCTTCCGGCCTTTTTGTGAACCTCTAGCACCATTTAAGTTTGATTCCAGACCCGCAGGTCTGCCTAGATCTCAGCTGATCCCAACGAGTATTTAAGCTCGCTATTGCTTGTTTGTCCTCCCTTTGTACCTACTCGAATTCTAAATTCCTAATCAGAACATCATACAGCTACTTATGTAGGTAATGTTTCATTTTAGTGTTGCTATGATTAAGCCTTAGACTTCTTTTAAAACCAGAATGCTACTATTTCATACTTAGAACTCCACAGAAGAGCAGTGGCTAGCGCAAAGGTCGTATTAAGAATCGGAATAACCAACCACGAAGATATATATGAGAAATGTTGCAAACACGTTGTAAGCAATTCAAGTTACAAGAGAATTCTTTGTTCGTATCCACATCAATCAGTGTAAAGCCAATACAAATATTGCATCGGTGTGCCATTGCGAGTTACGCTCTTGAAGTAGCCTATTTTTTTCTTCTAATTAGGCGTCGTTGATCAATTACTGCCGAGCACTTCAATACCTTTTCGGATGTCTTTTTTTGGGGCTTAGATTAATGTTAAGGGCTGCTGTGCTAGCTTTAATGTGACGTTAATTTTGCTACACAACTGGCCAAAAAAATTTCAGAGTTAGGTTAAACTGCAATTCTGCATTTCTCAATAATCGTCGTGAGTCTCTAATGTGCCCTCATTCCATATTTTCCATTAAATAATGAGAGTTTTGATGATTATCCCTTACCACATTCTCGTTTTCATATCTCTGGAAAGGTCTGTAACTACCTCTACGTAGAGGGTGTGGTAGGGCATCCTTTTTACCAGGGTGAGGTAAACATTTTGGGTGGTGGGTCAAATTAAGCGAGGCTTAGCGAGTTTTTAGCGTGGCGAGGTGAAGTGAAGGGAGGCCTCGTACTTAAAGACTTCCGGCGTCGAGAACTCACTCTCTTTCCTCCAACAACCTCCACTCTCACATTTGACCAAAATTTTCAATTTCAACCTTTCAACCGTACTCTAACGCCACTCAATTAATTGGACTCCCTATCTATATCCTTACCTTATATATTATTTTTTTATATCCGTTGTATTATACTACGCACAATACTACGCATGCAGCCTCTAGGCTATGGCCCTGAGCATATCCACCAAACATGGCCACTGCTAATCCAATCCCACCTTTTGTTAATGCAGTTCTTCTTAATACGCTCAACCTTCCGTAACCCGATTTCGACCTCATTGAGCAAGGAGCCCAAGAGTTGGGAAACCTTCGCAACCTTCCCGCCTTTGCTCAGAGCCAGGCTATCCTGGACGCTATTAACCGGCTTGGTGCACATGTCAATACACAGGTCACTCAGAATCATAACCATGTCACTCAATAGATCAACCAGCTGACAGCTTAGTGCACAGTTCAACCAGCTCAATACATGTATCACTCAGCTCGATACACGTGTCACTCAGCTCAATACACAGGTCACCCAGAATCAACAATGCCACTCAACAGATCACTCAGCTGAATCATGACATAACACAAGGCTTTGCAGGCCTCCGAATCGGCCTGGCCGCTACGTAAGTGAATATTATTTAACCGTCTCGCCTATCTACTAACTGGTTTCAACTACATAGTGAGCATAATACTATTACACGCGTTGCAAACTCTTATGTTAGGGCATGTTCGGTTGCAAATCGCCTCCATATCATAATCTGTTCAATCCGTGCGCCTTTTAGTGTCGCCCGTTTTGTAATTAGTGGCGGCTACTACCGTGGTTTATTTGAATCTGTAATTGAGCCGATTGTTCGGTTGTAGCTCCAGAATGAGGCTCTATATTTGGCTTCGTGATTGACATCGGTGAGCAATTTAAATGAGCCCCGATCTGCCACTAGGCCTCTATCGCGACTCCCTACTTTGGTGTAGTAATGGAGCCTCCTCCTCGGCTAACGCCCTCTCTGCGATCAGCGTTTCCTATATCTTTGCCTACCTCCCGTACGAGCCATAGTAGAGTTATAGCGACGCCCGCGACGCCCGCGACGCCCGCGACGCCCGCGGGGCATAGGAGCGCGTTTAAGATGGATAAATGAGATGGAGGAGGCAATGTTAGAAGGCCTCCTTAAGGCCGTTCGGAAAGGACTAGGAGGGAATCCAATCTACCACCTCGCTACGCGAGGTGGCGTCTCGCTATCTCGACTTAGGTGGCCTTTCGCTGTTTGCGACGTTAGGCTGCCTTATTAATTTTTACTACTTTATATATAGTCCCACTTTTTATAGGCATTTTCTTTTAGTATAGCAGTATTAAACGCTCCTTAGTTATTTTAGTTTATTTCTTATTATATATAGAAGGTTTAGGGTTATATATATAATTTACCCTTTACTTATTTATTAACTTATTAATAATACTTAATTAAGTTTTTTTATTTTAGAATTAGGTGTTATTTTTATATACTACCTTAATAGCTATTAATATAAAAATATATAAACTTATAATTTACTATAATATAAGTAAAATATAGCTTTTTTTTGAAATATTTATGTAGATTTATAATATATAATTTTTTTGAAATATTAAGTATAATAATATAATAACTAATGCTACCAAATATATAAATGTGTTATAAAAGTATTAAGTTAAAATAGGTAGTGTATAATTACAGCACCTGTTGTACCAAATATGTACTTACGCGTTTGGTGCACTAACTACTTACTTATAACTAATTAGGGGGGAGGGCGCGTCAGTATATAGACCACGTAGTCTACCTTAATAGAATCGACAGTTACCACTATCTAAAAGAGTATACGATATTATACGTATTTTGTGCCCCTAGATATAACTTACCTATATTATTAAGTTAATATAAATACTAATTAGTAAGCGCGCACAGATTAGCAATTACTTAATACCTCCCCTAAGCGATATATAACAGCGACTACCTATTTAAATCCTAGTACGACCTACTAGAAGGTCGGAAGTTAGGGATTATAGACTATATCACTATCTCTATATACTTATTTAAGTCTTAATATAGTTTACTAGAAGTTTATAAACGCGAATATAGACCTTTATAAAACCTCTTACCCTCCTATAAACTATTATAAACCTATTAATCGCCTTTACGGACTATTATAAGACCTCTTAAACTATTACGGACCTATTAACTAATTTTACAGACTGTTATAAGACCTCCTCTACCCGCTATAAGCTATTACTACTAGTTATAGCTTATATAGATATACTACGCTATATAATATAGTAGATATAAGTAAGCAAATTAATAAAGGTTAAAAAAAGTAGAGTTAGGGAGTCGACCTTATATCTATAAACGGCGTTAATAACTATATTAATTTTAAAATCCTTAAATACAGATACTTTAAGCTTCTAAATAACGATCTATAGAAATAATATAAGGAAGACTTTATAAACTTTACGGAAGCTATTTTTAAGGCTTATAACCTTATAGCTACCCATAACCTATAAACCCTCTTACGTTACTAAGGTATATGGGTTAAAAAGGATAGGTAAGTTACTATTGTATAGTCTCTATATAATATACTATATAAAGAGGACTAAATAGAATGGACTAAAGAGTAGATCCTAAATCACATCAAAACTAGTAGACTTTTTGCCTCTTTTAAACTTAATAGGATTTCCGGTCTTATAGACGACCTATTTAACTAAATTCGTCTTATAGACTAAAGAGATTTTAGAATTAATCTTACGGGCTAAAGTGTATCTAGTACTTAAGTTACGGACCGTAATACCCCCGTAAACTAAAATACGGAATAAAACCCTTTTATTACTTAAGCTATAAATCTATAAACTATCTAAGTAAAGACCTATAGTAAGGAGCTAGCTAACCTAGCTAAGCTTTATATTAACGAATCTAAGTATAGTAGGGAAAATAATAACTTTAACTTTAAACTAACTATTTTTATAGACCTTTATTAGAAGACTAATATTCCTAAATAAAAGTTTAGCTAAGCCTACTCTACTATACTACGCGGCCTAGCCCTTAACTGTTAGCGACTTAGTTAATTAAGGTATGGGCACGGCAAAAGGGACGCGCAAGCCTATACGATTGGATTGTCTATAAACGAGAATCTAAAGCTAGGGAAAGGAAAGGAGAAAAAGAGCAGCGCCGCTCGATGTTATATAAGATCTTCGCGTCACGTGACCGCAATATGCGGCAATCTGTGGCAACTTGCTAGTGTGAAGATCTGCTAAGTTCTACTAGTGCTGTAATATTACCCCCCCCTTTAGTAAAGCCTATCCTTAGGCTTTATATATCCATATTACTTCTAAGGGGCGTTTTTATCTTTATATTCTTCTAGTAGCCTATTATCTTCGCTATACTAGCACTTTATTTACTCGTCTAGGTACTTTAGGGGTCCTAGTTTATTAGGGTAACGGCTATAAAATTCTTAAAGCTTATAGGGACTATTAATAAAGTTCTATATAGGGTACTAAGTAGGGTCTAGGTTATAGCCTTTCTAACTAATATAGTACTTTAGCGTTTTCCTTACTAGTTTATAGGCCAGTACTTCTTTAATCTCCTATTTATCGTCACTACTAACTTAAATTAGTAGGGGAGGTTCGTTCTTTTATCTAAGTAATAGGTTGTTTATAGCTTTCTATAGCTTATCCGGTAAAAAAAATAGGGTAAACCTTAATTAAATCTAAGAGCTTTACTTTATATAAGTTACCTATCTTTTTAAGGACCTTATATAGTTCCGTTATTTAATAGTCTAGCTTATAGCTAGGCCGTTCTGTCTTCTAGTTCTTTATTATAACTTAGACTATATCGCCTATAGTAAAGTCGGGTTCGCGCCTATACTTATTTGCCTACTATACTATTAATTTTTAGGCCTTTTTTAGATTTATATAAGCTACTATCTAGGCTTCCTCTAAGTGCTTAGCGTATTACTAGGCTTCCTTATAAGACAGTTTCTTACATATAGTCCGTAATCTTTCTAGTTTATCCTAGTTAAAGCTTATCTGAGGTAAACACACCATTTTTAGTTAAATAGGTGCAAATTCTGTAAAGTTATAGGGTAGGGTCGCCTAGGCGTAGTCTATTAGGGGTAGCAGTTTGCCCTAGTTATTCTAAAAGTAGTTAATAAAAGGCTAGAGTCTCTAATCTAAATATTAATTTACAATCTCCGTCTAGCTATTTGTTTAAAGGTAGTATATTATAAAGAGCTTTAGCCTAATACCTAGGATCTAGGTAAACTCGTTTTAAAAGGCCAATATAAATTATAGGCTATAATTGGATGTTATAGTATCTAGTAGTCCGTAAATGCGGTAGACGTAGTAAATATATAGTTGGGCCGCCTTCTTAGTATTAATATTCTTATAATAGGGGATTAAGAACGGGCGCTTACTAAAGCAGTTAACTAGAATTATAACCATATTATATCCGCCACGGTCTATAGGTAGCTTATAAAAGTCTATAAAGATATACTACTAGGGGCGGTCAGGTATTAAAAAAGGTTTTAATAGTTTTAGGGTCTTATCTCGTGGAATTATAAACCTATAGTAGTCGTTATAGTTCCGTATATAACAGTTAATATTTATAACTATTTTAGGCTAGTAGTAACGGTCACTAATAATTTTATAGGTCTTATTTTTTTTAGGGCAGGCCGTAGAGACCTAGGTATATACTTTGGTAATAAGCTAGGTTTATAAGTTCTGTTCCTTTACTACTACTAGCCGTTCCTAATACTTAAGTAATCCATTTTTAAGGAACTATAGGCTAGTAATATCCTTTACCTTTTTACGGTATTCCTATAGAGAAGGGTCTGTATAGTTTACTTATAGTAGTTTATTAATAAGGTTAAATTTTATAGGGTTAATAGGATATATCTTAGCGCTTAAAGATTTAGTACTTAGTTCTTCCTATATCTAGGGGTTAAGGTACTTTAGTTATAGTAGCATCTAGGCCTATAATAAGATCTTCGCGACTATCTAGTTATTTAGGTCCTATTTATATCTTATAAGAGCGTCCGCACGGTTAGTAGTGCCTAGCCTATATATAATTAGGAAGTTAAACTAAGATAAAACATCTACCTAGCGCATTTATTAGGCTATAAGGGCCTTAGTTATTATAAAGTATTTTAGGGCTTTATAATCTAAAACTACCTAAATAGGCTTAGGGGTCCCTTTTAGCTATACTTGCTAGTGCTAAAAGCTAGAAATAATAGCCAATATTTCTTTATTATAGATTAGGTAGTTTAGCTTAGCATTTATTATAGTCTTTAAGTAGTAAGCAATAGGGTACTATTCTCCGTCTATCTACTTTTAGAAATAAATGCTAGTAATAATACTATCTAAGGCATCCGTTTCTAGCATTAAGGGCCGTTTTAGGTTAAAGTGGGTAAGTAAGGGAGCGGAGACTAGTTGTTTCTTAAGCTTATTAAAAGCCTACTTATATAGAGTATTAAAGTAAAAGGGCCGGTCCTTTATAGTAAGGCGGCTAAGAGGCTAAGTAATCCTATTATAGTTTTTAATAAAGCGTTAGTAGAAGTTATAGAAGCCTAAGAATAACTATATCCCTTTTACAGTCCGTAATAGTTCCCACTAATTAATTACGGCTATCTTTTCTAGGTTAGCCTTAATTTCGTCCGTACTAATAATAAACCTTAGGTACTTTATACGCTTTATACTAAATTCTAACTTCTTAATATTAGCCTAGAGGCTAGCTTTATAAAGTTATTATAAGACCTTATAGACGTACTCCTTATATTTATTACGGACGCTTTAAGCACAATATTACGACTACTTAGAGAGGAATCGGAAGAAGCTAGTTAGTTAATACAGGCACGGTCTAGAATGGATTTAGTAGAACTATATAACGAGGAATAGTAACCGAGTCACGTAATATAATCTGTATGATCTGTGTAATCTATATAATCCGCAATAGAGTAAATAGAGCATACGTACCTTACGTATAAGGAGGGTTTCCTAGGAGTACGGTTGTATATTTAAAGGACCACAGTCCCTACTCTAGATAGTTCTTTCTTTATAGTGATTCTCAGAATATAATTAGAGTTAATCTATTAGGCAACCACTCTACCAGTTATTATTACGTTATTAACTTTAATTTATATTACCTATACACCTAGCCTAATAACGAGCCCATCGTAGTTCTTGCTATAAGGTTCCGTTATATAATTACTACCTAGTTACAGTATTAAATATAGAAAGTTAAATAATATGCCACTAAAAGCAGCTACCACAACGCCATTAACGGCGGCAACTACTTTAAGGTTAGGAGGTGATACTAGTATAGTAGATACTAACTTATAGCAACCTATAACGGTTAAACAACTATAAAAGATAGTTAACTAGTTAACAGAAAACAATGCAACACTTAAATAAAGGATTAACGGGATAGGAGTAGTAAAGGTTAAGTTATTATTAATTAAGAGATTTTTAGGAGAGAGATTAAAGCTTAAAGGGTTTCTTATATAAATGCATTTTAAGGTTACGCAAGAAGGAGTAAAGCTAGCAATACTTATAGATCGGATAGCTTATGCGGGACTATTCCTATTAAGAAGGGCACTTAAGTAGTTTAAGCTTTACCTTACGGAAATATAGGCAAATGGAATGACGACTACTAATTAGGAGGTACGGTTTATATTCTTAAGTTAGGAAGAATTTATAGAGCGACTTATATAAATATTTAGAGACCTAGAGGTAGTAACTATAGCAGAAAGAAAACTCCAAGACATTATATAACGAACTTTAGTAATTAAGTATATAATATAGTTTTAAACGCTAGCTATATAAGTTAAGTAGAATAATAGGGCGCTTATGGTATAGTATAAATAGGGACTTAAGGCTAAAGTCCAGGACGTAATTATTCTAATAAAAGATATGGATACCCTAAGGGAACTAATAGATTAAGTAATTAAGATTAATAATAGGATCTACTAAAGGGAATAGACTAAGAGAGGCTAGGATAAAGTTCTATAGTCGTATAAGGCGTAGAGCACGCAACGACTAAAGCTAAGTCAAAAACTATAGTATAGCGCAGAGCTAATAGACCTAAGTGGTACTAAAGAAGCCTATAAGAGATAGAGTAAGAAACTATAAAAACCTAGAGGTTAAGGATCTAGTAATTATAGGACTAAAAAGCAGAGGCTAAATTAAGGATCTTAGTAGCAGAAGACGTTTAGGCGGACTTTATAATAAAGTTAGTGGTTTAGAGACGGAGCTTATATAAATTGCGGGAAATAGGGTTATTTCGCGAGGGATTATAAAGATAGTTAGAGTTACTATATAATAAAGGGAACCTAATTAGTAGAAGATATATACGTATAGAGGGATAATAGTATACTACGAGGAACAAAAGAGTGTTTAATTAGAAGTTTCGCGTTTTATTATAATAACGCATACCGAATTTATAAAGACGCTAAGTATAATATAAGCTATTGGCTATAGGAGCTAAAATCTACAAAGTATAGAGGAACTAATAAACTATCGCGTAGATTAGATATTAAAGACGACGAGTTCGATATAGGTAAAACATTTATAGACAATAAGGAAATAAAGGCAGTTTACTAGGAATATATAAACCTTAGAGAAGTTATAATAGAGGTAGAGACTAAGACCGCTATAGAGCAAGGTTTAGTAACGGGTATTATAATACCGTTAGATACAGCATCTATTGCTTTATAAGACGGAAGGAGTAATATCTAAAGAAGATTAAGTAAGCAGACAACTGCTAGTGCTAGCTTACCACTTAATAAAGGCAAAAGGCTAAAGGCTTAAGATTTTTAAGATAAGATAAGAGAGATCTAAGATTCCGTAAATAGGATAAGGATAGCTTAAGGACCTATAACGGATAAAAACCGATAGAGTAGAGCAGCAGCTTAGTTTAAAGACATATAAATAAGCTTAGAAGAAAAGTTTCCTACGGCATTAGATTCTTAAGACGAGATAGATAAGATTTAAGACTTTTAAGAAGAGATAAGAATACTATAGACGCCTAGTTGGACTAAGGCGGGAGCTAAGCTTAAGTTAGAAGTAAGCTTAGGATTAAAGAATCTAAGGGACTAAGAATTTAGAGTATAAATAAGAACACCTATAGGTAAGAGGTAAGAGGCTTCTTTATAAATTAGAGAATCTATAATATAAACAGCAGTTAAACTAGGAGATAGATATATAGACCTAAAGGACTTACTAGGGGAATATAGTGTTTAGCCTAAAGATTAAAAAGTCAATACTAAGATTAAGAAGTATAACGACTTTAAGGATCTACTTATAAGACGCGAAAGAAAGGAAACTATAAAGGAATTTAGAGTAAGAATTACCTTATAGCAAGAACAGAAACTAGATAAAAGATCTAGTATATTAGGACGTATAAGGGACAGAGCACCCGTATAAAAGGTTACTAATAGGCCTAGAGCAGACATACTAAGAGCTAAGTGGCTTACTAAACTGGAACAAGAAGAGGATTTAGGGATTTTAACTAGGTTCGAAGAACAACACATAAAAGGCTATTACAATATAGTAATGAGAAGATACTTCCTTATGGATAAGCCGTATATACTTAAAGGATTGTACTAAAAGTGGTATAGATAACGACATAATAACGAGTGGGAAGATTTCTATATATGGTTAGATGAGAAAGTTATTTAAGACTACCCGATTATAGAAAAGGCTATAACTTATATTAAAGAGGCCTTAATTATAACATTAAAGGATTTAAAGGAGTAATTAGAGGACTAAAGAAGTAAAAAATAAATCTTAGTACCTGCAAATAAAGTTATAACACTTAGATTAATATAAGAAAGGTTTAAACTTAAGGATAAAAACGAGCTAAGAGTTAACCTAAGACACTAAGTACATTATATACTATCGTGGATAGTATATATAGATAATACATATAACATACATAGAGCACTAAAAGATAAGAATTAAAAATATCTAGTAAGGATATATTGGTTAATAGATAAGGCGAAATATTAAAATATTAAGTATATGCATAGTTAGTACCTAGTAGAAGTTTAAGAATAAGGGGACTTAATACTTTAGCCAGAAAGATTCCTTATAGAAGAATACCTAGATGGACGACAGTAGTGGGAATATCTAGAGAATACCTATTTATAGTATATTAAAGATAAAAAGCAAACTAAGTATTGGCCTAAGTTAGACTAAGTATAAATAGGATCTAGTAGCTAATAGTTAGGAAAAGTAGAGGCCTACGGAACTAGAGGGAACTAGTAGTAGAGCCTTAAACCCTTAAAGGAA
>Ga0307515_10019026_pt1 | contig 12392 bp, 13 predicted proteins | sample 17_EM_MG_FD_194513 | JGI IMG/M metagenome (GOLD analysis project Ga0307515, IMG submission 194513) | Populus trichocarpa ectomycorrhiza microbial communities from riparian zone in the Pacific Northwest, United States - 17_EM | ecosystem: Host-associated > Plants > Roots > Unclassified | place...
ACGGTCGAGCTGAAAGGGCTGCTTGGCGTCAAGCCCGTCGTCGCCCCGGGTGTTGATGACGTCGCCGGCAAATGCCTGGACGACCGCCGTCGGCAACACCTGGGTGAGTTCGGTGAGATGGGTACAACCGGCCACGCCGCCCAGGCGCTCGTGCACTGCGCGGCGAAAGCCCTTCATCAGATTCAGCCCCGCCAGGCTGGCGTAGGCATCGCCGTGGTTGTCGCATTCGCCTGGGTAGGGCATCGCGCGCGTCTGCGAGCCGGCTTCGAGCACATTGAAAGCTTCGTCGATGACGAGACGTAGCAGCATGTCGTGGATCGGTTCGCCGGCCTTGCGCACGCCGTTGGCCAGATCGGCATCACGTGTCTTGACATCGGTGATGACCGCATCGACCTCCCACAGCCCATTGCCGCGCGCAAAGATTTGCACATCGATGTGGCGGCTGTGCTTGAGCTGGCGCTCGGGCGCGGCAGAGGGCAGGGCCATCGAAGCTGAGGGTTGATGTAAGGATTGACGCAGCCTGAGGCAGGACGCCCCATGGCAAACCCCCGAAATGTAGCATTCTGCAATGCAGCAATTTGGGATGGGCGTGCGCTAGCCGGCCCCGGCTCAGTCGTCGTTCGCACCCTGCACGACCCGCCGAATCACCTCGCTGGAGAAGCCGCGCCCCGCCAGAAAACGAGCCTGGCGAGCACGTTCGGCCGCGTCTGCTGCCACCTGGCCGAACTTGCGCGACCAGACGTCGCGGGCGCGGGCCGCCTCGCTGTCTTTGAGCTGCTGCGCCGCGTCGGCCGTGAGCGCCACGCCGTGCTGCGCCAGTTCCCGGCGAATGCGCAGATTGCCGAAGCGCGACGCCCGCGCGTGAACGCGGCTTTCGACGAACCGCTCCTCGCTCAGGTAGCGGTTGGCCTGCAGCCAGTCGAGCACCGCCTCCACCTGTTCAGCGGCCTGGGGCCCCGACTCGGACTCGTCTTCCCCTTCCGCCTGCGCCGCGCGGGCGTGAACCAGCAGCTTACGCCGCAGTTCGCTGCGGCTGTGCTCGCGCTGGGAAAGGATCTGCAGCCCGCGCCCCTTCAGCGACAGCCGCGGCTTCATGCGCAGACTTACTCCTGCGGCACCGGTTCCTTGGCGGCCTTGCCCTTCTTGGCCGGCGCAGCCTCGATGGCTTCACCCGCCGGCAGCAGCGGGATGCCCATGGCGTCGCGCACCTTGTTCTCGATCTCCACCGACAGCGCGGGGTTCTCTTTCAGGAACTCGCGGGCGTTGTCCTTGCCCTGGCCGATCTTCTCGCCCTTGTAGGCAAACCAGGAACCCGACTTCTCAAGCACCTTGGCTTCGACGCCCATGTCGATGATTTCGCCTTCGCGGCTGATGCCCTGGCCGTAAAGGATGTCGAACTCGGCCGTCTTGAACGGAGGCGAGACCTTGTTCTTCACGACCTTGACCTTGGTTTCGTTGCCGATGACCTCTTCGCCCTTCTTGATAGAGCCGATGCGGCGGATGTCGAGCCGCACCGAGGCGTAGAACTTCAGTGCATTGCCGCCGGTGGTGGTTTCGGGCGAACCGAACATCACGCCGATCTTCATGCGGATCTGGTTGATGAAGATGACCATCGTGTTGGTCTTCTTGATGGTGCCGGTGAGCTTGCGCAGCGCCTGGCTCATCAGGCGGGCCTGCAGGCCGGGCAGCGAGTCGCCCATTTCGCCTTCGATTTCGGCCTTGGGCGTGAGCGCGGCCACCGAGTCGATGACCACCAGGTCAACCGAACCAGAACGCACCAGCGCGTCGACGATCTCGAGCGCCTGCTCACCGGTGTCGGGCTGGCTGATCAGCAGCTCTTGCAGGTTGACGCCCAGCTTCTGCGCATAGGCCGTATCGAGTGCGTGCTCGGCATCAATGAAGGCGCAGGTGCCGGCCAACTTCTGCATTTCGGCGATGACCTGCAGCGTGAGCGTGGTCTTGCCCGATGACTCCGGGCCGTAGATTTCGATCACCCGACCCCGCGGCAGGCCGCCAACGCCGAGCGCGATGTCCAGGCCCAGCGAACCGGTGGAAACGACCTCGATGTCCTCGATCACCTCACCCTCGCCGAGCTTCATGATCGAGCCCTTGCCGAACTGCTTTTCGATCTGGGCCAGTGCGGCTTGCAAGGCCTTGGCCTTTTCGGTGTTCAGTGCCTTGACGGGTGCGTCCATGAAAATCCCCTTGTGAATCAATGAGTTGAAGATCGATAAGCAGCTGTTTCTAACAACAGGCTGGATGAATGAACAGCATTCTGCGAGCTTGGTGCAATGAAGTAAACCCATTTTTTGGTCAGTTTGCCTTACGATCTAGTGATGACCCAACCGCCTGCCACCGACGCCTGGCGACAGACCCATCTCGGGCGTCTGCTTGGCCACGCCGTGCGCCGCTTCGACGAGCGCGTGCTCGCCCTGATGGCGCGCAACGTCGAGGTCCCGCTTGCGTTGTCGAACCTGGCTGCGCGCGAGCAGGTGAGCGCCGCCCACATCCACATCACGCGCCACCTCGCGCTGGAAGGCTCGCGCCTCACCGACCTGGCCACCCGCGCCGGCATGAGCAAGCAAGCGATGGGCGATCTGGTCGATCAGTGCGAAGCCTGGGGCTTGGTGATGCGCGCACCGGATGACCGCGACCGGCGGGCGCGCGTGGTGCGCTTCACAACGGTTGGCCTGTCGTGGCTGGCGGCGTTCGAGTTGGCCGTCGCGCAGGCCGAGCAGGAGTTTCGTGCGGAGGTCGGCGCCGATGTAGCGATCGTGGTGGCCCTGGGACTTGAAGCGTATGCAGGCGCTTGGTCGGCCGCCTGATCCATCACCGATGGCACTGGCGCTTCAATAGAATCAACTCATCCCGCACGCCGACCAGCGCGGGCAACCAGGAGACAGCCATGCGGATACTGATTGCCGAAGACGATCAGGTCCTGGCCGACGGACTGCTGCGCACGCTGCGCAACTCCGGCTATGCCGTGGACGCCGTCGCGAGCGGGACGGAGGCCGATGCGGCCCTCGGCGCGCACGAGTTCGATCTCCTCATCCTCGACCTGGGCCTGCCCAAGCTGCACGGACTCGAGGTATTGCGCAAGCTGCGCGCACGTGGCGCCACGGTGCCGGTGCTCATCCTCACCGCGGCCGACAGCGTGGAGCAGCGCGTCAAGGGCCTCGATCTGGGCGCAGACGACTACATGGCCAAGCCCTTCTCGCTGCAGGAGCTCGAAGCCCGCGTACGAGCTCTGACGCGGCGCGGCCTGGGCACCGCGTCGAGCATCATCAAGCATGGCCCGCTGACCTTCGATGCCACCGGCCGCGTGGCCTACATCAATGACCAGATGATCGAGCTCTCAGCACGCGAACTGAGCCTGCTCGAAGCGCTGCTCCAGCGCGCCGGCCGCCTGGTCAGCAAGGACCACCTCGTCGAGCGACTGTGCGAATGGGGCGAAGAGGTCAGCAACAACGCGATCGAGGTCTACATCCACCGCCTGCGCAAGAAGATCGAGCAAGGTCCTGTGCGCATCGCCACCGTCCGCGGTCTGGGCTACTGCCTGGAGAAGATCCCAGGATGATCGTCGCCACCAATGAGTGAGCGAAGCGACTGGGGGGCCCAATGACCCGTCGCGAGCAACGCTCCCTGTTTGGCGAAATCCTCGACTGGATGCTCGCGCCTCTGCTGTTGCTGTGGCCGATGAGCGTGGTGCTCACCTGGCTGGTCGCGCAGGGCATTGCCAACAAGCCCTTCGATCGCCAGCTCGGTGAAATGGCACGCCTGCTGTCGCAACAGGTCAACGTGCAGGCGCAGGCGGACGGCACGCCGCGTGCCACGTTCGCGCTGACGCGCAGCACCGCTGAACTGCTGCGCACCGATGAATCCGACACGCTGTACTACCAGGTGCTCGGGTTGCGCGGCGAGTTTCTGAGTGGCGAGCGAGGCCTGCCCATGCCCGCCGCTGATGACGGCAGCGGACAGGCCCAGCTGCGCTTTCGCGACGACGAACTCGGCAGCGAGCCGGTGCGCGTGGCGTACGTGTGGGTCAACGCGCCAGGCACGTCGGCCAGCAGCCCGCCCGCTCTGGTGCAGGTGGCCGAAACGCTGGGCAAACGCTCACGCTTGGCCACTGAGATCATCAAGGGCGTGATGCTGCCGCAGTTCGTCATCCTGCCGCTGGCCGTGCTGCTGGTGTGGCTGGCACTGGTGCGCGGCATCAAGCCGCTGAACGAATTGCAGCAGCGCATCCGCCGCCGCGAGAGCCACGACCTGAGTCCGATCGATGAGCGCGAAGTGCCCGAAGAAGTCTCGCCGCTGGTGCGCGCCATCAACGACTTGCTGATGCGGCTGGACCGCAGCATCGGCAACCAGAAGCACTTTCTCGCCGACGCCGCCCACCAGCTCAAGACGCCATTGGCCGGCCTGCGCATGCAGGCGGAGCTGGCGCAGCGCGAGATCGACGCCGGCCAACGTGATCCGCAAGCGCTGAAGAAATCGCTGCAGCAGATTGCTCGTGCCAGCCAGCGCGCCACGCGCATGGTGAACCAGCTGCTGTCGATGGCCCGTGCCGACGACGCTTCGCAGGCGCAGAACCATCAGGACGTCAACCTGGCGCGCGTCGCCACCGAAGCCGTACGCGATTTCGTGCCGCGCGCGCTGGAAAAACGCATCGACCTCGGCTACGAAGGCCCGAACACCGGAACGCGCCACCCACAAGGCCTGATGGTGCATGGCCAGCCGGTGCTGCTGCGCGAGCTGGTGCGCAACCTGGTGGACAACGCGCTGCAGTACACGCCAGAAGGCGGCACGGTCACCGTGCGCGTGGTCGACGACCCGTTCGGCCAGGTGGTGGTGTTGCAGGTGGAAGACTCCGGCCCCGGCATTCCGGCGGCCGAGCGCGACAAGGTCTTCCTGCCGTTCTATCGGGCGTTGGGGACCAACGTCGACGGCTCTGGCTTGGGCCTGGCCATCGTGCGCGAAATTGCGCAACAGCACCGCGCCGAGATCGCCCTGGAAGACGCCAATCTGCGCCTGCGTCCGGGCCAACTGGTCGAACATGGCGGCGTGGCCTTCGGGCCGGGCGTTCGCTTCACGGTGCGCTTTCCGGCTGCCTTGGCCCAGCTGTCCCCGCCCGTGGCCGCGCCCGATTCCCCGCCGGGCCCTGTCTCTGCAGTTCCGACTGCCGACTGACGCGACTCAGCGCTCGCGCATCAACTCGAACACGCTCGCGTCGTCGAGCGCCGCGAGCCCGTTCTCGCAAGCGCGCGCAAAGAGCGCCGTGGCCTGCTCACCCACCGGTACGCCAAAGCCTGCCTGCTTCGCCACCTCGATCGCGAGCTGCGTGTCCTTCTTCAACAGGCTGGTGTGAGCCCGTGGCAGGTAGTCGCCGACCATGGCGCGGCGCATGCGGTCGCTGACGATCCAGCTCTGCCCGCTCGACTGCTCGATCACCGCGAGCGCGCGCGGCACGCTGAGCCCCAGGACATGACACCCAGGCTCACCGCCGGTGCTTCGCGCTGCGCGTCGATGTCGTGCACCGCGACCAGGTAGCCCTGCGTCAGCAGCCGCGCCGCCATCGCGCCGCCCATGTTGCCGACCCGCGGGACGGGCCAGATGGCCGGGAATCGCGACTTAGCGCTGCATGTAGCGGCGGCTCTTGGAGATCGACATCAAAATGCCCAGCCCCAGCCCCAGCGTGACCATCGCAGTGCCGCCGTAGCTGATGAACGGCAAGGGCACGCCCACCACCGGCAGGATGCCGCTGACCATGCCCATGTTGACGAAGGCGTAAGTGAAGAAGCTGAGCGTGATGGAGCCGGCCAACAGGCGTGAGAACAGCGTGGGCGCGTCGGCGGCGATCATCAAGCCGCGGAAGATCAGGAAGATGAAGCCGATCATCAGCAGCGCGCAACCCATCAGGCCGAACTCTTCGGAGAAGGCCGCGAAGATGAAGTCGGTCGTGCGCTCGGGGATGAACTCGAGGTGGGTCTGCGTGCCCTTCATGAAGCCCTTGCCCGAGACCCCGCCGGAGCCGATGGCGATCATGCCCTGGATGATGTGGAAGCCCTTGCCCAGCGGGTCGGTGGTCGGGTCGAGCAGGGTGCAGACGCGGTTCTTCTGATAGTCGCGCAACATCGGCCACACCACCTCGGGCTGGCAGATGCGGTCTTCGGTCAGCACGATGGCGGTGATGGCGGCTGCGCCCACCACCAGCACCGGCAGGATCAACTTCCACGACAGGCCGGCGAAGAAGATCACGTACAGGCCAGCCGACAACACCAGGATGGCGGTGCCGAGGTCGGGCTGCTTGACGATCAAGCCCACGGGCACGCACAGCAGCAGCAGGGCGCCCAGGAAATCGAGCACGCGAAGCTGCCCTTCGCGGCGTTGGAACCACCAGGCCAGCATCAGCGGCATCGCGATCTTGAGCACCTCGCTCGGCTGGATCACCACGCCGACGTTGAGCCAGCGCGTGGCGCCTTTCTTGGTGATGCCGAACAGCGCCACCGCGATCAGCAGGGCCACCCCCAGCGCATACAGGGGCACGGCCAGGCGCATCAGCTTCTGCGGCGGGATCTGCGCCACGACGAACATGATGCCGACCGCCAGGATCATGTTGCGGCCGTGGTCGACGAAGCGCGTGCCGTTGTCGTAGCCGGCCGAGTACATGGTGACCAGCCCCATTCCGCCCAGCATCACCACCACGAGCGCGAGCGGAATGTCGAAACCAGTGAAGACGGGCTTCAGCCGCTGCCAGAACGATGGCTTCTCAAAAACGATGCTCACGGCACGCGCGCCACCAAGTTGGGCGACGAGGCTGGCGCAGACGCCGCGGCGGCTGCAGCGACACCGTTGACCGACGCGCCCGGCAGCGGCACCGAAGCGGCCGGGCGAGGCGCACCGATCGGCGCGGTCGACTGGCCGGCACGCGTCGCGGTGATGTCTTCTTCGCTCGGATACATGCCCTGCAGCACGTAGTCGAACACGCGGCGTGCGATGGGTGCGGCCGCGCCGGCACCGAAGCCGGCGTTTTCGACCACCAGCGCGAGCGCGATGCGCGGCTCGTCGAGCGGCGCAAACGCGGTGTACAGCGCGTGGTCGCGGTGCCGCTCGTCGATCTTGGCGGCGTCGTACTTCTCGTTCTGCTTGATCTGGATCACCTGTGCCGTGCCGGTCTTGCCGCCGGACTTGTAGGGCGCACTCAGGAACGAACGCGCCGACGTGCCCTCTTGCGTCACGCCATACAAGGCCTGGTGGATCGTCTCGACGTGCTCGGGCTTCCACGGCAAGGTTTCGAGCGCATCACCGGAGAGCTTGCGCTGTGCGCGGGTCTCGACGTTCTCGATCGCCTTCACAAGGTGCGGCCTGAAGCGCTTGCCGCCGGCGGCAATGGTTGCTTCGGCTTGCGCCAGTTGCAGCATGGTGAACGCGTTGTAGCCCTGGCCGATGCCCAGCGAGATGGTTTCGCCGGCATACCACTTCTGCGCCTCGGGCCGCTTGTACGACTTGCGCTTCCACTCGGTCGACGGCAGCGTGCCGCGCAGTTCACCCTGCATGTCGATGCCGGTCAGCTGCCCGAGACCCAGCGGCGCCATGAAGTCGTGGATGGCATCGACACCGAGGTCGTTCGCGAGGATGTAGTAGTAGGTGTCGCACGACTGCACGATCGACTTGTACATGTCGACGTAGCCGTGCCCGCCTTCCTTGTCGTCGCGGAAGCGGTGGTTGCCGAACTGGAAGAAGCCCGGGTCGCTGATCCCCTGCTGCGGCGTGCGTTTACCGAGTGCCAGTGCGGCCATCGCCATGAAGGGTTTGTAGGTGGAGCCGGGTGGGTAGCTGCCGCGCAGCGCTCGGTTGAGCAGCGGCTTGTCGTCGGACTCGTTGAGCGCCTTCCAGTTCTCCGAATCGATGCCGTCGACGAAGAGGTTGGGGTCGAAGTTGGGTTTGCTGACGAAGGCCAGCACCTCGCCGCTGCGTGGGTCGATGGCCACCAGCGCACCGCGGCGGTCGCCGAACAGCTCTTCCACCAGGGCTTGCAGGCGGATGTCGATCGAGAGGATCAGCGTGTTGCCCGGCGTCGCGGGGTTGCTCTTGAGACGCCGCACCGCACGCCCACCGGCGCTAGTTTCCACTTCTTCGAAACCGGTGGCGCCATGCAGGCTCGACTCGTAGCTCTGCTCGACGCCCAGCTTGCCGATGTACTCGGTGCCACGGTAGTTGGCTTCGTCTTCGGAGTCGTCGATCTTCTCTTTCTCGGCCTCGTTGATGCGGCCGATGTAGCCGATCAGGTGGCTGCCCACGTCACCGAGCGGGTAGTTGCGGAACAGTCGCGCCTTGATGTCAACACCCGGAAAGCGGAAGCGCTGCGCGGTGAACCGCGCCACTTCTTCGTCGGTGAGTTTGGTGCGGATCGGCAGCGACTCGAAGCTCTTGCTTTCTTCCATCAGCCGCTTGAAACGCTTGCGGTCACGTGGGGTCACGTCGACGATGGATTCGAGCGAGGTGATCGTCGCGTCGAGGTCATCCACCTTCGACGGCATGATCTCCAGCGTGTAGGCCGAGTAGTTGTTGGCCAGCACCACGCCGTTGCGGTCGACGATCAGCCCGCGGTTGGGCACGATGGGAACAACGGCAATGCGGTTGTTCTCGGCCTGCGTCGACAGCTCGTCATGGCGAGACACCTGCAGCACCAGCAACCGCGCGGTCAGCAGGCCGAAGGCGATCAGCACGAAGGCCGCAGCCGCCACCAGCCGGGTGCGAAACTTCCCCAGCTCCTGTTCGACATTGCGCAGCTCGGTCATGTCGGCAACTCTGTCACAGCGGGCGGTTCTTGTCCGCGTCCGGCGGGCGGCGCTGCGGCGCCAGCAACAGCAGCGACACCACCGGCCACAGCAGGCTCTCGATCACCGGCGCGAACATCAGTTGCCAGCTGGGCAACATGCCGCCGACCAGCATGCGGACAACCATCGACACCGCGTGGGCCGCCACGAAGAGCGGCAGGATCTGCAGCGCCTGCGACAACACGCCGAACCACAGCAGGCGGCGGTGGATGGTGATCGCGAAGAAGCTCAGCAACGTGTAGGCCAGCGCGTGCTGGCCGAGCACCGCGCTGTCGTGCACGTCCATCATCAGGCCGAACACGAAGGCGGCGCCCAACCCGACGCGGCGCGGCTGGTGCACGTTCCAGAACACGAGCACCAACGCCATCAGGTCGGGCAGGTAGGCAGTGCGGCCCAGCGGCACGAGGTTGAAGGCAAAGGCCAGCAGCAGCGTGAACCACATGAACAGCGGGTTCACCGGCAGCAGGAGCTGGTCGGAGCCGCGCGGCATCATCAGGCGAACCCTCCCAAAACATGCTGAATCATTTGCGCCCCGCCTTCTTCACGGGTTTGGTGGGTTCCGACACCGGGTCGGGCCGCGCCGGCATCTGGATGCCTACCGGCTCGAGCACCAGCACATGGCGCACGCTGTCGGGCTCGGCCAGTGGCGTGAGCGCGATGCGGGCGAAGCCGGTGTCGACGCGGCGGTCCACGCTGGTCACCTTGGCGACCGGCACACCGGCGGGGTAGATGCCGTCCACACCCGAAGTCGACAGCACATCACCGACCTGCACGTCGGCATTGCCGGCCATGAAGCGCAATTCGAGCCCGGCCCCGAGCGAGTTGCCGAAGGCCGCACTGCGTGCCTGAGTACGGCTGTTGAGCACGGGAATGGCCGCCTCCTTGTCGGTGAGCAGCGTGACCTCGGCGCTGTAGGGAAACACGCGCGTGACTTGCCCCAGCACGCCAACCTCGTTGATCACCGGCGACGAAACGACCAGCCCATCGCGGTTGCCGCGGTCGATGATGACCTTGCGTGAATAGGGATCGGGTGCGTCGTACAAGACCTCAGCGGTCTGCGAACGCACCTTGAGCGCGCTGCGCAAGTCGAGCAGGGCACGCAGGCGCGTGTTCTCCTGCAGGAGCTGCTCGACGCGCGCGGCGCGCTCGGCCTGCTGCGCGAGTTCGCGGCGGGCCCGGCCCTCGGAGGCGAGGGCGTGCTGCAGCCCCATGAGGTAGTCGGACGAGGTGTCCCAAACGTCGACCGGTGCACGCAGCACGCGCTCGACCGGGTTCAGCACCGTGGCCACCACGGCACGCAGCGGCTGTGTCACCTTGAAGCGCGTGTCGGCCACCATCATGAACAGCGCCAGCGCCGCGAAGAACATCAGCCGAGTCAGCGCCGACGGGCCCTGTCGGAAGAAGGGCGGCGGACTTCGATCGAGGGTCCCCAGGGGCATGGCCGTTGTGACTCAGGAATTGGCGCTGCGTTTGAAGCGAAAAAGCCGGCCACGTTGGCAACGTGCCGGCTCTGTGATGTGGTTCACATTCACTCGGAGGTAAAGATCGAGCCGAGCCGTTCCATGCGCTCGAGCGCCATGCCGCAACCTCGGACCACGCAGGTCAGAGGATCTTCAGCCACCAGGACCGGCAACCCGGTTTCTTCGGCCAGCAGTCGGTCGAGGTCGCGCAGCAAGGCGCCGCCGCCGGTGAGCATCATGCCGCGCTCGGCGATGTCGGCACCCAGCTCGGGAGGCGTCTGTTCGAGCGCGTTCTTCACGCTGGAGACGATCTGGTTGAGCGGGTCGGTCAGCGCTTCAAGAATTTCGTTGCTGCTGATGGTGAAGCTGCGCGGCACGCCTTCGCTCAGGTTGCGGCCCTTCACTTCCATCTCTTTGACCTCGGAGCCCGGGAAGGCGGAGCCGATGTTTTTCTTGATCGCTTCGGCCGTGGGCTCGCCGATCAGCATGCCGTAGTTGCGGCGGATGTAGTTGATGATGGCTTCGTCGAACTTGTCGCCGCCGACGCGCACGCTGCCTTTGTAAACCATGCCGCCCAGCGAGATCACACCGACCTCGGTGGTGCCGCCACCGATGTCGACCACCATCGAGCCGCTGGCCTCGCTGACCGGCAGGCCGGCGCCGATCGCCGCGGCCATCGGTTCCTCGATCAGGTAGACCTCGCTCGCACCGGCGCCCAGCGCCGATTCGCGGATGGCCCGGCGTTCCACCTGGGTGGAGCCGCAGGGCACACAGATGATGATGCGCGGGCTCGGGCGGAACATCTTCGAGTCGTGGACCATCTTGATGAACTGCTTGAGCATCTGCTCAGTCACCGTGAAGTCCGCGATCACGCCGTCTTTCATCGGGCGGATGGCTTCGATGTTGCCGGGCACTTTGCCCAGCATGGCCTTGGCCTCGGCACCGACCGCCTGGATGGTCTTCTTGCCGTTGGGGCCGCCTTCGTGGCGGATGGCGACGACCGAGGGTTCGTCAAGCACGATGCCCTTGCCACGCACATAGATCAGCGTGTTGGCGGTGCCCAGGTCGATAGCGAGGTCGGTGGAGAAGTAGCGGCGCAGGGATGCGAACATGTTTTGTTTGGCAGATCGGCGAGCATGCAGGGCGCTTGTGAAAAGCGCGGGGCAGGCGGGGCGATGTGATTCCGGTGTGAGTGGCTGGGCTTCTTGCTCGCACGCTCTGTCAAAGTCGAGCGCGTGGGCGCAATGTCGTCCAAGCTGCTTGAAAATTACTGCAAACCCATGGCATACCCTGGGTTTTATGGCCATCAAGAGGCTTGTGGATAACCGGGGATAATACTGCATCACCCTTGGTTTCCGACCCCTCGGACACCCTTCCTGGACTGCATTTCCTATGGCCCTGACACCCCAAGACGTCGGCCGCATCGCCCACCTCGCCCGCCTCGAATTGCAGGCCCCGGAACAGGCGGCCATGCTGCAACAGCTGAACGGCTTTTTCTCCATCGTCGAGCGCATGAGCGCTGTCGACACCAGCGGTGTCGAGCCGCTCTACACGCCGCTCTCTGCGGTGCAGAACGTTGAATTGCGCCTGCGCGACGACGTGCCCACCGAGACCAACCAGCGCGAACTCAACCAGCGCAGTGCGCCCGCCGTGGAAGACGGCCTGTTCCTCGTTCCCAAGGTCATCGAATGAAGGACCTGCAGCAACTGAGCGCGGCCGACATGGGCCGCGCCCTCAACGACAAGGCCGTCTCCAGCGTCGAATTGACGAAACATCTGCTCGCACGCGTTGCCGTTCACGAACATCTCGGCGCGTTCCTCTGCGTCGATGAATCCGCAGCGCTGCAGCAAGCGCAAGCAGCCGACCAACGCCGTGCCGCTGGCGAGCGCGGCGCCCTGCTCGGCGTGCCGCTGGCGCACAAGGACATCTTCGTCACGCAGGCCCTGCCCACCACGGCGGGCTCGAAGATGTTGGCCGACTACCGCAGCCCCTTCGACGCCACGGTGGTGAACAAGCTCTCGCAGGCTGGCCTGGTGACGCTCGGCAAGCTCAACTGCGATGAGTTCGCCATGGGGTCGAGCAACGAGAACTCGGC
>Ga0307515_10019027_pt1 | contig 12391 bp, 14 predicted proteins | sample 17_EM_MG_FD_194513 | JGI IMG/M metagenome (GOLD analysis project Ga0307515, IMG submission 194513) | Populus trichocarpa ectomycorrhiza microbial communities from riparian zone in the Pacific Northwest, United States - 17_EM | ecosystem: Host-associated > Plants > Roots > Unclassified | place...
ACTTTTGAAACCATCTTCACTATTGATTCAATACATGAAGGTACCGTGTTAAAAGTAACCGACAAAGGTGCTATCGTAGCTTTACCTTACGGTGTTGAAGGCTTCGCGCCAACCAAACACCTGGTTAAAGAAGATGGCAAAAGCGTTAAAGCTGAAGAAGCTGCTGAATTCAAAATCATTGAATTTAACAAAGAAAACAAACGTATCGTAATTTCACACTCACGTATATGGGAAGAAGCTCGCGCCGACGCTCGTGTTCAGGAATTTGAAAACCGCAAAAAAGAAGCAAAATCTGCAAGCAACGCGGTTAAAAAAGTGAAAGAATCAGTTGAAAAATCAACTTTAGGCGACCTTAGCGTATTAGCTCAGTTAAAAGAGCAAATGGAAGGTGCTGAAAGCAAAGCCCGTAAAGCTGCGCCAGCCCCTGCTGCTAAAAAAGAATCTGAAGGCGAAGAAGCATAAGCTTTTAAACTAAGCAATTCTTAAGCCCTTCCGATTATTCGGAAGGGCTTTTTTTATAACCTTAAATAACAATGAAGGATACAAAACAAACCAGTAAGCTCATTAGCTACTGGCTCAGGCATCACCCTGAAGATGGCAACCTCAGCATAGACGATTTTGGCTGGGCGTCGGTTGATGAGCTGATTAAAGCACTCGCCACAAAGGGCCAGGTTTTTACCCATGCCGAAATTGTGGAACTAAGCAAATCATTTGATAAAGTGAGGTGGGAATTTAGTGACGATGGCAGTAAGATAAGGGCTACGCACGGCCATTCCATCGAAGTGATTTTGGATGAAAAGGCTGTTAAGCCGCCTGCTTTGCTTTATCATGGTACATCGTCAAATAAGTTTGACGCTATCAGCGAAAATGGCTTGCTTGCTATGCAGCGACAGTTTGTACATTTATCAACAGATAGGGAAGTAGCGGTGTCGGTTGGAAAAAGGCACGGCAAGCCCTTGCTTATAGAAATTGATGCTGCAGCCTTATCGGCCGACGGGTGGGTGTTTTATCAAACAAGCGAGAACGTTTGGCTAACTACCAATATCCCGGTTAAATATCTTAAAATTGAACAAAAGTAGTTTAAACCATGGCCGGAGAAACCAACCTCGACAACCTATTGAGAAATATGACTCCCTTATTGAATGAGGGGGATTATGTTTATTGTACTGTTACCGATATTGATACTATTGATATCAAAAACGTTTTGGGTATTTTTAAAGAAGAGGAAGCCGTTACAGTTATCCTTAAAAAGGAAATTGCCGACCAACTGGGTTTAAAATACGAATACATTGCCGCCTGGATTACGTTAACTATCCATTCTTCCTTAGAAGCCACCGGCCTTACCGCCGCTTTCGCTGCCGCTTTGGCCAAAGAAGGAATAAGCTGTAATGTAGTTGCTGCTTATTATCACGACCATATTTTTGTATCTAAAAAGGATGCAGAACGGGCAATGGAGGCTTTGAAGCAATTGGCCAAGCAGTAAACAAAGGATACTACTATCCGCGACATCTGAATTAAAAAATGACGTGATAGGCTTTGTCATGAGTAGAAACAAAGCAATGGCCAATCTACTACAGCAACATCCACTTCCAAAACTCATCACTCAAAACTCAAAACTATTTACTATTTTTGCCCAAATCCACCCATACGATGCAAAATCTAACGCTGCTCGACGGACAGAAATTTCAGATCACCATACAACGTTTGTGCCGCCAGTTAATTGAAAATCATAACGATTTTTCGGGCTCTGTATTGATTGGTATTCAGCCACGTGGCATTTACCTGGCCCGCCGGGTTGCCGAAGAGCTCCGCAAGATCCTCCCCGAAAGTAAAATTATGCAAGGCGACCTTGATATCACCTTTTACCGCGACGATTTTCGCCGCCAGGGATCGCCATTGGTGCCCAATCAAACCAAAATTGATTTTATTATAGAAGGCAAAAAAGTGATCATGATGGATGATGTGCTGTGGACAGGCCGTACCATCCGTGCAGCAATGGATGCCATGCAGGCATTTGGAAGGCCGGAAAAAGTAGAACTGCTGGCACTGGTTGACAGGCGTTATTCAAGACATATACCGGTGGCGGCAGATTACGTTGGGATAGAAGTAGATTCAATAGCATCGCAAAAAGTTGTGGTGAGTTGGAAAGATACCGATGGGGAGGATAAGATAGTTTTGATATCAGAAAGAGAATAGAAATAATATCGGATTTCGGATGTTCGATTTCGGATTTAAAAAATGAAGAGATTTTTGATTTGCAAACGTGAAAGTTATTTCGGATTTCGGATGTTCGATTTCGGATTTAAGGGAGTAGAGATTTTGATTTGCATACATGGATAAAATAGAACTAAAACGAAGGACAAGTAAATTTTCTATCGATGTAATCAAGTTTATAGAAGGACTTCCCCGAAATCGTTCGTTGGATATTTTATCAAACCAACTCATAAGATGCGCTACATCTGTTGGGGCAAATTACAGATCGGCATGCAGAGGGAAATCAACACCCGATTTTATAAATAAAATAGTAATTGTTGAAGAGGAAGCCGACGAATCTATCTACTGGTTAGAGTTAATGGAAGAATCGGGACTTGTGGATTCAAACAGTATAGCGGCATTAAAGAAAGAAGCCAATGAACTCACAGCAATATTTACCGCTATAGGTAAAACGACAAAAGAGAGGCAACGGCTTAATAAATTGGAAATAAAAAAATAAATTCTGAAATCAGAGAATTAGAAATCGGACAATCAAAATCCGAAATCGGACAATCACGAATTGGATAATCAAAAATTAAAAATCCGAAATCGAACATCCGAAATCCGAAATTGAAATAAATCCGAAATCGAACATCCGAAATCCGAAATCAAACACCATGGCAGGACTAAGTACAAGGCATTTATTAGGCATAAAAGATTTAAACCGGGCAGATATCGAGTTGATATTTGAAACGGCCGATACCTTTAAATCTGTTTTAAACCGACCGATAAAGAAAGTGCCTTCTTTGCGTGATGTAACCATTGCCAACATATTTTTCGAAAACTCCACGCGTACCCGTTTGTCGTTTGAACTGGCGGAGAAACGCCTTTCGGCAGATGTGGTGAACTTCGCGGCATCATCTTCGTCGGTGAGCAAGGGTGAAACCTTGATAGATACGGTAAACAACATCCTGGCGATGAAGGTGGATATGGTGGTAATGCGGCACCCTTATGCAGGTGCCGGCATCTTCTTGTCCAAACACGTAAAGGCCCAGATAGTAAATGCCGGGGATGGTGCACATGAGCACCCCACGCAAGCTTTGCTGGATGCCTTCTCTATCCGCGAAAAGTACGGCGATGTAGCCGGCAAAAAGGTAGTGATTGTGGGCGATATTTTACACTCGAGGGTAGCGCTTTCAAATATCCTTTGCCTTAAACAATTAGGCGCCGAGGTGATGGTTTGCGGGCCAACCACACTGATCCCTAAATATATTGGCTCGTTAGGTGTTAAGGTAGAGCATAACCTGATCAAAGCCCTCAACTGGTGCGACGTGGCAAACATGCTGCGCATCCAGTTGGAGCGGCAGGATATTAAATATTTTCCATCGTTAAGGGAATATACCATGCTCTTCGGGCTCAATAAAACGATACTTGATTCGTTAGACAAGGAGATCACCGTAATGCACCCCGGCCCTATAAATCGCGGGGTGGAAATTACAAGTGATGTAGCCGATAGCAAACAATCTATTATATTAGACCAGGTAGAGAATGGTGTGGCCGTAAGGATGGCGGTGCTGTATTTGCTGGCCGGGCAAACGCCATAAAAATGTCATGAAAAATAAAAAATTACTGCTTTGGATGTTAAGCTTTGGCAAAATCAAGGCAGCGGTAATTTCTTTTTTTATCGGCATAGTAATAACATTTAGTATTACCGCTTCATTTTCAGCTGTTGGAGCTTTGATGGCATCAAAACCAATAATAGCCGCTATAAAAGACGATTTCTATTTTTTTCTGTTGAATGCGTTTATTGTCGCAGTTGCCTCGTGGTCGTTTTACGACGATGCTTTATTAGGTTTAAAAAAGGTTGCAGAAATGGAAGAGAAAGGTATTACTCCCGGAAGCCTTAGGGTACTTGACTTTGTAAAAATATGGGGCGAAAAAAGGAGAGTCGGGGTGAAAAAATATACGCTCTTTAATAGTGGATTGCTAACCGGTGCCCTTTTATTAATTCCGGTGTCTTTGCTCCTAATGAAAAAGCAACCGGATAGCGACAGAATGTTCCCTGAGTTTAGCGACATGATGCTATTTATTGGCGAAATTATACTAATCAGCTACATATTAGGTTGTGTTATTGGCAGAATTAAGTGGGCGCACAATGAAAGAAAATATAAAAGCATAGCCAAATTCTCCGTTGAATTTACTTCTAATATATCAGAATAAATAACCGTCAACAATGAAATTTAAACGCCTCTGCTACCTTGTACTTGTTAGTTGTTTTATTATTGCTTCATTTACCGCATCTGCCCAAAGCATCCAGCAACGCAAAACCGATTCGGTATTCGCTTTGGTAAAGCAATACTTTAATGCCAAACAGGCCGATTCGATATACGCCCTGGCGGGCGATAGCTTCAAAGCGCAGCTAAGCCGCACTGCCTTCGGGAATGTGAGCGAAAAGCAGCTGTTTCCGCTGGGCGTAATCAAGGGATCATCGCTCGTTAGTTTTGTAAATAATAAGGTAGCTACCTATAAAGTCATATTCAACAGCATCACTTTACAATTGCTGATAGGCCTCGATCAGGCTAACAAGATTGATATTTTGCTTTTTCAGCCTTTTAAAGAGGCTACCGCCCACAGGATAGAACGGGCTGCAACGTCAAACAAAGTGCTTACCATCATAGATAACGCAGTAGCAGAGGCTGTTTCCCCTTACATTGAACAGGCCAATACCGCCGGCTTAAGTATTGGTGTTTTAAAAGATGGTAATATCAGCACTTACGGGTATGGCGAAACAGCCAAAGGTAAAAGTATCCTGCCTGATGCCAACACCATCTTCGAGATTGGCTCTATCACCAAAACTTTTACATCGGTAATTTTGGCCTACTGTGTAAACGAGGGCAAGTTAAAACTGAGCGACCCCATCACCAAATACCTGCCCGATTCTGTGGCGGCTAATCCAAATTTAAAAGGCATTACGTTGCTTACTTTAAGCAATCATACATCTGGCCTGGAGCGGATTCCAGATAATTTTCCCGCCAATACCGATCCTCTTAATCCCTATAAGCTATACAATAAAAAGCTCTTGTTTGCTTATCTGAAAACCTGTAAGCTGAACAGTGTGCCGGGCGAACAGTATGCGTATTCCAATTTGGCTGTGGGCTTGTTGGGAACCGTACTTGCGCAAGTGAGCGGTAAAACTTACGATCAGCTGGTGGCCGATGTGATTTGCAAACCATTAAAAATGGAAAGTACGGTACAGTATTTAACCACTGCGGCACAAGCCCGTGAAGCTATTGTTTATAACGCTGAGGGTAATGTGACACCTTTATGGGATTTTGATGCCCTGGCGCCTTGCGGGGCTTTACATTCATCAGTTAATGACTTGCTGATCTATGTTAAAGCCAATATGGATCCGCCTGACGATAAGTTAGGTAAAGCGCTGGAATTAACCCATCAGTTAACTTTTAAAAAAGACGCTAAACTGGGCCTGGCCTGGCATATTATCACCGTTAACGGTATAGAGTACATTTTTCATAACGGCGGTACGTTTGGCAGTAGTTCGTTTTTAGCTTTTAACCGCGAGAAAAATCTTGCTGTAGTGGTGTTATCAAACTGCGGTGAAACAGTAGATATGGTTGGGATAAATATTTTGAAGAAATTGCAGTAAGCGGCCTCCAAGAATCTCATTCGAATGTGAAACTATTGTAATAGAACGAGGCCGTATCGGAAGATACAGCCTCGTTTAGTTTTTTAAGCCCTCTCCCTTCAGGGGAGGGTTTGGGTGGGGCTACAACTCCTTAGCCAAAAACGGATACCTGTAATCTGTCGGCGGATCGAAGGTTTCTTTAATGGTACGCGGGGAAACCCAGCGCAACAGGTTGATCATAGAACCTGCTTTATCATTAGTGCCCGATCCTCTTGCGCCGCCAAATGGCTGCTGGCCAACAACGGCACCTGTAGGCTTATCGTTGATATAGAAGTTTCCTGCTGCGTTGCGTAAGTGCTGGGTTGCTTTGGCAATGGCATAACGGTCCTGCGAGATAATAGAGCCTGTGAGCGCGTAGATGGATGTTTTATCTACAATGTTAAGCACCTCGTCAAATTGATCGTCCTCGTACACGTAAATGGTTAGTACGGGGCCAAAAAGCTCTTCGCACATGGTTACGTAATAAGGATCATCTACTTTCAATACAGTTGGTTCCACAAACCAGCCTTTGGTTTTATCGTAGCTGCCACCGGCGACAACTTCAACACCTTCGTCTGTTTTGGCAGCATCAATGTATTTGGCCAGTTTATCGAAAGATACTTCGGTGATAACGGCATTGATAAAGCTTTCAAAATCCTCTACCGGGCCCATTTTAAAGGAGGTAATATCGCGCTGCATGTTTGCTTTTACCGCTGGCCATAATGAGGCCGGGATATAAGCCCTTGAAGCGGCAGAGCATTTTTGTCCCTGGTATTCAAAAGCACCACGAACAAGGGCTGTGCTCACTACGTCGGCATTGGCGCTTGGGTGGGCAAGCACAAAGTCCTTACCGCCGGTTTCGCCCACAATGCGCGGGTAGGTTTTATATTTATGAATGTTGGTGCCTATTGTTTGCCAGATGTTTTGGAAAACCTTGGTTGATCCGGTAAAGTGGATGCCGGCAAAATCGGGGTGGTTAAAGATTACTTCGCCTGCAACCGGGCCATCAACGTAAATTAAGTTGATAACGCCAGCCGGTACACCGGCTTCTTTAAATATCTTCATGATCACGTTGGCAGCGTAAATCTGCGTATATGCGGGTTTCCAAACCACTACGTTACCCATCATGGCTGCCGATGCCGGTAAATTACCCGCTATAGCTGTAAAATTGAAAGGTGTTAAAGCAAACACAAAACCTTCCAACGGGCGTTGCTCTAAGCGGTTCCAAACGCCTTTGCCCGATACGGGTGGTTGTTGCTTGTAAATTTCGGTCATGTACTCCACGTTAAAACGCAGAAAATCTATCAGCTCACAAGCCGAATCGATCTCGGCCTGGTAGGCGTTTTTGGACTGGCCAAGCATAGTAGCGGCGTTTATAGCAGCACGGTACGGACCGGCAATCAGGTCGGCGGCTTTTAAAAATATGGCGGCACGTTGTTCCCAGGGCAGGTTTTCCCAATCGGCTTTGGCGGCAAGGGCTGCATGAATGGCGGCGGTTACGTGGCTGGCGTCGCCCTCGCTAAACGTAGCTAACAGGTGTTTATGATCATGTGGCGGGCGAATTTCCAGCTTTGTGCCGGTGCGTACTTCCTGCGCGCCAATGTACATAGGTATATCTAACTGTTGTGCACGGGCCTCGTCTAAAGCGGCTTTGAGGGCTACACGCTCTAAACTTCTGGGTCCATAGTTTAAAACCGGCTCGTTTACAGGAGCCGGGACATTAAAAAATCCTTTAAGCATAATGGGTCGTCAATTAATAGGGGCAAAGATAGGTATTTTGTGATTGACGATGGGTGAGGGGAGTGTCAAAATGTTGGAGGGGATTGGTGGTGATACTTTTTTAATGAGGGTAATGAATATTATCGATAAACTTATTTTTTTTATTGAAAATTCAATTTTATTTGGAATTATAGAAAATACCTCTAACTTCGTACGTGTTTTAATTTATAACCTATCATAATTTTTGTCATGACGCCACTTTTATCTGCTAAATTAAAAGGTTACGCTGCCTCAAACGCCCTGGCTATGTTACTCATGGGCGGCTCGACACTTTTGGTGAAAGATGCGGGGATACTTATTGCCGCCGAGTTTATTATCGTTCCCTTGTTAATGGGTATCACCAATGCTTATTTTTTACGTAACCGCACGGAATTTAGTACCCGCCAAATGGTGGGCAACACTTGCATCAATGGTTTAATAGGCATTGTAATGAGCGTTGTGTTTTTACACGAGGGTGCCATTTGCCTGGTTATTGTTTCGCCATTGCTGTTTACCTTCATTTTTTTAGGCCTGCTTCAAGGGCGCATTATGTTTCCGCGGAATGACAATACGCTCAACGTTAGCATTATCGGATTACTGATGGTTGTTTTTATTGCGGACGCATTATCCACTCATCATTATGAAAACGAAGTTACTGACCAAATTACCATCAACGCGCCGGCAAGAAAGGTGTGGAAGTATGTTGTAGCCTACAAAAGGATAACCACGCCCGATAAATACTGGCTATTCAGGGTTGGTATGCCAAGCCCGGTTCAATCAACCGCCGAAGGCTATTACCTGGGCGCTAAGCGCAAATGTATTTTTAGCAACGGCTACGTGTTTGACGAAAAGATAGTAACCTACGATGAAAATAAAAACCTCACCTTTGATATCACCAACCAACCCCGCGACCCCGAAATTATGGGGCATATTGATATTTTGCGCGGCCAGTTTTTATTGAAGGATAATGGTAACGGCACCACAACGCTTACAGGTAACAGCTGGTACCGCCTGTACGTTTTCCCGGTTTGGTATTATGATATCTGGGCTAAAAGTATTACCCGCAATGTGCATCTACGGGTGATGGATCATATAAAAGCGTTAAGCGAGGATAAATAACATGTTCCTTTTTGTAATCAGGTATTTAGGTTTCCTGAAGTTTATACCCGGGTTGGGGATACTTTTTGATGGCTGGCTCAAGATTTTCACGCTGCTAACAAAACCTGACATGCTGGATTGGATAGATGAGATTGAGGCCCAAACCCTCCGCTGGTCCGGCATCAGCATAAGTACCCATAAATATGGAGGTCTGCAAATCAATTGCAACGGTAAAGAGGTAGGGCATATCCACAGCAATGGCCTGCTGGATATGCTGCTTAGCCGAAATATAAAAGCCCGGTTGATGCTTGAAGACAATAGGGTGGAGGAACATCATTCGTTTAAAAATACCGGCTGGATAAGCTTCTATATACACACTGAATACGATTTGAAAATTGCGCTGAAATTGTTGAGGCTTGGGTATGAACGGATAGTTGAAAAGGAGCTACAGGCATGATCTGGCAAAACTCTTGGCTCTTATAACGCCCTCGCGGGAAGCAACCATTGCGCCGGTAGAAGTTTACAATAGCCCGGCAACTCATCCAGTAATCACCACTACATTCTTTCCCAATGTTTTAAACCGGTCGCCGTTTTCTTGTACAACGGTAATGGTAATGTGCCCGGTTTTACTTGTGTTTATATCACGTACTTTGCCGGATTTTCCGGCATGGGTTCCACCGATAACTTTGCAGTCATCTCCGTCCTTCAAATTTTGTGTAGTCATATTTGTGTGTTGTTTAGTTTGTAATCTTTTCTGTTTGGTAATCTACTCTGGCGTATTCTGGCCTCACGCGTAAACGCTAATCTGGTATGAGCAGCACCTCTCGGTTTACGCGTAGAAGATTTGTTTTATGTCCTAATCATTCGTACATTGAACTAAAGGTAGTCAATGGAACCCGAAATATAGCCTGATAATCATGACCATAGAATCCATTCAATCCATTTGCCACAAACTGCCGGGCGTTACCGAAGACATTAAACTGGGAGAGCATTTATGTTTCAACGTAGGCGGTAAAACTTTCCTGTTTACCGGGCCAGATTCGGTGCCGCCAACTGCATCTGTAAAAGTGCCGGATGAGGATTTTGAGGAAACCCTGCAAAAGGACTGCTTTTCGACCCAGGCTTATATCGGCCGTTATAAATGGGTGCATATAGCCGATATCAGCTGCCTGGGTATACACGACTGGGAGTTTTACATCAAACAATCTTACCGGCTTATTGCCGAAAAACTCCCGGCCAAAGTGCGCAGGCAAATAGGGATGTAGGTAAGGCTGTCAGTAATCGCCCTTTAATTGTCGTATTTGCACCGCTTGGGTTTGGGTGGATGGATTTACATTTGTATCATAACAATTAAAAACAAACTATCATGGCAACTCAAATTTTTGTAAACCTACCGGTTAAAGATCTTAACAAATCAATCGAATTTTTTACCAGCCTGGGCTACAGCTTCAATCCACAGTTTACTAATGAAGTAGCCGGCTCGTTAGTCATAAGCGATACTATTTTTTTTATGCTGATAACCGAGCCTTTTTTTAAAACTTTTACCAAAAAGGAAATTGCAGATGCTACAAAAGTAACTGAAACTATCAACTGCATCTCCTTAGATAGCCGCGAAGCTGTTGACGAAATGATTGCCAAAGCGGTTGCCGCCGGCGCCACCACACCAAATGACAAGCAAGACCATGGTTGGATGTACGGCTGGGGTTTCCAGGACCTTGACGGCCACCTATGGGAGTTTGCGTATATGGACATGAGCCAGTTGCCACAGCAGGTGTAAAGAGAAGTATCAAGTAGTTAGTATCAGGTATCAAGATAAATTGAGCATAGTGATAAGCTACGCTTTACTGCACTAATTCTGCTTCAGAAAAATTATCCTTTCATCTTAAAATGGAAGAAAGTATATTTACTGAAAAGAAACTACCATGAAAAAAATTTGTTTGATTGCCTGGTGCTTGCTGCCTGCTTCATTAATGGCGCAGGAGAATTTTAATATAAACGGTAATGTAAAGGGGTTAAAAAACGGTGATAAAATTTATTTGTTTTACCAGCCCGACGGCCAAACAAAAACAGATTCGGCGATTGTGCAGGACGCTAATTTTCATTTTACCGGTAAGGTGCCTCAGCCGTTGCAGGCAACAATCTGCCTTAACAAAAATCTGTTGGTGAATAGAGCTGCCAAAGGCGAAATTGTTGATATATTCCGTTTTTATATCGAGCCTGGCAAAATGAGCCTTAAGGCGGCCGATTCGCTTAAGCATATGGCGATTACGGGATCGAAAATAAATGATGAAAATAAAGTGTGGAAGGCGCTGCGTAAGCCTGCTGATGATAAACTAACTGCATTGGATAAGGAGTTTGCAATGCTAACCGATTCACAAAAAAAAGATGAGCATGTTTTTAACGGCATGATAGCGAGGGAGAAACAGTATATGCAGGAGTTAAATGTTGCAGGCCTGGAATTTGCCAAAACCCATCCAGACTCATACCTCAGCCTTCTTGCCTTAAAGACAGCCGCGGCAAATCCTCAAACAACCGAAGCTGCTGCGCAGGCTTATCATAATCTTACGGCTTCATTAAAAAATACAGAGATAGGGAAGAGTATTCCCTTATTGTTAGCCTCGGCTGCAAAAACCCAAATTGGTAACCCTGCAATTGATTTTACCCAAACCACTCCTGAAGGAAAGATGGTAAAGCTATCTGATTTTAAAGGGAAATATGTACTGATAGATTTTTGGGCAAGCTGGTGCGGTCCGTGCCGCCAGGAAAATCCTAATGTGGTTGCCGCATACAGCAAGTATAAAGATAAGGGCTTTGCCATATTAGGCGTTTCGCTTGATAATCCGGGTAAAAAGGACGCATGGGTGAAAGCCATAACAGATGATAAGCTGGCCTGGACACAGGTATCGGACCTTAAAGGCTGGGATAATATTGTAGCACTACAGTACGGAGTACGCAGTATCCCTGCCAATTTCCTGGTAGACCCAGACGGAAAAATTATTGCCAAAAATCTGAGGAGCGAAACGCTGAATACTAAACTGGCAGAATTGTTTGACGGGCCAGCAAAGTGATAGCAAAGGGGCGATCAAAGTATCAAGTAGTTAGTATCAAGTAGCAAGACAAAAATGCTCGTTAAAATCAGTAAAATAATGACTGAAGTAAAGATAGGTAGCTGAAATTCTGTTAATTCTTTAATTCTGAAAATTCAGGTTCAGACAAAGTTTGCGTTAGGGATCGCGCGGATACCGGCCAGGTGGCTAAGGCATGTGCAGTATGAGCATAGAGCCCGGCCGCAGGCAACGCCCGTGAAAGTATCAAGTAGTTAGTATCAGGTAGCAAGATTAAACCGTTTGTACCTCGCAATGACCGGTGAAAAGAAATATTAATCTACGAAAAAACACCACCCGAAACCGGATGGTGTTTTTGTTATGTTGTCCCACACCTTTCAGTGGGCCGGGCATCTATCAAACTTTGATTTCAACTTCAACGCCGCTTGGCAACTCAAGCTTCATCAGGGCATCTACAGTTTTTGAATTTGAGCTGTAAATGTCTAATAAGCGCTTGTATGAGCATAATTGAAATTGCTCACGTGCCTTTTTGTTTACGTGTGGTGAACGTAAAACGGTGAAAATTTTCTTTTCGGTTGGTAACGGAAGTGGTCCG
>Ga0307515_10019028_pt1 | contig 12390 bp, 21 predicted proteins | sample 17_EM_MG_FD_194513 | JGI IMG/M metagenome (GOLD analysis project Ga0307515, IMG submission 194513) | Populus trichocarpa ectomycorrhiza microbial communities from riparian zone in the Pacific Northwest, United States - 17_EM | ecosystem: Host-associated > Plants > Roots > Unclassified | place...
CCACAGGGAACAAGCAGAACAGTGGTGTATGGCGCTCAAATGGCATGAGTAAGGTATGTTTAGTAACATAGAGTAGTTCTGGAATGATGTATTATATGCGGTCTAATGCCTTTTGTTTTTGCTAGGCCGAACAAACAAATTTGCAAATTGCCTCCTCACCCCAACACCCCAAAAGCCAACGTATTCCTCGGTGCCTACTACAATGGCACCTCATCACACAAAGACCAAAAAAGCAGGTATGTGCTCATCTCTATATTTCCAGTTGTGGACAGACATGGTTTTTAGGCAAAGAATCTGCGCAAGAGTCAGACGTGGCACCACCAACGTCCAAGACCTGTAAGGTGGGAAAAGATACCAGTATGTTACCTTCTTTCTCTTGCATTGCAAGATTCTCCACTGACACAAATGTTGCTGGTGCTCAGTGAAGGCATCCAAGACTGCCGAGCCTGTTGGAAAACGTACTACACATGGCTCTGGTAAGCATCTTCCACTATGTTTCGGAGCCTTAGCAAAAGCTGGATTTCTTTCTTTTGTCGAATATAGCAAAAGGCGCACTTGTCGACCAGCCAGCCGCCACATCAAAAAAACAAGGCAAAACGCCCAGAGCCATTCCAACAATTGATGGTGATGAGTCTTCATCCGTAGAGTCCAACAGTGATTCTGGCTTTGCACTGAAGCAAAACAGGAAACAGGGCGGGCCCGGGAATGCATATATCACAGGTGAGAATCTTTGGCTCTTTTCCCACTGTAGCCCTGGATGATGCCTTTTCTTTAGCAAAGGCTAGAAAGGCCGCCAAGCTTGTGGTGCATGACAGTTCACAAGTCTCGAAGGATAACTCCAAGCTTGACAATGACGCTCAGGATGAAGAACCAGACGAAGGGCTTGGTGAAGATACGCACCATGGCGATCTTGCTAGCCAAGGGTTGGACTCCATGCCCAGCTCATGCCAGCTCCGAGTGACTATTATGTCTGCTCAACCATCTAAACGTCAACCAATTACTCCATCCTCGGGCATTCCTGCTACACGACGTACTCACAGGTTCAGCAGTTCAAGCACAGGCGATGCTCAAGAGCAAGGTAGTGCCCGACTGATGGGGGAAGGTTCTGGCGAGATGCTTGCCACAGATAGTAATTCAGAAGTGACGTTTAGCAGAATCAGTGGTAAGATATTCTTGTCAATTTTTCTTTCCCCCTGGGATAACCTCCTTCAGCGATGTCCGGCTCTTCCTCCGATTTGTGTTCAGAGCGCAACTCATGGTCTGCACAAGTAGCAACCTCAACATCAAGCTCTACCTTTTTGAGGTTGTCCAGAACAAGGCCGGTGACCTTGAAGTCGCTTCCCGACCCAAAATTGGCTCCTGAACTCACCTCTCAGGAACACGTTCTACAGGCACAGGAGGCGCGCAAAAGGGCATTTCAGGAGCAGAGACAGCAAGTTCTTGCTCTACATGCTGCCAAGTCCTCATCGACCAAGGATTCTTTTTACAAGAAGTCAGCATGCCAACACAAGAACGCCCCAGCTGACGAAGACAGCAGTATCAATATCGATGAGGATGAGGCTCGTGACTATGCTCAGCCCTCTCGCAAACGAAAACATGTTTTCAAACATGTTACAAATTCCTCCAAGTACACTACTATGTCCTCCTCAGAGGATGACCTCGAGGAGCTCGAACCTATGAGGAAGAAGGTGCGCCTAGAGTCATATGATTTAGCTATTGTTACCGATGTTCTTCTTTGCAGACTTATGGGGGTTCCGGGGAAATGATAGTGTGTTCTTCACACTATTATCCTTGTTATGTACCTCAATCCCATTCAGGACATTGTTCAACAATATCAAGGCAAGAGAAAGACCACTGTACCTTCAGCAAAGACAGCCAGTGTTCTTTGCTCTCGCCTTGAAGGCTTGATGCCTTTGGAAAGAGAACCGCCAATGAAGTGCAACGAAGAGAAGAAGCCTTGTACTCGTCGCAGAGGTAACAGTGACAAGCTATCCCTTGAGGATCTCGACTGAGAAGAACGAGATATTGTGGAGGCTGCCTTCGACCAATTCCGCTGGCTGCTTGCCGTAACACCCACATATAAGGAGGACAACGTTGAACATCACCAGGGAGCTTGTCTGGCATATAACCGAGCCCGGGAATACCTCTGAGTGGGTGATGAAGGTATGCTCAATTATTTCATATCCGCGCTTGCTTACCTGCTTAATAGCCACTGCCGTACCCTCTGAAACTGCAATCAAACTTGTATGTAGTCCTTTCTTGCTCGCTCATGCCAATTATCACTAACTGCCTTGCTCTCCAGATCCTGCAACGCGGCCCTCAGGGTTGTGGTGCATGGGTCACAACTGCTCGTACCTTTGCACCAACCTGGTTCCCTTTCCTCAACAACAACGTCCCTGCTAGATATGCCAAGAAGAAGCCTGCATATCGCAAAAAGGTGCTTGAGCGCATGCTGGCCCGTGATAAGCTCACTTTTCACTATGCTTTCCCTGCTGGAGTCAATCTGGACGACTATAAGGATGATCCAGAGGTATGTACATTCCCCATTGTCACTCGGAAGTCATTCTAGTAACTTTTTCTTGGAGTTCAAATATGGCTCTGCCTACCATCACGAGTTCATCCCAAGGCTCATAGCACTTAAGCTCTATTCCAATCTGGTTGCTCAGCACCATATTGAAGAGGCAGTGCCTTGCCCGCTTGAAGCCATAGCTTTGACAGTCTGTGTGGTATGTAACATCCATGACATTTCTGTTACTTATTGACATTCGTTTGACCTAGATGCACTGTGCTCTGGATGGCTGGAAGGATGAAGGTATTGCTCCGAGAACAGCAGTGCATTTTCAGGAGAAGATCTACAAGGCCTTCTACAGGGAAATCGTAGATGACCTTCTGGCTATGCAGGAGGACCCAGATGAGGCAGAGGCTCTCGCACAACTTCAAATTTGTATTGCTGAATATGGAATGTAAGTTCAATGCATTACTTTGTCCAGTGCTGATCATGTCGATAGGGAACACAATGGTCTTATGCCTCCTGGTGGTTCTGATAATCTCGAAGAAGATGCAAGTGATATTGAAGACACTCCCAAGCCAGTACGCAGGCGTAGTCGCATGATAATTGTGCCAACCTCAGCTCCAATGTCCCGCTCTGAAGGTGATGAAGGTAATTGATTTTTTCTGTCTCTCCACTCTTCCTTGATCAACTTTGGGCTTGTGCATCCTGTATATCTCACTTGTCCGCATCTCATCTTCCTTGTCCATTTTTCTTTGCCATCTTATGCTCCATTTCCTTTGCCTGTACATTCCTTGTTTTCATCACACAGTCAGCTCCTTTCATTTGTATATTCATTCCCTTTTTCCGGTAACAATGTGATATTGATTGCTATGAGGTATGTAAGGACTACCTAGTGGTATGTAGCAAATAAGTTGCAGTGCAATCATTGCTATGTAGGTCTACATAGTTCAATGGTAGCAGATTTTTGGTGGTCATCACTGCTACATAGGGGTGGTCATGCTATGGTAAGCTACAGGTAGCAGCTATATAGTCACTAGGTAGCAGTAATGGGTGAGATACTAGAGCCCACCACACAACATAAAGGTCTGTAGTGGCTAGGTAGCAGCTAGGTAGTGATACATGGACACCCCAATCTGCTCTGAATACTCCTAGACACTACCTATCTGCTACTGAGATCCTATTGAGCTGCTATGTAGCTGTTTGTTTACTTTTGTGCAGTAGACTATACCCTTTTGGTGGTACTAGGTAGCATCTACCCAGACAGGAGGTGATTCTAGGTAGCTGCTACCTAGAGAGGGGTGGTAGATACCTGCTACCAGGCTATATAGAGCTACCTAGCAGATGTTTGTCCTGCTGATGACTTGACACCCTTGTTGTAAACTTGGCTCTCACTCAACCTCACTTGTTGATCCATAAAATGGTGCCAGATTTCTTGGAAATTAGCCTAAATGACCCACAATGCCCCAATCATCCATAACCAACCTTTCTCCCCTGCTATACTGAATCAAATTGCTCAAAACAAGCAGGTGCTTATTGTGCATGATGCAAAGCAGCAGACAACCAAAAAACCAGTATGTTGTCGATTCTTGCCATTTCAAACACTAACTATGCTGTTACAAACAGCTACAACTGAAATGCCCCATTCTCTCATCCACTCTCCCTTGTCAATCCACTGAACTCAGCAAAGCCTTGAAGTGAACAACATTAGGAGATGTATGTGTAGTCATGGAAGGTAACATTGAAGCTCCAACAGACTTGGGGAATTCTGGGGAGTCATGTACAGACTCCAATTTAGATCTCCTCGAAAGTAACACTGCGAGTGATCAAGCTAACTAGACGCTAGGGAGCGATGGGAGTGAGCAGAACCCGCAAGGGGAGGCAGTGCCATCGTTCCCAAACGTACAGGAGTCGCAGGAATCATGGAATAATAGTCCAGAAGGGACATAGGAATGCCGAAATGAGAATGGAGGCATGTACAACACAAGGAAACATCAAAAGAGTGGGGAATGGCCGAAACATACAATACAGTCATGAAAGGTCAATAGCAATCACCATAACAGAATATACCTTCAAGTGTAACAACCCTGTGGAGGTGATTGATGTCAATACTATTGAGTTGGACTCAGATTCAGACTCGATTATCAGTATGGAGTGATAATTTTGACTATAACTATTTTTATTTTTATTTATTTGGTATTTGGACCAATGTCACAAAATCGGCCTTAAGAAACACCTGAACGCTGAATGTGACGTGATGTTCCATGTCCAGAGGAAATGAGAAGGCTGAGTGTGACATGATGTGTTGCTGCAATTTCCGATGTTTACAGTATTCGCTCCTCAAACTCAAGGAGGAGCTATAGATGCATGTAGTCCTGCATGGTCTCGGCCCCAGCTTCCAGCATATCAGGAATGGTTACGCTGGTGCAGAGAAGCAGGATGCTGCCACCCTGGAACGCCTACTCGACTCCAACTATGCCACAGACTCTGTCACAGACCTGCACACAGCCTTTGCGGCCCATGCACCTCCTACCAATGCGCTCAACCCTTCTGGTCGCCTCCTTCACCCTCGCCCTGCCACTGCGTTTGACTGCCTCTGGTGTGAGACCAATGGGTAACCACTTCACTGAGGAGTGTCGCAACATGCAGCGCTCAAAGGAGCAGCGCAAGGCTAATCGCTTACAGCCCAAGGCCCCGCCAGCAAAGGCAAGGCTGCAGATGCTGCGCTTGCGGAGTTTGCTGGTGAAGCAAGTCGCATCCATTTTCCCTCAGACCTCATCAATAATCACTCCTGGAACCCAGACACAGGGGCAACGTGCCATATGACCCCACACAGGCAATGGCTCACCCATTACAGAGCCCATCGGGTCCCTGTACAGCTAGGAGATAACAGTGTTGTCTGGTCTGAAGGAGTTGGTGTCTGCTGGTTTGAGCCAATGAGGGGAGTCTGGCACCCCTTGTCCACTTCTCCAATGTCCTCTATGTACAGTCAGGGAGTAGCCAAATAGACGATTTTCGGCAGCCTTTCGGCATCGTTTGATTTCAGCGCTGTAGTCCTGTAATTACATAAATAGAGTTATTTGAACACCTAGAGTACATAGATGAAGTTTCAGATTTTTTGAAGTGTGACAAGGCAGTCATCGGGGTGGGCGTGGAGTACCCAAATAGATGGTCTTGATATGTCAGAAAAATTGAGTTCCTAATCTTGGAAGACTTCTTAAGTAGAGAGTCAGCAACTACATTGACAATCCTGCTCCTCCACAATCTCAACACTCTAATTCTTTGGGAGACCATACCTTGAGACCCTTCAGCTCATCGTCTAGGCACTGCCATGGCTTTGTGTGTACTTTCCAACAACAGGGCTTGGAGGGTCGGTTTGATTTTGGCACCCCTTGGGCTGCCAATGTCGCGTCGATCTCCACCTATGCCAGAATCCCTGCAGTGCACATCTCTTTGAAAGCTTTTTCGCTTCCTCTATCCTTTCTTGTATTTATTTCTCTCTTCCCTAACTTCCTTCCACTTTGCTTTCTTGTCAGAAAGGTTTGGCTCTTTTGCTGCTTCGCGCTCTCAATATTCGTGTACTGCTGCGACACGCCTGCTGCTGAAGTCCAATGCACCTTCAACCGTCTTTTGAGCATCATTTTGTGGTCGATTATTTTTGGCAGCATGGTATCCTGACCTCCGAAGAGTTCAAAGCAGCTGTTGGCTCAAATGATACAGAAAGAATACAAGAGGTCACGAAGTTAATCACATGGAATAGCAGAGGTTTAGACCCCGCTCAACTTGGGCCACCCCTAGCTCAACATTGCACTTGAGCTTGGTCACGATTGAGGGGCGGCGAACCTCCCACTTTCGGTGGACCACAAGATTTCAACATAAACAGTATACTATGAATTTCCTACAATTCTCTACAGAAGGTTGAGCCCGTAGCGCGGACCGTCTATTTGGCTACTCCCTGACTGTACCCCAGCTTGTCCCTGTTTACCCTCACTGCCCTCGGCTATACCTACACTGGCACTGGTCACTCCCTTGCCTTCAACCTAGGTCGCACCCCTACCTGCTCTGCATGCACCACAGACCGCCTATGCGGCTGCTGTTGCACCACTCACACTCCAGCTATGGCATATGAGCGCCTCAACCACAGAGCACTGGATGCAGCTGAGCGTGCTGTACAACATATGGAGGGTTTGACCATCGAGTCCAAGGCTCGCCCTCAACACCACTGCCCTGCCTGTGCGGCTGGTGAGCAGCATCGCGGCCCATTCCCTGCCTCTTCTCGTGCCTCACGTCCTCTTGAACTGGTTCATACTGACTTGAGTGGCCCAGCCCATGTCCCTGGTCCTGGTGGGGTTGTCTATCACCTCACCATTATAGATGACCTCACTTGCTGGCGCTGGCTCAAGTTACTCCCCAACACGCGCGAGGAGACCATCCTGGAGGCATTCAAGGAATACAAGGCCATGGCTGAGGCCCAGCACCCAGTATGCAGACTGGTGACCATCTGGGATGACAAGGGAGCTGAGTTCATTGGGAATCGGATTGCAGCCTGGCGCAAGGAGCATGGCATACAACCACAGCACTGTGCGTGCAACCCCACAGCAGAACGGGAGAGCGGAGCATGGCTTCAGGACCTAGCAGAGAGTGCTACGTGCATCCTAGCTAGAGCAGGGATGTCTATCTCATGGTGGGCAGAGGCTGCTCATGCCTCCAACTACATCTACAACCACTTCCCTCACCGTGCACTTGGCTGCACCCCCTTCAAGCTCTGGTATGGCCACAAGCCCAATCTCGCCAATCCGCATGTCTTGGGATGCCTGGCTTATGTCCACTTGCAGAAGGACCAGAGGGAGGAGCCCAAGCACGGAGCACACACTAGGCTCTGCACATTCATTGCCTATTGTGATGTGTTCATGGACCATGAGAGACCAGTGGCAGGGTAGTCTCCAGGGATGTACTCTGGCTGGAGAATGCATTCAGACAGATCTATCTGCACCCGCTGCAGCGATTGTTTCACCATCTGCACCTCTGCCTGCACCTCCAGCTGTTCCTCCAGCACTTGCAGCACTCCATGATCACTCTCGGTCTCCTTCCCCACCTGCACCACGTCGCTCCACTCGCCAACGCTTTGGACCTCGCCCTCTCTGGATCAGCAATGTGCCACTAGTCCCAATTCACCAGGACCCACCTCAGCCTCCAGCATCTTCTGCTTCACCTGCCCCTCTGACCAGGAGTCTTACCACCAGGCCTCTGAGGATGAGCAGGGTGCTGAAATTGCGCACCAAGTCTGGGCTCAGTCCTGGAGGCAGCTGGTATCTACTCTGAGTATGTGGAGATGGAGATTGATAATGCACAGGAGCTGGCCTTCTCTGCTGCCCACCAAGCATATGCTGCATCTAGTGAGCTGCCAGTGCCAAAGACTTTCAAGCAGGCTATGGCTGGCGCAGAGAAGGCGCAGTGGGAGGAGGCATGCCAGCAAAAGATCGCTGCACACATGGAGAATGGTACTTGGTGACTTGTTGAACTCCCTCATGGCCGGACACCTGTTGGATCGCGCTGGGTATTCCACATCAATCGCACTGCAGATGGGGCCATCGAGCGGTACAAAGCGCATCTGGTTGCCCAAGGGTTTTCCCAACGACCTGGGTGGGACTCTGTCAAGTCCTTTGCACCCACCATCCGGTTCTCTGTCGTGCGTGCTCTCTTCGCACTTGTTGCTGCAGATGACCTCGAATGCGACTCCATCGACATTACGACTGCTTTCCTGAATGGTGACCTGGAGGAGGAGATCTACATGAAACCACCCGAGGGCTGTGAGCAGTACTCCAGGGATGGACACTTGCTCTATTGCCTGCTCTTCAAGGCGCTTTATGGCCTCGAGCAAGGAGGCGCAGTGCTACCTCAAGCTCAGTGAGGTGATGAAAGAGATTGGCTTCAGGAAGGTGCACAGTGAGCCATGTGGCTACCTGTGGGAGGACAGCACTGGTGGGAAGGTGGTTGTGCCAACCTATGTGGATGACTGCCATATCATAGGCAAGACAAAGGAGGGCATCCAGCACATAAAGGCAGAGCTGCAGAGGCACTTCAAGTTACATGACCTTGGGCCAACCAGCTGGTTCCTTGGTATTGACATTAAGCGCAATCGCTCCACATACACCATTACACTTTCCCAGTGCCAATACATTGTCAGTATGTATGCTTAGGGACTTCGGTATGGAGGACTGCACACCTGTGAAGACACCCATGGTTCCTGGTCTGCGCCCGGAGAAACCTGGTAATCCGCTCAGTGCTGAGGAGGTTATGTTCATGAAGGACAAGCCGTACTACCACTGCGAGTGATCAAGCTAACCAGACGCTAGGGAGCGATGGGAGTGAGCAGAACCCGCAAGGGGAGGCATTGCCATCGTTCCCAAATGTACAGGAGCCACAGGAGTCATGGAATAATGGTCCAGAAGGCGCATAAGAGTGCCTAAATGAGAATGGAGGCATGTACAATATAAGGAAACATGAAAAGAAGTGGGGAATGGCCGAAACATACAATACAGTCATGAAAAGTCAATAGCAGTCATCACAAGAGAATATACCTTCAAGTCAGTGGACTGCAGTCAAGAACCTCCTTCGCTATACCAAGGGCATGATGGACTACAAACTCCAATATGGTCCCCATCCTCATCCTACTGCCTTCACCTCATTCTCAGACGCCGACTTCACTGGAGATGCGGATTCTGCCAAGTCAACAGCTGGTTTTGTGCTCCTCATGGGTGGTGGTGCTGTTTCCTGGTCTTCAAAACTACAGTCCTGTGCTGCTCACTCCACCACTGAAGCTGCATTCATTGCTGGTGAGTCCTGTACATCTTCAAGGATTTGGGCTACAAAATGGCACTACCTCAAGCACTAGGTATGGATAATCAATCTGCTATTACTTGAAGGTATATTCTCTTATGGTGACTGCTATTGACCTTTCATGACTGTATTGCATGTTTTAGCCATTCCCCACTTCTTTTCATGTTTCCTTGTGTTGTACATGCCTCCATTCTCATTTCAGCACTCCTATGTCCCTTCTGGACCATTATCCATGACTCCTGCGGCTCCTGTACGTTTGGGAACGATGGCACTGCCTCCCCTTGCGGGCTCGCAGTAGCAGAGCTCAAGAGAGTCAATGATTGACTGGATCCCACTACAGTACTAATGTAAAGCCATTAATTGTAGCAACCGAGCCCTTGTGTGACGTGACGGCCAAACCCACAAGAAATGGAACTGAGGGCGGCTGTGATGCGTGATGCTGGAACGGAAGCGTGAAGAAACCAAACAGGGGTGGTCTCCAACAAGGCGCCAGAGCTGAAAAAGGAAATCTGTCTGTGTTTCAGGGCAGATTTTCAACTTGGCCTCATTGCACTTGAGCCATTGACAATAAAAGGCGCACAAAACCCCTCAAAATGATCTAAAGTCATTACTCCCTGTAACATGTCCCAACAGACTGCTCTCACCGACTTTTTTACTGTTGCTACCGCTGAGGAAATTGCACGAAACAATGAGCATAGGTTGGCAACATATCGCAATGACTACCAAGCAAAGCAGGCTTTCAAAGAAGTCTCTGCTGCGCTGAGTGCTGAGGAATTGGCTGAGAAACTTCGCAAGAATGCTGCAAGACGAGCCCGCAAGTATCAAGCACGACTAAAGGCTGCAAACAAGGGCCCTCACAAACAGGTAAGCCTGCTTGTGTTAATTTTATTGTGGCTGATCATGCTGCAAGCAGAGGGCTCTCAAGCCACCTGTCTCTCAAACAGTACTTCCTCTCCGATCGCTCAATGTCATGGATTTACCACTCAAGAAGGCCACCAAGAGGCAGTTCGCCTCTGGAACAGCACCTGTACGTGTCAGGGCACCTGCCAAGCATTGGTTTGGCCCTGACCTCTGGCCCGACATTGCTGAGGCTGCCATCCGAAAGGATTGGTCAGCTGGTGCAATGGTCTTGTACCTCCAGTCCACAGCTGCTGGTGCTGCCCATTTCCAGGGTTTAACCCGAAGCACTGTGTGGAAATGGTTTGACCAAACCAAGAGGGGCTGGAGCACCAAAGCACTTGATGCTGTGGAGTCAGAAGATAACTGTAGACTCGTCTTGGAGCCTCTAGGACGTCCTCGCATGTTTGTATGTGTTTACTTCCATCCTTTTGCTCAACAATGCTGAATGTTGCATACTTGAAGGCAAAGCACCCTGAAGTGGTGAACATGATCGATGTTCAGATCTGAGTTTTATGACAAAATGGGGTTCCACTCAGTGTCCCTATTCTTCGAGCCATCATGCTTGGCATTGTGAAACAAGTCTGCCCATCCCTGCTCAATGGCAAGAAACATGAGCTCTCACATTCCTATGTCAAGCACTTCATGTCCTTGATGGGCTATTCATATTGTGTTGCCACACAAAGTGCAAAGTCAACCCGGTGGACTGGCCAGAGCTTGGACAGAACATGGCCATTCGGATTGCTCAGTCCATCCAGACCTATCAAACACCACCTGAGCTGGTCATCAATGCTGACCAGACTGGCATCCACCTCCTCCCATCCCTGAGCTGAACATGGAATACCTGTGGTGATAAGCAAGTTAAGGTTGTAGGGAAGGAGGAGAAGCGTCAGGTTACACTTCTGATGGCATCCACTGCTTTAGGATGCCTTCTTACAAGTCAAGTGATTGTTCCTGGCAAATCACCCTGCTCACTCCCTCCTCCCAAGAAATGCCACTCATTCTCTCCATGGATCAAGTATTATTTCAGTGGCAGTGACAAGCACTGGTCAAACCAGACAATGATGAAGAAGGTAAGCATTGTCTTCCGTGATGACCATTATGTTGATTGGATGCATTAGTGGGTTCAAGAGATTCTCATTCCATACATCAGGACAACAAAAACCAGACTTGGTCTTCCCAAAACCTGAGCAATCCTGCTGATTGATTGCTGGGCAGTTCATCAGAGTCAGGAGTTTCTTGAATGGATGAAGGAAAATTACAAGAGTGAAATCCGTATTCACTTTGTCCCTGCCAACTGTAAGCACACCCATCCATTCTGACTGCTGGCTGAGACTGGCCACTTTCCAGGCACTGCCAAACTCCAACCAAATGACCAGCTGCTCAATCATAGTCTGAGGCATGACATCAATTGTGCTGCTGTTGAGTGGATGACTCAAGTTGTGAAGGAGTCCTTGGATCATGGACAACCTGCCGTCTCCTTCCCAACAGATCTACCAACACTTCAAGCCATTTCAGTAGCATGGATTGGCTCATCAGCTCAGAAACTAGCTGGAAGAACTGAGCTTATTAAGAAGGTAATGTATACTGCTCTCTTTTCAGCACTGCTGACATTGTTGTGTAGGCTTGGAGCTCAATCGCAGCAGGTGATTGGAACCTCTCCTATGAGTTCCTCACTGGCACATGGATGAAGGACATCATTCGTGAGGTTTTGGCAGATGATGAATGGATAAGGGCAAATGCACATGAACATGGTGCTGAGATGCAAGCAGAGGAGATGGACCTTCATGACCATCAAGAGTTCGATGATGACACTGCTCTCAACTGCATTGAGGTTGGCCTAGCTTTGGTCAATTTAGAGACAGCTCATCTCAACAAGGAAGGTAATATCATTGCCCTGATTGCCATTGAAGGCATCACAGAAACTCAGAGCAGAGTGGAAGTGATTGATATTGATGACATATCTGATGGTTCAGACATTGAGGTCATCAGTGGGACAAAAATCTGCTAGGTAGCACTATGTAGCCTGGTAGCAGGTATCTACCCCCCCCCTCTAGGTAGCAGCTACCTAGAACCACCCCTGTCTGGGTAGATGCTCCCTAGTACCACCAGAGGGTTATAACCTACTGTATGAAAGTAAACAT
>Ga0307515_10019029_pt1 | contig 12390 bp, 12 predicted proteins | sample 17_EM_MG_FD_194513 | JGI IMG/M metagenome (GOLD analysis project Ga0307515, IMG submission 194513) | Populus trichocarpa ectomycorrhiza microbial communities from riparian zone in the Pacific Northwest, United States - 17_EM | ecosystem: Host-associated > Plants > Roots > Unclassified | place...
ATTGAAACTTGGATTTATATATATGCTTAGAGTGGCACGTGACCTGCACGTTTGATACAACCTGGTTTTGTTTTGGGCTGAACTTTGAAGAGAGAAAAGCCTAATAGTAATTTGGGCTGATCAATATTTCTCCATTGCAAATTGAACGGCCCAGGATGAAAAATAATGATCATACATTGGAAGTTGAAGCTACCATGCCATTCAAATTAAGGCATATTTTGATGTTTTTCTTTTCGAGCTATTTGGAGAGGGATGATAATGGAGGAGGGTCATGTAATTTCTTCTATAAATTCATTTTAACCTTTATATTCCTTTCTAGATAAATTTTAATCTTTCATATTTAATTTTTTTAAAATATCTACTTTATAAACGTAGATATTGATTCATCTGAAAAACAGCCCTCCATTTAAAGGTTATGTGGTTTTTTTCATTAAATAAAGTGTATAAATGAAGTATTTTATGTTTTATTTGACAAAGTTAGTCAAAGTAATCATAGAATATATATATATATATATATATATATAGAGAGAGAGAGAGAGAGAGAGAGAGAGAAAATCAAGTCACTTCTCCGACAATGAAAGAAAAAAACCCTAACTTCATTCGGACAAACAATGACGGACCTCCACGAAATCGTGTAAAATTATCATCCCAGTATTTGGACAAGGCTATAACATGTGTAAACTGACAAACAAAACTGGAATCCTTGTTACACGAATCTTGGTTGATTGCAGTGTATGTCTTCGTGGATGTAAAGCCCGGTGAAATTCAAATCACAGGTTTCCATGGCGGTAAGCTGACATACTCGGTGAAGTTTTTTAGGTGCCATGCATGCATGATGTTTGCCAAAAGATTTTTTTTCTTTCCATTTTCCTTTCTTATAACAAGGTAGGCCATTGCTTAGATAATTACATCGCTTTTACCTATTGGCAGAGCATGTATGTGTTACATATTTTGCATCATATCTTCCCTACCCCCCCTGAAATCGTAAGAGAAATCATTCGTAGAGATAGTTCTCAATTTTATATGTTAATATCATATATTTAAGATTTGTGGAAAAATGATTATATAAAATACACAATCATAATTCATTATTCTAAATTTGTAGGTTATTAAATATATATAATGTCCATTCGTATGAATATATATATATAAAAGGAGTAAAGGAATCAAGATTCAAGATCATGCAACCAATCAGCAATCCAGCAGCAAAGTCTGCGGGTTTATGAAATTTCTTCTTTCTTATCCACCAGCAAAGGCAGAATTATGACTGCGGGTCTCTGAACATTGGCCATTTTTGAGGTGATTAAAGCTGGAAACCGAGGTAGAATTGCAGTTATCAAGATCATGCATCCAATCCGCAAATCAGCGTGCATCAACTTGCATACTGTGTACTGCATGCACCTGGAAAAAGTTTGTTCCAAACTTGTCCCTTCCGAGGAACCCTCTGCAAAGACTTTTTATTCCGTTAAAGATTGATCTAAGAAACACAAAAATAGCATTATCTTGGGAGTGATCATTTCGAATTTTCAACATTGCCTGTCGAAAGGGGCGGAGCCCAGGTAACAAAAAAAATTTAATAATTCATTTTCCTTTTATCTTTTACATAGCAAACCTAAACAATGCCCACTTTCCCTTGCAACACTAATTAATTAGTTATATTTTACAGTAAACCTATCTAAATATAAATAATTAATTTGATCACATGTCTTCTAAGTAACTTGGGGTTTTAGCGTTTTCTTCTCAATAATATACAATTTTAGCTTAGATTTTGAAGAAGAATCTATACAGAGAGCCGCAAGAGTGTAAAATCATCAGGTAAGAATTTACAAGCCTTGACTTTTTATTTTGAATTCAATGTTTCACATTCATTACAGTAGATTGTTAGTGGAGTAAACAGTAGACTGTATCTTAGAAATGGACGGATGCTAACACACTAGTACTAATAATTTACCGGTTATTTCAAAGTTAAGTTCTCCAAATCTCCCAGTAGTCTGCATCACTAGTTTATCCTTGTATATTCTGCATGCATTTCATGAATATTCTATTGTGGCATTAGTAACTTTTTATCTTGCACCTAACTTCTCTAATCCCTTTTACTTGAATAGGTTATAAATTATAATGGAAAATCAAGGAAGCAAGAGAGGAAAAACGATGTTTGCATTCTTTAAACCAAACGAACAAACATCAACCAATAAAGGACATTCTCTATCCAATATTGATGTCTCAAATCGTAGTGAACAACCCCCTTTCAAATCTCAAAGAGTTGAAATTGATGTTAATACTCTTGAACGTGATCCTGGGTTACGAATTCCAGTGTGGAAACATCCTATTAATCAACAAGATGAAATTAGAAGAGCTTATATCAAAATGGTCCATATCAACCTAAGTTAGCAGAGTATTCAAGGACTGAATCATGGAGACAGTATCGTCGATTTCAATACACTTGGTTTGATCAATTTCCTTGGCTAGAGTATTCTCCATCAAAGGATGCAATGCTTTGTTTTCCATGCTTTATCTTTGAAAACAAAGTGTCTCGTCATCTCACATTCACCACCAAAGGCTTTAGAAGTTGGAAGAGGGTTAATGATGGGGTTAGATGTGTACTTTTAATGCATATGTAAAGTCCCACTTCACCACATAATAATGCTGTGAAATCTGCTGAAGATTTAATTAAAGCAAGTAGACATATTGATAAAGTGTTGAATGCACAAACTGTTGAAGAAGTTCAGAAAAATCGGTTGAGACTTACAACAACAATTGAAAGTGTTCGATGGCTTAGCTTACAAGCATGTGCATTTAGAGGTCATGATGAATCTTTAGCTTCTAATAATCGAGGCAATTTTTTTGGAGATGATAAGATTTATGGGGAGACTGAATGTTGACATTAATGATGTTGTCTTAGAAAAAGCTTCAAAAAATTCAAAGTATACCTCGCCGACCATTCAAAAAGAGATTTTGCATATTCTCGCGAACAAAGTGAGGAAAAAGATTTGTGAAGAAGTTAGAGATGCAAAGTTTTGTATTTTGGTTGACGAAGCCAAAGATGCATCAAATAAAGAACAAATGGCTATTGTTTTGAGATTTGTTGACATTCAGGGTTTTGTACGAGAGCGTTTTTTTAGTATTGTGCATGTTTCAGATACTACTTCTTCAACACTTAAAAAAGAAATTTGTGATGTGCTCGCTCGATATAACTTGCATATTTTCAATATGCGAGGTCAAGGGTATGATGGTGCTAGCAATATGCGTGGCGCATGGAATGGACTACAAGCTCTATTTCTCAGAGATTGTCCTTATGCATATTATGTACATTGTTTTGCTCACCGACTACAACTGGCATTAGTTGCAGCAGCTGGAAATGAGATTTCTATTTGGTTATTTTTCTCAAAATTGACAACCATTATCAACCTTATTTGTGCTTCTCCCAAACGTCATACCGAGTTACATTATGCTCAGGCTATAGAAATTGCACATATGGTAGCTACTGGAGAACGTGAGACTGGTAGAGGGGCTAATCAAATTGGTAATTTACATCGAAGTGGAACTACTCGCTGGAGCTCTCATTTTGATTCTATTTGCAGCTTAATAGATATGTATGGTGCAACTATTACTGTGCTTGAAAGTATGGTTCAAGAAGGATCTTCTAATTCTATACGTGGAGAAGCTGGTGGTTGTTTGATTGTGATGAAATCTTTTGAATTTATATTCATCTTATATTTGATGCATAAAATAATGGGGATTACTGATTTACTTTGTCGAGCTTTGCAGCAAAAATCTCTTGACATCTTAAATGCAATGGATCTTGTATCAACTACTAAAGCATTGCTTCAAACTTTGAGAGATGCAGGATTTGATCTTCTCCTTGCAAATGTGCAATCTGTTTGCACAAAATATGAGATTGACATACCACATATGAATGCTTCATATAAAAAGGCTACATGCTGCTCATGTCAACAATAAGGTTCAGTGACAGTTTACCAGCATTATCATTATGATATATTTAACTCAACAATAAATTTCCAGGTGGAAGAATTAAATTCGAGATTCAGTGATGGGACAATGGAACTCCTTATACTTAGCTCTGCTTTAGAACCCAAGGACAACTTTAAATCATTTAAAGCTGATGCTATTTACAAGCTTGTTGAGAAATTTTATCCTGAAGATTTCAATGAACAAGAGATGTATTATTTGAGATCTCAGCTAGAACATTATTAGATTGATGTGATTCATCATGAGAGCTTTCAGAATATATCTACCATTTCTGAATTATGTCGAGGATTAGCTGAAACAAATAAGTTGCAACATTATCATTTGATTGACAGGTTCATTCGTCTTGTTTTGACTTTGCATGTTTCCACTGCCACTACAGAGCGGACATTTTCAGCTATGAAACATGTTAAAACTATGCTTCGCAATAAAATAAAAGAGGAGTTCTTTATAGATTCTATGATGATTTACATTGAACGAGAGCTTGTTGAAGATATTGATTCGGATTCGATCATAGATAAATTCTATTCTAGAAAACATCAAAGGGCGCAACTTTGATAGTATAATTTATTTTTATTTTTATTTTGAATTTTATGTACTTTAAATTTTATTTATTTTATATTTTATGTTATGTATTTGAATTAAAACTTTATTGTTAACTTGACAAATTTATATATTCGAGTGAATGATTGATCTTAAAAAATAATTTGTGTATTTATATCATAGCCCAGGACATGAAAAATTCCTGGCTCCGCCCCTGCCTGTCGAATTGCCCATTCTTGTCGGTGGCTAGCTAGAGACATTACCATTAACTAATTATAAATTTCCAGCCATGTGGGAAATTAAAAGATAAAAAAATAATATATGCACTATGGTGCATATATTATATAGTCCAGTCCCTATATATACAGAAGTATACATAGATACATGTGTGTGTGTGTATATAATATACAAAAGTATACATAGATATATACATACATGTGTGTGTAGACAGCAAAGACATAAGAGTGTGTTTGGTCAGCTCCATAGAGGAATAATTGGACTGAGGAAACAGCATCTCCGACTAACAAGTCATTGTTTAACGTCATCATAGTGCTTTGGACTCCTTGCTTAAGTTTTGAGGGAAAGAAGAAAGTGATAATTAATCATGCACTACTGCCGGTAATTAACAATGGTCAATTTATATTGTCCAATCCTCAAGAAGGTTAAGTAAGTAAAATGTCATTTCATAGGAGTCTGCAGTCATCTATGCCCTTCGAAACCTTAATTTAATAAAGGTTTAGAAAAGTCAGACGACAGCTTTCAAAAGTCTGCACCATTCTCCTAGATAATGATGTTGATTTAATTGTGTTAAGAAATTAATCACTTCATCATCATGGGCCATAAGAGATTAATAATAATTAAATACGTGCATAAATAAAATCAACTGTCCATGTCCATTGCGTGCGGGCGCATGAACTAGCATGTAAGATTCTGGCAGTTTCCTGCAAGCATACACGGTGGTCGAAAAAGGCATCTTGATAAAGTAAACTATAGAATAGGGTTTGATCTGATTACTATTTGGAGTAAGAAAGACAATGACAGGTGGGATAAAGAGAGTTCACCTTTCAATCAAAATTATTTTAGAAATATATTTATTTTACGCTATTATTTCTAGTTTTTTTTAACTAAATATATATATATACACACACACACACATACACACGCATGCATTATTATTATTATTTTTTCCGTGTGGGTGAGTAAAATTGTTGGCTTTAAATTAACTCTTCAAAGCGATGTTTTGTTTAAACACACAGATATTTGTATAAAAATGCCGTAATTAAGAGGGCATTTTTGTGGTAAGGGGAGCACCGATAAGCACATATATTAGTCATAAAATGATGGGCAGAAAGAATCAAACTTGATAAAACTGCCAGATTCTACATCGGAAACAAACACTCAGAATACCATGGTGGGATTGAATTATCATAAAAGGTTTGTGAGACGACTGCTTTTGTTGGTTTATTAGGTGTCCTAACGAAAAGGATAATTATATATGCAATAATTATTCTGTTGGAGGGCGTGGTGGTTAGTGGCTGAGTTTGATTTTTCTCGGCGTTCATGTGCTTTTTTTTTTTTCTGTTGTTGTTGATCGATTGAAAATTTATTATTATTTTTTAGGTTTTACTTAATAATCTTTGATTTAATGTTATAGATATGACTAGATAATTTCCCGCTTTATGTTGCGTGTCAGGTAAATAAAAATTAATATAAAAAAATATTTATACATTAATATTTTTTTCTGATAAAATCAATTTAAACCGTATGAAGATTTACTTGATGTGACATGATCGATTTGACGAGTTCAAAAACAACTTAGACGACCGATAAAAACATAATTTGACTCAAAATAAATATTCAAGATGATATTTTTTTTATATAAATATTGGGATGACAACATATTAGGTCGATTCGGGTCAACTTACCAATCCGAATGTTAGGTTGTGAGACTATGATAACATCATAGAAAGCAAGTCAAAACAAATTATAAAGTCTAATTTTTCATAACCCAATGTTGAATGATGAAATTAAAAAAAAATAATTAAAAAAATGACTCGAGTCAACCCAGGTTAACATGCCAAACCCACAACCTGGTTCATGAGATCATGATAACCCAGTAGAAAGAAAATTAAAATAAATTATGAAGCCCAATTCTCAATAAATCCCGTGTTGAAAGATGAAACTGAAAAAAAATCGATTAAAAAAAAGACTTGAGTTAGCTCAGGTTAACCCTGCCAAATTCGTGACTCAAGTCATGAAACGAGGATAAACTCATAGAAAGCAAACTAAAACAAATCATGACGTCTAATTCCGAATCAATCCAATAGAAAACAAGAAAAAAAACTCGTGTCAACTGAATTCACTTGTCAAACCAACAGTTCAGGCCATGAGACTGAGATAACCTCATAAATAGTAAACTGGAAAAAATTATGAATATCAATCCCCAATGAACCTAATGTTGAAGGAAGGAATTGAGATTGAAAAATTAATTAAAAAAAAACATAAAAAATAACTTGAGTTAACTTGGGTTAACCTGCTAAATCCGTAACCCGAGTTATAAGATCAAGATAACCTCATAGAAAATAAACTAAAACAAATCATGAAACTTTCTCAATCAAATTTATATAAACCAAAAGTGAAGACCATACATAATTGTAACTAGATCGTTAACATGCGTTATGTCATGAGTCATATTAAATTTTTTTTTTGAATATACAAAAGAAACATCCAGACATTGCTAATATTTTTCTAGTAATTTTTTAAATCATGTAGAGATTGACTTGATGTGACCTGATTGACTTGATGGATCCAAACGTAACTTGACAATCAGTAAAAACATAGTTTGATTAATAAAAATTCAAGACAGCATCTTTTTTATTAAATAACATTGAAATAACAACATATCAGATTGATCCGGGCCAACCCTCATGTTAACCCGCCAAATCCATGACCTGGATCATGAGACCATGATAACCCCATATAAAAAAAATCAAAACAAATTATGAAACTCAATTCCCAATCAACTCAATGTTAAAGAATGAGATTGAAAAAAATTAAATAACAAAATACCTAAGTTAACATGCCAAACCCGTGACTCGGGTCATGAGACTAGGATAACCTCATAGAAAGTAAAAAAAATCCAATTTTCAACATAAATTAATCTGGAAAACTCGCGATCAAGGTCATGAGATCGTGATAACCCTATTAAAAACAAATCAATATAAATTATAAAACCTAATTTTTAATAAACTCATTGTTAAAGATTGAAAATGAAAAAAAATGCAATCTAAAAATAAGATACAATAAAATGACTTGAGCCTACCCGAGTTAACCAGCAAACACACATAACCCGAGCATAAGACCAGGATAACCTCATAGTAAACAAAACAAAATAAATCATGAAGTGTAATTCATAATCAACTCAAAGCTGAAGGATGTAATAGAAGAAATTCCAATTATAAAAAAGATAAAATAAACTTGAGTCAACTAGGTTAACTCGCCAAACCCACGAATCGAGCCATGTGATCAAGTTAATCTCATAGAAAGCAAACTAAAATAAATTATGAAACTTAATTACCAATCAATCCCATGTTGAAGGATGAAATTGAAAACAAAAGTCAATTAAAGAAAAATAGAAAACAACTTGAGTCAACTCGCCAAACCCGTGATACGAATGATGAGACCGAGCTAATCATGAGAAAACCACAATAAATTATGAAGCCTAATCTCTAATATACTAAATATTGAAGTATGAAATTAGAAAAAAAAATAGATTTAGAAAAAAAATATCGAGATAACCTCATAGAAAAAAAACAAAAAAAAAAACCTAAGCCAACCTAGATTAATCTACTAAACTTGTGACCAAGATCATGAGACTATGATAATCCTATTTTAAAAAAATCAAAACAAATTCTGAATCCTAATTTTCAATAAACCTATTGTTAAAGGTTAAAAATGAAAAAAACATTTCAATCTAAAAACATGACACAATAAAACGACTTGAATCTACTTGGGTTAACCCACCAAACACGTGACCTGAATATAAAACCGAGATAACCTCTTAGAAAGCAAACCAAAATAAATAAAGAATCTTAATTCATAATCAACTCAATGTTTAATGATGAAATAAAAAAAAAACACCAATTAAAAAAAGATAAAAAAAATTCGAGTCAACCAAGTTAACCCGCCAAACCCGCGACTCGAGTCATGAGACTAAGATAACCTCATAGAAATCAAACTGAAATAAATCATGAAACCTAATTCTCAATTAACTCAATGTTGAAGGATGAAATTGAAAAAAAAATGTCAATTAGAAAAAGACAAAAAAAACTCGAGTTAACCCGCCAAACTCGTGACACAAGTTATAAGACCGAGCTAACCACGTATAAAGCAAGTCATAATAAATTATAAAACTCAATCTCCAATAAACTAAATATTGAAGTAATAAATTAGAAAAAAAATAGATTTAGAAAAAAAACGAAAGGCAAAAAAAAAATATTATTGAAATGAATACTGTGTTGTAAGATCTTGCACAGTAAAAACACCTTCTCTTTTAGTTTATACTATAATAATTGAACATGCATAGGTTGGGTCAGAACAAGTATGAGAAATATTTTATCAATGATTAATTATGATCTATTTATTTTTTAAATAAATATTAATATCTTCTGAAGTCATTATTAGATTTTATCCTATCTATCAATCCATTTTCTATTTGATTAAATTTGTTCAATTTTAATTTGAAGACTAAAGTGTATCTACTGTAGAGTACGAGGAAAAAAAGTTGTTAATAAGAACTAATTTATAAGAAAAATAAAATACACAAATAAAATTATTTTTTTCAAAAGTTTTAGAGACAAGTGAATATTTGAGAAAACATCCTTTTTTTCTAAGCTATATTTTAAAATGGTTCAAATGAATAACCCTTACCGAACCTTATCACTTACTTAATGTAAGGTATTTTTTTATAAATTAATTTAAATTTTCTAATGACCTTTTTTTATTCATTTTTTCTTAAAATTGACGGATATGAGTGGATTGGTGGGTGTAATGGAAAGGTTCCCAAGACACATGAGAAATATGATCACCTCTAACTTTTTTTTTATAACAAATTTTAGTTGAATGTTTTTTTGTTTCCTTTCATATATATGTATGTATGTATGTATTGATGAGGCCCTAAAAATATGAATTTCTTGGGGAAAAACTTATGTCTTGGATAATTGATTAATTTCTTAGCCCTGACAATTTGATTCATTCTTTTTAGTCAAGATGGTCTGTGGCTAGTGCTTAATATTTGTAAAAGTTCCCTTTTCATGAATTTAGAGACTCTCTGATGCTTAAGTAAGTATATTGTTTTAGAGAAAAGACAATGATATTTTTTTAGAGAGACTTTAAAAATAAATATAATGTAGATAATATAGATTGAGAACCTGTATTTTTCAAGATCCATTAGGTTTTTATAACCCATCCTTCGCACTTTTCGGTGAAAGGGAGGACCCAAAAGTTCTTTTTTTTTATGCATTAAAACATCTCTTATGTGTCAAAGAGGGAAAATATCTCTGACTCATCAAAGAAAAAATATCTATAACTTATCAAAGTCTCGTGGTCCAATATGGATCCTTGTAAGATTGTCAGAGCCTCTTGTATTGGGGTTTAACGCTTGGTTGAGCCTGATGGTGATGAGTGTGACAGCTCGTCAGACCCATATATGCTTGGGTTCAATGCTTGATTGAGCTCAATGATACTAGATCTGATAGCTCACCAAACCCATATTTATTTGGGCTTAGTGTGTGGCTGAGCCTACGGATGACAGGTGTGGTAGCTCGTCGGACTCAGATATGTCTGGGTTTATTGGTTGACTGAACCCATTGATACAGGGCCTGACATCTTTCCAGATCCATATATTACTTAGACTCAATGTCTGGCTGACCTTAGGGATTCTGGGTCTGGTAGCTCTCTAGACTCATATATGTGTGAGCTCAGTGCCTCGCTGAGCCTAAAGATGGCAGACATGACAACTCGCGAGACCTATACATGCTTGGGCTTAGTGTCTGGCTAAACTCATGGATGTTAGGCATGACAACTTGCTAAACCTATATATAGTTGAGCTAAGTGCTTAGCTGAGCCTATAGGTGTTGGATTTAGTAACTCGCTAGACCTATATATACACGAGCTCAGTACTTGGCTAAGTCCAGGGATACTAAGTCATCACCCAACCTTTTGTTCCTTGTTTCGAACATGGATTTTAGAAAGAAAAAAACATGTATAAAATACGTTGTTCCATCAGTATCTCTCCAAGTCTTTCTGTATTTATTACACTAAGATTTTAAAAGGTTACTAGTCTTAAAAAAAGTCTTTTTTCTTGAGAATTGGCTTTCCCATTAATAAAATACTTTTTACCTTCATCATGAGATTTGTCTTTGTAGAACTATTAAGATTCTTTATGGTCATGTGTCTTGTATTTATTGAAGTAGGTGTCTCTTAGGAAACAAAATGACAACTTGAATTTAATACAGTGATTATGTGGATTTCTAGAGATATAATATGACATGAAAGGTAATTCATCTAATGGTATGGGTGAAAATTTATTTTCTCTATAACCATAATTGTTATTTCTTCTATCTTTTCTTTTGCTTTCACTTTCTGTAATTTCTGATAAACTACTTTATGAAAAGTTTTTGAGCCAGACCCGTTCTAATTTGAGAAGAAAACTATCACCTTAGGTATTTCCTACCAAAAACCTCTTTCTTTTTTTACTTTATGGAAAAATATAGACCCAAAAAGATTTTGATTTGTCTCTAGAAAGAGACATGTTGCTACCTCTAAAGAGGAGATCATGTTTCAACTTGAGATTGAGAGAATGACTAAGGATTCACTATTAACAATATATTCAACATCACCAACATCTTCAAATGCTGACATGCTTTCACATTCAGATTCATCACTAGCTGACTCTACTTCTCCGTCATCTCTCAATATCATATATAATCCTTTTTATTTGAACACTCTGATGCATAATACCCAAGTCCTTGACACTTAAAACACTTAATCTCTTGCTTATGCTACTACTGAAAATTATTTCTTCCCTTTTCCTTTATTTCCACAACCTCTTTTTTAACATATGAGAGTTTGATAACTTTAGGTATTGATATCGGCTTTGTTCATGCATTACCATATCTTTTAAGTTTGATAACTTAAAATAACTTGTGTTACACATGTTTAATATTATTATTGTCATTATTATTAATATTATTAATAAAATTATTAATAAATTTGAAAAAAAAACCATAGATTTGATTTGAATGGTAAAATTATTATTATTATTATTATCATTAATAAATTTTTTAAAAAATATTATTAATATTGAAGAAATGGGTCTGGCAGGGGTGTTAGGCCCAAGTAACCTGGGTCTGGCAGGGACGCCAACCCAAGTTACTTGGGCTGGTAGTGGATCTCATACCTGGATCTTATTATTATTTTTATTATTAAATTCAAAAGAAAATATTATTACTATTGAAGAAAAACCATAGATTTGATTTGAATGGTAAAATTAAAAACTATAAGAATTTGAGTCAGACATGTTTAATATTATAAATATTATTACTGTCATTATTAATAATATTATCAATATACTTATTAATAAATCTGAAAAAAATATTATTACTATTGAAAAAAACCCATAGATTTGAAGGGTAAAATTAAAAACTATTAATATTAAAAATTATTGTTATTATTGTTATTATGATTATTAGTATTATTCTAATTCTAATTCTTATTATTATTATTATTATTATTATTAAATTTGAAAAAAATTAGTATTACTATTGAAGAAAAAAAATAGATTTGATTTGAAGGGTAAAA
>Ga0307515_10019030_pt1 | contig 12390 bp, 3 predicted proteins | sample 17_EM_MG_FD_194513 | JGI IMG/M metagenome (GOLD analysis project Ga0307515, IMG submission 194513) | Populus trichocarpa ectomycorrhiza microbial communities from riparian zone in the Pacific Northwest, United States - 17_EM | ecosystem: Host-associated > Plants > Roots > Unclassified | place...
AAAAAACTATATGATGAAACTGAAAGAAAATTTTAATTTTATAAGTTATTTCAAATAAAATAAATAGTAATAAAATAAACATGAATCAAATACGAAGGAAAAACAAATTGGAGGGCTACTTTGAAAATTTAAAGGGTCAGACACGAAAATCAAAGAGGAGAAAAAAAAAATATAAAAAGGTTGTCGGCACAAAACCGAAGATTCGTTGACTACACGCATCGCCTAAGAATGAAGGGACCACCAAAACGATTCAAATGCCGCCCTAGAAGCAATTGTTTGAGCATGAACCACCCCTAACACACTTCCTATATAGTGCAGCCTCAACCTACTTGTTGACGCGTGCATTGCATGTGTTAGTCACCTTTCTTCAAATAATATATATATTTATTCTATTACTAAAATGTTCCTCAATCAACTTGATTATTATCAAAAAAACATGTTTAAAAGACAAAAAAACTCTTAGATCCCAGTTCAAAAAACTTTGCTTTTAAGAATGATTATATCATTTTATTGTGCTGATAAAATGTGAAAAGACCCCTATGCCCTTGTTCAATTTGAAAATGACTAATGTAATGAGTCATGAGGTAAAGACCATATTTATATTCATGTCTAGAATGTAGCTACCACGCATGACTTTTCGCATAATGTGTTCAGTTTTCTTGCGAATGATTCAATCCTTCTGAAAAGTGCATTTGCATCGACTTTTTGTTCTATAATGATAAGATCTAAGGACTTTGTGGGCTCAAAATTCTCCATCAAACGTTTGCTCATGCTTGCGGATTTAACCCGTTGCCTGAAGTCAATCTTAGCATTACATCCATCCTTTTCCTCTGTATTTGTATCAATAGCTCAGCACTGCCAACCAAATGTTTCTCAATACTAAAGCTCTAAGTTTGCATTAAAAAATGGAGCTGCCAGGAATGAGTTCATGCATATTGTGGCTGCTTTTTTTGCAAATAATACAACTCCCCATTCCTTTCTCATTACCTACGGGAGGAAACGAGACAGATAGACTGTCCCTGCTTGCTCTTAAGAGTCAAATTACAAACGATCCCTTTGGTATGCTGAGCTCCTGGAATGAATCCTTGCACTTCTGCGATTGGTCAGGAGTTATATGTGGAAAGAGGCATCGGAGAGTCGTAGAGATTGACCTACACTCTGCCCAACTGGTGGGCAGCCTATCTCCACACATTGGCAACTTGAGTTTTCTCAGGATACTGAAACTGGAAAACAACAGGTTCAGCCATAACATCCCACAGGAACTGGGTCATTTGTTTCGCCTACGGATGCTGAGCCTTGAGAACAATACATTCGATGGCAAAATCCCAGTCAACATTTCGCATTGCTCAAACCTCTTGATCCTCTCTTTGTCGGGCAATAATCTTACTGGCAAACTTCCTATAGAACTTGGATCGTTATCAAAGCTGCAGGTTTTTTTTTTTCAATTTAACTATCTGGTTGGCGGGATACCATCTTCTTTTGGAAATTTATCAGCTATTATACAAATTTTTGGGGCGGGGAATTATTTGCAAGGAGGAATCCCCAATAGCATTGGCCAATTGAAAAGTTTAAAATCGTTCTCTTTTGGTCGAAATAATATGACTGGTATGATCCCTCCCTCTATATACAATCTTTCTTCTCTCATGCGATTTGCGGTGCCAGTGAACCAACTTCATGGGAATCTTCCTCCTGACTTAGGCCTAACTCTTCCAAACCTTGAAATTCTTCTAATGTCTTTCAACCGTTTCAGTGGGTCAATTCCACCAACGTTCTCCAATGCCTCGACTATTGCTGTTATTGAACTCTCAAACAACAATCTCACTGGGAGAGTTCCCGATTTATCAAGCCTGAGTAAGCTGCGATGGCTGATAGTTGATGTAAATTATCTTGGAAATGGTAATGATGATGACCTAAGTTTTCTCCCTCCCCTGGCAAACAAGACCAGTTTGGAAGAATTGTCTATAAATGATAACAATTTCGGAGGGTTGCTGCCTAAAATAATTAGCAACTTCTCAGAAAACCTGAAGAGAATGACATTCGGAAGAAACCAAATACGTGGAAGTATTCCAAGTGGTATAGGAAATCTCATTGGCCTGGATACTTTGGGTTTGGAGATGAATCAGTTGACTGGTGTTATTCCAAATTCTATTGGTAAATTACAAAACTTGGGTGTACTGGCTCTTGGTGGAAACAAAATCTCAGGGAACATTCCATCTTCTATGGGCAATATCACTTCCTTGCTCGAAGTTTATTTATCTGCAAATAACTTACAAGGTAGAATCCCATCAAGTCTTGGAAATTGCCAAAATTTGTTGATATTGCATCTTGATCAAAACAATTTGAGTGGCTCCATACCAAAAGAAGTAATTAGTATTCCATCCTCATCAAGAATTTTAGTTCTATCTGAAAACCAGTTGACAGGTTCCCTTCCCCTGGAAGTGGGTAAGTTGGCGAATCTTGGATATTTCAATCTTTCTCATAACAGGTTATCTGGTGAGATCCCCAGAACACTTGGAAGCTGTGTGAGTTTGGAGTTTTTGTATATGGAGGGGAATCTTTTCCAAGGGCCGATTCCTGAGTCTTTGAGTTCCTTGAGGGCCCTTCAAATTCTCAATCTCTCCCACAACAACTTGAGTGGAGAGATTCCCAAGTTTTTGGCAGAATTGAAGTTGCTGACAAGTTTGGATCTTTCATTTAATAACCTTGAAGGTGAGGTACCTGTCCAAGGAATCTTTGCTAGGGCCAGTGGATTTTCAATGTTGGGAAACAAAAAACTTTGTGGAGGAATGCCTCAGCTGAATCTGTCCAGATGCACATCCAAGAAGTCAAGAAAGCTGAAATCTTCTACCAAGCTGAAATTGATAATTGCAATTCCTTGTGCCTTTGTTGGAATTGTCTTGGTCGTCTCTTACATGCTTTTCTTTTTCTTGAAAGAGAAGAAAAGTAGGCCAGCTTCAGGCTCCCCATGGGAGAGCACATTTCAGCGAGTAGCCTACGAAGACCTGCTTCAAGCAACCAATGGGTTCTCCCCTGCTAATTTAATTGGTGCGGGTAGTTTTGGATCCGTGTATAAGGGAATCCTCAGATCAGATGGAGCAGCTGTTGCAGTGAAAGTATTCAACCTGCTACGTGAAGGAGCATCCAAGAGTTTCATGGCGGAATGTGCAGCCTTGATAAACATCAGGCACCGAAATCTTGTAAAAGTTTTAACAGCGTGTTCTGGCATTGATTTTCAAGGTAATGATTTTAAAGCTCTAGTTTACGAGTTCATGGTGAACGGGAGTCTAGAAGAGTGGTTGCATCCTGTTCAACAATCTGACGAGGCACACAGGCGAAGAGATTTGAGTCTCCTTCAGCGCTTGAACATCGCAATTGACGTGGCTAGTGCACTGGATTATTTACACAACCATTGCCAGATTGCCGTTGTTCATTGCGATCTGAAGCCAAGCAATGTCCTTCTTGATGGTGACTTGACTGCTCATGTTGGTGACTTTGGATTAGCAAGGCTCCTCCCACAAGCTTCCCATCAGCTCTGTTTGGATCAGACAAGCTCCATTGGTTTAAAAGGCACCATTGGCTATGCAGCCCCGGGTAATATTAGAATAATCCTTCCATTATTTACCTTTCAGTTTACAATCTTGGTCTGACTTCATTTGATTTACATTGAAAGGTTCAATTTCTCTGCATTATATATGTATATCTAGAGCATGGATTTCCTTCTAAAGACCTACTGACCATTTCTATGTTACATTAAGTTTGGAATGTTCAACTAAATATTTGATTTCTTACTGTGCATTTCACTAGTATTTGCAACCATTTTATCTGAAGTGCAGAGTATGGCCTTGGAAGCGAGGTGTCGCCTTATGGGGACGTGTACAGCTATGGCATCCTATTATTGGAGGTGTTTACCGGAAGGAGACCTACTGATGGCTTGTTTAAAGACGGGCTGAACCTTCATAACTTTGCTAAAACGGCTTTGCCAATCTCTGTGGCCGAAGTGTTGGACCCAGTACTTGTAACAGAAGCTGAGGAAACGAGCGGCGATGCCTCTCGTAGGATGAGCCATATTGGAAATCATATGGAGTGTCTTGCTGCTATTGTCAAGGTTGGAGTGGCTTGTTCTGCAGAATTCCCAAGAGAACGCATGGAAATTAGCAGTGTTGCAGTTGAACTGCGTCGAATCAGGCACATTCTTCTGGGACCTCAGACTCATGGGGAGCGCTAAATTATTGCTGCACCAGAAGGTAAATTTCCATCACTTGATTAGTACCTGGACAAATAGAAAGGATGGCAGTCAGGAGGCAACCCTGTACTGCACATTCTCGTTTCTGAGAGCTTCGTGTTACACGCACAAAATACAAGCATATATGGGCATGTCTATCTCTTACAAGCTGGATTTTCTGCTTACACAGCCTAAATAAGTTGCAAGTATCTAAGAGAACATTTACAGATGGTCCATTAATTTGTCAGTATTAACTATGCCAAGAAATAATTAATGTATTGCAGGTCTGTGATCAGGAGATCAGAGTGGCAATGAAATACTAGAGGATCCAAAGGAGAATAGATGCCAACATCTAAATGGTAGAAGAATTGGAATAAGACTTCCCTCGTGTTGTCACATGAACTTGTTTGAAGTTTCAATATGTCAATGCCTGCTTTCAGTTTAGAGTGCCTTGCTGGTATGGTAGTCTTTCCAGTTATGTTCACTGCATATTTGTAGACGAATATAAGTATTTCGATGAATTCAAGGATGGAATATCTAGTGATTGATACCACTTTTTAGTTTGAATCATCTAGCAATAGCAGCAGGAGATGGATTTAAAAATTACAAGACGACGTCATCATCAAATAAATGGTTTTTCAACCTTATACTAAAACAATATGAGCACATAACTGATGGCGGCCCGAAACTTGCAGTATCAACAGCCCAGCCGAAAACATGCCGAGGTAAGAAAATAAGAAACACGAAACCCACTTCTGAAAAAACCTCAAAATCACCCGTCTTTCTATCAATTTGACAAATTGGTCCCATGTAAAAACAGTTTGGTCGAAATTTAGCTCGTGTTTATAAAAATAAACCAACTGGACTAAACTGCATTAAATTGGGAAATTTATACCAATTAAAATTTATGAATATTTTTAATAAATTGAAAATATCCGTTTCTCAAGAAAATAAAAATTCGTGAAATTTTTTATTAAAATTTAGCATCATTATCACTCGCCCTGCAGGATTTAGTTTTAAAATTTTTATTTTGACACGAACAAGAGGACCAGTCGGGTCCTAAAGATGCAGCTACGCATTCGCCAATTATTTCAAGCTGCAATGATGAGTGGAGAATTTGAGCATATAATAAGCTTTTATTTAGTTTGAATCCAACCGCAATTGCCCATTGCTATGATTGTGAGGTTGAATGAGTTCTGAGTGGAAACATGCATAAAATAGTCTCCTCTATTTTCATTTTGTTTTTTGTTTTTATGTTCAGCTAATTTCTAGGCATGGACATTAATTAACATTTGCATCATATTTTCTATGAGAGGCTGAATTGATGGAAAAGGGCATGTTTGGGAGTATTATCTAGTATTTTTTATTTGATAAATATTTATTAATATAATATTTTTTATTTTCTAAAATTTATTTTTAATATCAGCACATCAAAATAATTTAAAAATATAAAAAAATAATTTAAAGTTAAAAAAATATTAAATACACGGTTAAGCCATAGTGCTAATCAGGGCATAAAAAGAAATGCTCTGTTTTTTTACCTTTTAGATATAAATTTTAGTGTTAGGATGCGGAGAAATTGATTACTTTTCTCTTAATCCACCATATTGATATGGAAATAATCGTCCTTATAATTATTCAGAAAGGACTTATTCTCGTCGGTTGATGCGCAAGCTAATATGATGAGACCCCTTAATTATCATCAAATTAAAAAAAAATTAACTAAATTTGAAGAAATTCAATCATAAGAAATTTTAAAATTATTTAAGAGTTTTAAAAATCAGTTCCATTCGGCCTAAAAGGCACCGTTGGTTATGTAACATCCGAAGAATGCCCATTTTTCATTGCTAATATTTGTTTATCAAATTCCTTTCAAATGGTCAATTTGTTCATTTCATTGGTAATTTTTTTCTCCACCACTTTGATAGCAAATAATAATTAAAAAATCTGTTGGCAAGAAAGGGTGATGAAATGACTGAGTGTATTGCCAACCATTGCATTACAACGAGTTCTCTCTTACGCCAGGCGCCAGTCCTTGTGCAAACACAAACATGCGAGCAGGAAAGCGTTTCCAAGATTCAAGTAGTTCTCTTCTCTCTTCTGCTACACATGTGAAGATATTGGCACCAGTAGTGCTCCCTTTTGAACACCAACTTCCATTTGTTGCCTTGGTGAACTCACACTCACACCCATGTGGTGCATAATACCGAACCTAGTATATTTATGTTCAGCCATGTACTGATCTTAATATACTGTGGATCTGGCAAGTTGTTAAACTTTTTATTCTGGAATTTAATTATGAGCTAAGCCTAAGCTATCGTGAGTCTAATGAACTACCATACTTATTTTCTCTAGGTTTAGCTATGCGCCAGACCTAGTTAGTCTTAGAGATCCATGTTATGACTACAAGGGTTCTATTTTAAGATGATTGACATGATCTTTTCATGTCATAAATAATTATTTTCTTATACCTGTATTTTGTATAAAAATTCTTCCAATAGCCTACCATATTTATATTTTATTAATGTTCATAAATGATTTGTAGTGGATATTTATTATTTATTAATGACATGCAAGAGATATTTGTCTCTTGTTAATGTCATTAAATGAAAATAACTCTTTTGTCTCTCCACTCCACCAAAACGACAAGGTTCAAAGAGTATAAATACCTCTTGAACTATCCAAGTAAAAGATTTATTTTTTTCTACTCTCCAGGCTTATATATCTTAATTCTTAGAGCATTAATAACACAAGAACAAGATTAAACACCTTTATTTTGAGTATATTGAATTCTAGTACATCATTACTATCAATACATGCATAAGCTTTTCCATTAAAGGCTTACTCATTGGCGGTTGAAAAGGAGAAATTGAACGATTTATGTTTTGTTTTGCCTGGTCCCAAACAAGTAAGATTATTGGAGGGTGAAAAGGAGGCTATTCCTTCATTTTCTTTGAAACCTAACATTTTCTCAAACCAATTAAATTGCACGGGACTTGGCATCATATAGTGATGTAGGTCAGTAGGTGGCTCAGAAAAGCCTTTATAGTTCTGAACAATTAGTCTGTGGATGTGGGTTTGTTATCTATAGATCATAAAAAAAAATCCTAGCAGACTTGTTTATGGATCGATATAACAGAGTTAAGTAAAAAAAATATATGTTCACTTCAGACCAACAAATTAACATAAAAATGACATAATTTTCTATTCAACCGATAGATTAGACTTAGTTTTTATTAAATGATTCTATAATCTCAGTTTTATAGGAGGCCCGTCTAACTGTAACTAGCCATGGAAGACCCTTAAATTTCTCCCTTTCAAGAACTCACTCGTGGCTCTCTCTGTCACCTTTTTCTTCAATTCAAAATATCTCTCTCGAAACCGAACCTTTCTGCATAGCATTGCTTAATCAAAACAAAAAAATATCTTTGGCTTTCAACTTGGTACCCCCCTACCGTCGCCTTTCATTGTTGTGTGGTCAAAATGTGGGTATTTGAGTAATGCTCGAATCCTTTTCGATGAAATTCCTCACAGAATATTTCAACAGGGCGTGTCCAAATCACACTGCGGTGGTTGTCTCTTAAGGTCAATGATTTCTACAATCAAAAGATTTTTGATGCAGAGATTTTTCCTACGCAATGAACCCCACAATTGAAAAGAAGATTAGAAAAGGAGGATGTGAGTTATAGCAGTAATAATTCAACATTTGCATTTTGACTTTGATTATAAGCTTAATTGTGAAGGTAAATATCTTGTGTGCAATTATTTTAGAATACAACTAGATAGGTGACACGCGCTATATCGTAGGCCTACCTAATTTTTTTAACATAAAAAAAGATATTAAGGGAATAGAAACATTCCTAGAAACACAAAAAAAATATAAGATCTAAGTCATTAACTCGACTGGATTTAAGAGCTTGGCTAATTTAATAATACGAATAAAAAAATTATAACGACATTAAATAAACTAAAAAAAAAGGCTAAGAAAACTTGATGAGCCAATACGGATTAACATGTAAAATATGTAACCTTTTGTGATATCAAGACAACCCAGTTGAAAGCAAATTGAATAAAACTATGAATCTTCATTATCAAATAACTCAATATTGAAGAGCGAGATAATCCCTATCATTTTTAAAATTAATAAAAAATCATATAGAAAGAAAATTAAAAAAATAACGAAGCTCAATTAATCTCCAAATAAATAAATGTTAAATAATGAAACTAAAAAAATATGCGCTTAAAAAAAGAAAAAGAAAACTAAGCAAACCCGGACGATTTTCTAAATTTAGATTAATCTCTCAAACTCGCAACCTATGAAATCTTAGACCTGTGATTAATCAAGAATTTAAATTCTCAACCAATTTAATATTAAATGATGAAATCAGGAAAAATATTAATTTAATAAAATTTCCAAAGTAAAAAAAAATACAATAAAAGAACGAGGATCAAATCTAATAGGAAAAAAAATCTAAAGGAAGATGAAATCATAAAAAAAAATCAATTTTAAATATCATCTCAGAGCAATGAAGACCAAATCTAATAGATGAAAAAACTATATGATGAAACTGAAAGAAAATTTTAATTTTATAAGTTATTTCAAATAAAATAAATAGTAATAAAATAAACATGAATCAAATACGAAGGAAAAACAAATTGGAGGGCTACTTTGAAAATTTAAAGGGTCAGACACGAAAATCAAAGAGGAGAAAAAAAAAATATAAAAAGGTTGTCGGCACAAAACCGAAGATTCGTTGACTACACGCATCGCCTAAGAATGAAGGGACCACCAAAACGATTCAAATGCCGCCCTAGAAGCAATTGTTTGAGCATGAACCACCCCTAACACACTTCCTATATAGTGCAGCCTCAACCTACTTGTTGACGCGTGCATTGCATGTGTTAGTCACCTTTCTTCAAATAATATATATATTTATTCTATTACTAAAATGTTCCTCAATCAACTTGATTATTATCAAAAAAACATGTTTAAAAGACAAAAAAACTCTTAGATCCCAGTTCAAAAAACTTTGCTTTTAAGAATGATTATATCATTTTATTGTGCTGATAAAATGTGAAAAGACCCCTATGCCCTTGTTCAATTTGAAAATGACTAATGTAATGAGTCATGAGGTAAAGACCATATTTATATTCATGTCTAGAATGTAGCTACCACGCATGACTTTTCGCATAATGTGTTCAGTTTTCTTGCGAATGATTCAATCCTTCTGAAAAGTGCATTTGCATCGACTTTTTGTTCTATAATGATAAGATCTAAGGACTTTGTGGGCTCAAAATTCTCCATCAAACGTTTGCTCATGCTTGCGGATTTAACCCGTTGCCTGAAGTCAATCTTAGCATTACATCCATCCTTTTCCTCTGTATTTGTATCAATAGCTCAGCACTGCCAACCAAATGTTTCTCAATACTAAAGCTCTAAGTTTGCATTAAAAAATGGAGCTGCCAGGAATGAGTTCATGCATATTGTGGCTGCTTTTTTTGCAAATAATACAACTCCCCATTCCTTTCTCATTACCTACGGGAGGAAACGAGACAGATAGACTGTCCCTGCTTGCTCTTAAGAGTCAAATTACAAACGATCCCTTTGGTATGCTGAGCTCCTGGAATGAATCCTTGCACTTCTGCGATTGGTCAGGAGTTATATGTGGAAAGAGGCATCGGAGAGTCGTAGAGATTGACCTACACTCTGCCCAACTGGTGGGCAGCCTATCTCCACACATTGGCAACTTGAGTTTTCTCAGGATACTGAAACTGGAAAACAACAGGTTCAGCCATAACATCCCACAGGAACTGGGTCATTTGTTTCGCCTACGGATGCTGAGCCTTGAGAACAATACATTCGATGGCAAAATCCCAGTCAACATTTCGCATTGCTCAAACCTCTTGATCCTCTCTTTGTCGGGCAATAATCTTACTGGCAAACTTCCTATAGAACTTGGATCGTTATCAAAGCTGCAGGTTTTTTTTTTTCAATTTAACTATCTGGTTGGCGGGATACCATCTTCTTTTGGAAATTTATCAGCTATTATACAAATTTTTGGGGCGGGGAATTATTTGCAAGGAGGAATCCCCAATAGCATTGGCCAATTGAAAAGTTTAAAATCGTTCTCTTTTGGTCGAAATAATATGACTGGTATGATCCCTCCCTCTATATACAATCTTTCTTCTCTCATGCGATTTGCGGTGCCAGTGAACCAACTTCATGGGAATCTTCCTCCTGACTTAGGCCTAACTCTTCCAAACCTTGAAATTCTTCTAATGTCTTTCAACCGTTTCAGTGGGTCAATTCCACCAACGTTCTCCAATGCCTCGACTATTGCTGTTATTGAACTCTCAAACAACAATCTCACTGGGAGAGTTCCCGATTTATCAAGCCTGAGTAAGCTGCGATGGCTGATAGTTGATGTAAATTATCTTGGAAATGGTAATGATGATGACCTAAGTTTTCTCCCTCCCCTGGCAAACAAGACCAGTTTGGAAGAATTGTCTATAAATGATAACAATTTCGGAGGGTTGCTGCCTAAAATAATTAGCAACTTCTCAGAAAACCTGAAGAGAATGACATTCGGAAGAAACCAAATACGTGGAAGTATTCCAAGTGGTATAGGAAATCTCATTGGCCTGGATACTTTGGGTTTGGAGATGAATCAGTTGACTGGTGTTATTCCAAATTCTATTGGTAAATTACAAAACTTGGGTGTACTGGCTCTTGGTGGAAACAAAATCTCAGGGAACATTCCATCTTCTATGGGCAATATCACTTCCTTGCTCGAAGTTTATTTATCTGCAAATAACTTACAAGGTAGAATCCCATCAAGTCTTGGAAATTGCCAAAATTTGTTGATATTGCATCTTGATCAAAACAATTTGAGTGGCTCCATACCAAAAGAAGTAATTAGTATTCCATCCTCATCAAGAATTTTAGTTCTATCTGAAAACCAGTTGACAGGTTCCCTTCCCCTGGAAGTGGGTAAGTTGGCGAATCTTGGATATTTCAATCTTTCTCATAACAGGTTATCTGGTGAGATCCCCAGAACACTTGGAAGCTGTGTGAGTTTGGAGTTTTTGTATATGGAGGGGAATCTTTTCCAAGGGCCGATTCCTGAGTCTTTGAGTTCCTTGAGGGCCCTTCAAATTCTCAATCTCTCCCACAACAACTTGAGTGGAGAGATTCCCAAGTTTTTGGCAGAATTGAAGTTGCTGACAAGTTTGGATCTTTCATTTAATAACCTTGAAGGTGAGGTACCTGTCCAAGGAATCTTTGCTAGGGCCAGTGGATTTTCAATGTTGGGAAACAAAAAACTTTGTGGAGGAATGCCTCAGCTGAATCTGTCCAGATGCACATCCAAGAAGTCAAGAAAGCTGAAATCTTCTACCAAGCTGAAATTGATAATTGCAATTCCTTGTGCCTTTGTTGGAATTGTCTTGGTCGTCTCTTACATGCTTTTCTTTTTCTTGAAAGAGAAGAAAAGTAGGCCAGCTTCAGGCTCCCCATGGGAGAGCACATTTCAGCGAGTAGCCTACGAAGACCTGCTTCAAGCAACCAATGGGTTCTCCCCTGCTAATTTAATTGGTGCGGGTAGTTTTGGATCCGTGTATAAGGGAATCCTCAGATCAGATGGAGCAGCTGTTGCAGTGAAAGTATTCAACCTGCTACGTGAAGGAGCATCCAAGAGTTTCATGGCGGAATGTGCAGCCTTGATAAACATCAGGCACCGAAATCTTGTAAAAGTTTTAACAGCGTGTTCTGGCATTGATTTTCAAGGTAATGATTTTAAAGCTCTAGTTTACGAGTTCATGGTGAACGGGAGTCTAGAAGAGTGGTTGCATCCTGTTCAACAATCTGACGAGGCACACAGGCGAAGAGATTTGAGTCTCCTTCAGCGCTTGAACATCGCAATTGACGTGGCTAGTGCACTGGATTATTTACACAACCATTGCCAGATTGCCGTTGTTCATTGCGATCTGAAGCCAAGCAATGTCCTTCTTGATGGTGACTTGACTGCTCATGTTGGTGACTTTGGATTAGCAAGGCTCCTCCCACAAGCTTCCCATCAGCTCTGTTTGGATCAGACAAGCTCCATTGGTTTAAAAGGCACCATTGGCTATGCAGCCCCGGGTAATATTAGAATAATCCTTCCATTATT
>Ga0307515_10019031_pt1 | contig 12390 bp, 7 predicted proteins | sample 17_EM_MG_FD_194513 | JGI IMG/M metagenome (GOLD analysis project Ga0307515, IMG submission 194513) | Populus trichocarpa ectomycorrhiza microbial communities from riparian zone in the Pacific Northwest, United States - 17_EM | ecosystem: Host-associated > Plants > Roots > Unclassified | place...
ACTTCGAAGGTGTGTCCGACATCTTTTGACATCTAAAAATACTCTTCTATCGTGTTGCTGGAAGTGCCACTGCATTCTCTTACTGCCACTGCATTCTCTTACTGTGGGTTCGATGTGTGCCAGTGTTGATGGGGCAGTTTATCGTTAGTGAACCCAACATTATTCTATGAGAAAACTAACTTAGTTAACCCAGATGAATCAATAACCCAAGATTTTTTTTCTTTTTTAAAATATATTTATAACACTTGAATATCATTTGTTATGAAAAAAAATTAAAAAAAAAATACCTATAGCGTAAATTTGATTTATTAAAAGCAATTATCACCTGATGTTAAATCAAATAAGGTTTGAATCTTTCATGTGAGGCCCATTTCGTAAATTTAATTGAGAAAATCACAAATAGTTAAATTAAAAAATTTCACATATTAAAAGATAAATGAAAAATAATTAAAAATATAGGAAAATGAACAAATAGAACTGACTGACTTGTATGCCCATGTTACACCGCATATGACAAAAAAAAAAATTAAACATAAGAAAAGTATCCTGATCCCAGGGATTTTTTTAATATTATTATTAAATTTGAAAAAATAATTGTTGTGAGTTTATTTTTTCAAGATAAATTTTTTTATCATAGTGAACACAAATATTTTAATTGGAATTATTGTTTTTATTAAAAAAAATTATGATTGTTACATCAAGATAACAAAAAAAAATCAAAATAATATGTTCTTATTTTATGTGTAGTGGAAAACTAAAAAAATTATAAATATAGTAAAATCATGTTCAGAATCTATTTAAAATTTTAAAAATAAAAAAAAAATTGAATAGAATTTTCATGAATAATTTATTATTAGTATTACTATTTTCATATCATATACATAATATTAAAAAAAATTATTAAAATTCCAACAAAAATTTATAATAATATTAAAAAAACATGTTAAAATTGAAAAGTAAACCAATCTAATAAGGTTTTGTTGGAGTGAAAAAAAAACCAAATGAAAACCAATACAAAATTAGAAAAAAGTCAGGCCTAGCATCATACTCACAGGAGCAAGTAGATCTGCGCACCTGACCTTGATCTATTGAATTTTTTTTATTAAAACAATAACATGTTCACCCCTTATTATATTCTTTTTAAACAAAAATGTTAGGTAACATATCACGTGTCACAATTTAAAAAATTATAGGTGACAAACTCAAAATCAGCTCCACGTGTGCGAACGAACCTATCCACAACATGAATTAATATGAAACGGTTAAAAATAATATATTAAGATGCTTTACTTCTTAAATAAACAATATTAAAGACTCATGTTAAAACTGAAGATTAAACAAATCTAATAAAAAAAATTTTGGAGTGAAAAAAACCCAAAGAAAACCAATGGAAAAAAAAAATAAAAAAATCAGGCCTTGCATCTTACACACGGGAGCAAGTCAGATATGCGCACTTGACCCTGATTTATTGAATTTTTTTTTATTAAAAAATAGCATGTTCACCCCTTATATATATATATTACGATGCTCTACTATTTAAATAAAGAGTTAAAACACTATAAAAAGAACTTCAATTTTTTTTTAGTATTTAAGAAATTACCTGAAAAACAGATTTTTATTTTTGGTTTTGATGGAAGTAAAAAAGAAGTCTCTAGTAGACAGTTTTTCAATAATAATAACCAAAAAACTAATCCAGTCCTCAACAAACCTTAGAGGTGTATAATTCTCCAGTCTCCAAACTCCAACTTCCAAGAAAATATAGACCTTCGGCCATGTTGTGCAGGGAATCTTTGTCATCCCCAGCGACTCGGTTCTACAAGAGAGTATTCGGCCACAGCATTGCCTCTTATTACCAGATATATATAAAAACAAGAACCATGGGCAGGACAAAAATAAAATCACAGTTGCAAAAATTACCTCTTTATATAAAAATACCAATCATCATAACATGGAAGACATTTCCTTTCCACCCACCATTACACACTAAAATTACATATTTATACCAAAACTTTTGACCCCAAAAATTGAAACCAATGCGGTCCAAACCACTCAAAGATCTCAAATCATTTGAACAAAGATACAAAGAGCCACCCATTCTCTCCCAATCACCATGAGGTGGTGTAACGATTCTCCTGAAAAAATTGGAGAAAGGTCAATAATACACAATGATGAATGAGTATAAAAAGGCTAATTCGCATTCAAGTGACTATCAAATAATGCCTAATCAAAATGGTGCCCTCTCCCCTATGATACAGTGACCAAATTCAACTCAAGCGGCCTTAAAGCTCCTTGAACAATCTCCTGAACTGTTCTGTTACGTCTACAAACATCAGAAAGCTCCTCAATTGGAGCCATCAGGGAGTTGACATCGATCCCAGATGCTGCATCGGCCAATGCTTGACAAAAATTTATTCGTTCCACTTCTGTGACTGCTGTTGATGGAATTAAAGAAACACTCCCCCTGGCCCACTCCAGTGCACTTGCTCCATATGCACGAGTTAGCGCTACTAAAGCATATGTTACCTGCAAAAAAAAAAAAAAAAAAGAAGCAGCAGCTTCCTTCAATTTCTGAATTAATACCAAGCAGTAATTTACTTCAACAACTGTCGCCAATAAAAATTCTGGTCAAGAATATGAGCTACCGTTTCTAATCGAGAACTAGGGAGTGCTCCAGTTAATGAGGCAACCAAAATTCTGGTGATAGTGACACCTCGGGGAATGATGACACTGTCTCTGATAGTTAAATATTGTTCTCCCATGGTAGACTTTGCAAGATCAAAGACATCTGACAAGAAAGTTAATATGGAATTGGAGGCCTCTCTGCAAAGATTGAAAAATAAAATAGGTGATGTGAAAAGGCACAATTCACTTTGGAAGCATGGAGTTTCAAAAGAATCAAAACTATAAATTTAAGGGGAAGCATGTTTATTTCTAAAGTTTCGTAAGCCCTACCCAATTACCAAAAAAAAAAAAAAAACCTGCACGGGACAAGAAAATGCAGAATAAGGAATAATAAAATGCTAATCTGATACCCAAGGAATGGACTCAGATGCAAGGAGGAAAGCCATGAATACATCACAGACATGATTTGGCACACATTACAATAAATAGCTCCATTTATCACTTATTAATGCAAAAGGTGAAACACAGATCAGTTTGTATTCAACATGCAATTGTGATGTCAAGTATTTTAATCGCATCTTATGAACCTCCTTGGCACTTGTTATATCACAAGGTAATAGAAATTACACGAATTTATAGTAAAAATATGTTCATCTATTAACATATTTATGCCCTATTGTGTCCAAATTTTCAAAAATTGATGCATCAACATATCAGTTCTGTCATATCCTTCTCACTCTGCCTAATATGCCATGACATATGCATTTAGACATGTGCCTAGATGAAATATTAATTGCAATGGCCAGGTGTTCTCGCACAGATATAGAGAGTTATACCTGTGTTGTACTGTGATGCCAATCATTGAGCAATCCACTAATGATGGGAATACAGTGGATGGAATAAATACTTGAGGGCAATAGCGAATGCACCTCGATGCCAACAGAAAACAATCATCTGCTATGTCTGGTCTGGCAGTAAAGTCCTGCACAATAAATGCAAAAATGATTCAATGCCACAAGTGCATGCCCTTGTAGAAAATTCGATCGACATAAGGAAATGCATTGCTGTGGAACCTTGATATTGGTGAGAAGACATGTTGTGCACTTGAAGAGGGTTTCAATCAAAATTTTCAGATAGTACGCACATGATGGGTCAGAACCAAATATCTGCATCCCAAGATAATATGACAGTTGATTTTACAATTAAACAGAAATTTTAAAAAATGCAATACATTTAAGGAAGAAAAGACATGCCTTTATAACTTCACTGGAGAGATAAAGGAAGCATGGCTGGTGGTGCTGCTGGAACAGGCCTTGAATCTCTTCTAGCATATCTCCAATTGTGATTCCCATGAATCTTCCAGATGTTCTCACCTAAAGAAAACTCAAGTTCATTAATATCTCAGGGTATAGATGATTTCTTACTAAACAAAATCACTAACAAAATACTGCATCTTTGTTACTCTACCAATTAAGTGAAAAATAGAAGTTCACATGTATACTTTATCATTATGAGCACACATCTATAGAAAGGAGTCAGTTGTACATTATACAAAAATATTACCCGACATCATCAGAAAGTGACTTTAACATTAATGAACAACAAAGCTATTTTTGAGATGGCTTGAAAAAAATAGTTAGACGCTCTTGACAAGGATTATTTTGACAGTTAAATTATAAAAATTGAATTACCTCTCATATCTAGTTTTCTGAAGTTCATGAGTAAAAGAAGTTAGATACAACTAAGCAAACTCACAGCATATTTACAAGCTCGGCAAAGAGACTCCATTGTCTGCATATCCCAAGCACGACTTCAGAAAAGCACAGATCAGATAAGACAGAAAACCAAGATCAGGTAAGACAGAAAACCAAGGAATATTTAAACATGAATACTGCTTTTCTTATAGTACCCCGCATGTACTTACATGTCAAAGATTGCTTTCAAAATTGGCCAAAGCCTTTGAATTGCATCTGCCACAGCTTCTGGGTGATTTACATACCTGAAATTGTTTTTATTTGAAACTTGTGAATATTGATGAGGTAAATTAAACAAAATAAACAGAGGAAGTCAATCAAACCTAAAGATGTATGCTAGTCGATCAATATGAACTGTTAACTCTCGAGCAGGTTTCTTCTCCAATACTTCTGGACCGTGACTAATAATTTCCTGGTTGTTCACATTATGAACTTGCTAAGTGTTATCAAACAAGAACGGTTCTGAAAAAAATCCATCAGGAATAAAACAACCTAACCTGTAGAGGAGTAACAACTGGCAAGCATAATTTCTCCAACGCCTGCTTAGCCTGGTCAGCTGGAAGTTCTGTAATGACCATGCTGCAAAACAATGCATAAACATCAAAATCAAGTGCTCTGAGCTATTGCACTAATCTCCAGGACTCTCAAATAAAAAATATACCTGAAGGCTTCAACCATGTGCAAAGAGTCCTCAGCAGAAACTTTAAAACTACCTCCCTCAATTACAGCACTGTGGTATATGGAAAAGAGTTCATCAAAATATCCACAAAGCTTTCTCCGGCAATCTACAGTCAACATTTGATCCATGCTTGAGAGAGGGTTTTCCAAATACAACACTAAATCACATAATGCAGTATCGATGAGACAATAGAGTGACAGAAAGTAGGATTCACAAGAAAAAGGACCAAATATTACCTTCTATGGAGTACAGGGCAAAACCGCTAATAGTAGGAGTAAAAAATGATAAATACTCACAAGGAAGAATAATAATCATTCATGATTTGGAGGATATAAAGCATATACTAAAAAATTTTATCTTCTTCATTTTAGTGGTTTTCTCAACTTCATTTTGCATTTTAGCTGTTGACAAGCTAAAAAAGCTAAACATGATTGTTTAGAATTTGCAATCATTCAGTTTCGTCTTGCTATTCAAACCATAACTCTAATTCTCTTGGAACACAAAAACACTTGAAGCATAAATAGTTTCCCTCAAATCACAGGTTCAACACTAGAATATCTAGTTGAAAAATAAGAAACAATCGTTCACAAGTGATAACCAGCAAAATATGTATTGGTTCAATTCTTTAAATTTGATATGGGTTATGTTTAATGCAACCCCCTATTGATGTGTAAATAGAGTGGGATACAAGCCAAGGGTAGAATCCAGGACAGATGGGATACAAAACCAAGGGCAGAGTCCAGGATGCCCTAAAACAACCTGCAGTTACCATATTCAACATAATCAACTACTTTCATTAAGGTTTCTTGAAAGTGGAATTTACCTATCATGTACCAGACAGGAACACCCCCATGTCGCCTTCTTTCGTTTTTTTTTAATATATTATTAATAGTGTCAAGCAATAGCAAGGAGAACAAGCAATCTTCCTTGAATTCCTTCGAATATTGGCTGATTTAACTTCTTAAAAAGCCTCTAAAGCAGGAAGTTATGAAAAAGACAAAATAAATAACTTTAGGACCCAAAACCCCTTTAGAAGATCCTCAAAACAAGATAGAACCCTTAAAACATGCAGAATCAAAATCCATATGCCTTCATCACCACCTTTCACTAATAAGGTTAACACTTCAAAGAATACAATTGGCATTAGTTCATCAAGTATCAAGGGTTTTAATTCCAATGCCATCAACATTCTTTACAGATACAACTAAGACCCATCAAACATGTAGACCTAAAACACAAAGCTTTGTTTAGTAAAGGAGAGAGGATCAGAATATGCTCCACAGAAATTAGAAGGCAGAGTGTTAACAATTGTTATTATATGCACAAGAAACTTGATAACTAAATGTTGCTAACTTACACATACTTCCCTAAATTCAAATGCTCCTAAAGCCAAAAACAAACAGCGGTGAAAATAATTACTCGACTAAAGAGAACAGTACCATCACAGATGTGTCTGAATGCCACTGCCGCAGCTGCTGCAGAATCTTCTGATTTACTCATGCCACTCAGCAGAACTTTAATGACTGAAGACAATAGAGGAAATCCATCTGATGACGCATCAAGCCATTTTGAATATGCCCCAATCGTTAAGCACACTGAAAATTTTGCCATAACTTAGTAACTTCAGATTTCACATCCAGAGACAACTTGCTTGGTGAGGCCAATGCACTGGTGGTTAGGATGTCAAACCAAGTGAATCTGTAACTTGAACAGAGATGGTTCACCATCTCCACTCCACACTAACATCTACAACCACTTGGTAGAAAGCATTAAATTTTTAAAACAAAGAAAATAGAATCTACCAACCATGAAGGTTAATTACCTGTCTGGAGCAATTGGGGCTCATGAGGAAGTTCCAAAAGCAAAGACATAATCTGTTTGAAAAGAATCAGCCAACAAGATTTCTTATGTTCTGAGAGTTCTGAACTAAGACAATCTGAAATCAAGTAAACTATTTACAATCCATAAACTGCTAAATTAAGAATATGGATATAAACAAGGAGTCAATTTCTGGCTATAAGACTAAAGGAGTAATAGGTTTTGTCCACATTATGATTATATATAAATATTATCTATCAACCAAATACACTGCCAAGTGCTGTTTTTCTTTTTCTGCTTTCAAATTCACAACATAAACAATTAATGCACCGATCACAATATTTAAGAGATGCTAAAATTAAGGACCATAGGACATGCCATGCAACTGCGTTACAAAATAAAAGACAAACACAATCAAATAGTAGATATTTGAAGAGTTAAATGATTTCCCAACATAAGAAAGAAACAGCAACATAGCCACACCTGTAAAATAGAAGAGCCCTCAACATAATACAGTGCGAAAAGCAAAAATCCAAGAAAAAAAGGAATATCAGAGATGTATTACCTTGGGCATTACTTCAGCTTCGACTGTTGAAACATAATTTGATATAGCTCTGATGCAAAACAGAGCAGCTTCAGCTGGATGCCATTGATTATGTCCATTCCCCAAGCAGGTTCGGGCCTTCCACCATACAAAAAGATACATGATTCAAACAGATAAACATAATTAAAAAGGATCATTGAAATATTCCTTGAGGGTGTCATGCAAAAAGATTCTCATATAACTCCTAAAAAAATTAATCCATATAAAGCATGTGCCCTTTTTTAGGAAACAAGACGGTTGTTGCACAGCATTACAGCATGGAAGGCAATCTGAGGAAAACACCAGAAGCAACAAGATCTCTATAAATGAGGCTCCAAAAGTTTTAATCACAATGGTAAAATAAAGCATGGTTATTGAAACGCCAGATTTTCTTTGCTGCATTGATATTGTTGAAAGATATGATCACCAAATGGCTTTTCACAAGATTTCTGTTTAAATCAGTGTTATTTCCATATGAAATAGCTAAATTGGTCTGCAAAATGTAGGGTAGTCCTCACCCAATCCAAAGGATTTTCCTCTGGTAGGTTAAATCCCAATCCTTTGCTTTGTAAAAGAACAGTATTGCACTTTGTAAGACAAATAATGTCAACAGATGTCATTATAGTTATCTCTCATTTCCATTTTGAAACTAAAATAATTCTGAATACAATTGAACCAATTCTTGAACAACCAATTTACTACTCAAAAACTAGTACAAATCAGAGGTTTGGTTTATTTGAAAATTAATTCATAAAAAAATTTACACACAATTCCTGGATGCCACTAAAGCCTCAAGAAAGGATATGGCTTCCATTTGTAATTTGCACGCCCTGTTAGTTAAAATGAAGACTTAAACCTTAGTTTCTGGTTCCCAAGCATCTTTCCACAAAACCAAAGAGAATTGTTATGGATCAAAATATAATACACACCTCATAAAGTTTCACGTAAAGAATTCTCAAAGTTGCATCACCGCCTAAAACTGATGCTGCATCAATTAATACATCCGTGACAGCTAGAAGGGTCACAGATTTTGTTAGTGTTGTAGAATATTATCTCAGGTCTCGTAAAGGTAAAATATGAAACAGGCAGATTGAAAAAATTAAAGAGGCATATAACAAACTTAGCAATTGAAAGATATTAACAACAAAAGTGCAAGCAATGAACAGTTTTAAAACTATAGCAACAGAGGAAAATAATTTATCCAAATGAGTGATGGACAAGCAAACAAGTAAATCCAAATTTAAACAATATTTTGATTCGAATCATTGCCAGAAACTAAAACCAAACGTGGATTGTGCCAAGAAACGTTTGTTTGATCAAATAAAGTGAAAGTGACTGATAAAAAGTTAAGAGGTTGAACCGTATCTAAAATTTCAAAAACAAATAAAAACTCAATTTCTATCATTGAACTCATCACATGTAAGTCTCTCTACCAAACTCATTGGCATCAGCTACATAAACCAGCCACCTTGACAATCTGTTTTGGGCTAACTTCTATTATTACCTCACAATTTCTATCACAGAACTCAAAACCTATTTATGTTTCCTTCAAAACTATCTAAAAGTACATTTTTTCCAATAACATAAATCCAATGCCTCAAGATCACCAATACTAGGAAGTTAGCACCTTTTTTTCACACTTCTTTCAAAATAATTGCTTATCAGTAATCTTGTTTGTCATCTGACAGCATAACCTAGTCAGAAAGAACGAAGTACGATGAGATTCTTACAGTTTTATACTATAGTAACCTAAAAGGAACAAGACACTTTGTCTTAAATAATGGCATTTGGAATATGCTCACAATGAAATACAATCAATATTAAATTGCCTTTACATGCCTTTTGTTTGCTTAATGATTTTTGAAATATTCAAAACAGTGCTAAAGTATTCTCCAGAAAGCTTATGACAGGACAAGCAAAGGAATATCCAATATCAAAGAGCCAATCATTACCATATCTTGTCTGTTTGAATTCCTTGAGATCTTCAACTGACAGGGTTTGATAATCTTGAGGATATTTAACTCGAAAGCTAACCTGTGATGACAAACCATATCTCTTTTAAGATCTTTTATGAAACATATAACAAAGGAAAATGGTTATTTTTAATGTGCATGCTTTCACTTAATAAAACTATAAACTAATTCTCCTTCCCTTCAGCGAGCAATTACAGCTTAAGAGAAAAAAAGTCGGCCAATAACTGTTCCATTTCTCATAAGCATATATTTATTGGCAGAGACAAACGAAACTTCACAAACAAAAGGAAATTGATGTGAACTTTTGGTAGGCTAATTATGGAAATTGCAAATTCTGCGGTTGTAAGCAAATAAGTAGGAAACAAAGATGATAAGAACTCTAATAATTAAGCAACCAAAACCAGGGACTGCATTATCAAATCATTACTCTTGATTTATACAAAATTAAGCAGTGCATTCATAGCATAAGATGGATAAGAACTATAATAACCAAGAGACCAAACATGGGGAGGCTAAATACTGCTTTCACTGTAACTGCTGTGTTACATGCTACATTGATAGCTAAAGTGTGAGCAGTGCAGCTTCAGTACTGCATAAATTTCTATGAGCATGCTCTGGCCAAACATCAGTAATGCATTTGTTTCTCTCCATTAGATACAACGACATAGAAATAAAGTCAGGACATTCCGTTGCAAGGTATTAACAAAGCAATCCCAACAAATGGATGCAAATAAGAGTGATAATGACAAAGGTGAGCAAACAATAGCAATATCACCAGAGTTGCCTAGCATTATTTGGAGAAAGAATCTTCTAAGGGTATAAAATCACACACTAGTAACCTAAGTTGTTTCCACTTCATGATTGATTTTTGGGATAGAAGCTTCTTATAATATGCAAACATGCACTACTATTTGAAGTTGTTTCACAATTGACAGAACAAATATTGAGTTCCTGCACTTATTAACAAAAAAAACTCACCAGGGACACAAGGGACTCATAGGCTGAGTGAAAAACTTGCAGCCTCCTACTTCTCTCAACTTCAATGGATACTTCATTGCCAAATGAAGTATAGGAATCCCTGGTAGATTAGAATCATTATATTCAGACTTCCTGTAGAAAAGGATGCAGCTAATGCAGTAAAATTCCATATGGATTCACCTCTTAGTCAAGATATGTTGAAGATTGTGCCAGAAATTGAATGTCATTGAAGCAATATCATATTCTGGGTGTGAAGCAACTTCTAATAATGCATTTACAATCATCATTGACTCATCAGAACCTGGAAAAGGGGGGAATTTCCAAAAATGCTAATCAACTGAAAAAGAGAAAGATAACAGTACAAAACTGGCTTCGCTATTCAACCATGAGCACTGTGTTGCTTCAAAGAAAAGTGAACAATAAGAAGCATAACATTTACACCTCAAGGTGAAAAGAACAAACAAAAACTTTGTACTAGTTGCTTCAGGTAGGAAAAGTATATACCAGTTGCAATCAGCTCGACATACGAATCACCCATGTCTGCAAATAATCTAGCAATGGCCTTCACATCTTCTTCATCCTAAAAGAAACATCATGTTAAAATTACAATATCTGATTTGCTATATGGTTCTTGCTATGTCAATGTATGCAAATATGTTGGAAGAGCAACTCCACTAAAAAATTGGATAATGAAAGGACATAAAATTTCAAGCCTAGAACACCGCCATAGTGCAATGGATGGTAGAGCATCTCCAATTAAAAAACAAAATGCTAGGGAGGAATTAAAGCATGAATATTATCCTTCAATCGCTGGCCCGGGCATGCAGCTCCTTTTAATAAGAAATTTCAGGAGCCAACTTCCACCAAAGGCAAAAAATTAGAACCGAGTCAGCTAATGATTGATTCACACCAACTCACATAGAATTCCTTATTCATTACCATCCAGTGAATGTAAAGCCATTATCAATTAGAAAATACAGATCATTTTGGCCATCATCTTCATATTATTCCAAACAAAATGAAATATTACATATGGGGGGCAGACAGATGCTAATTATCTTAATCTTATTATTCATTTGAATAGAACATGCCTCATTCTGATAGTGGAAACCCCCATCAACTTCAGTCAACAATTGATCTTTTTGAAAAGACACATCAGAGGCATAGTTATAAAAATAAAGCGCCCACACACACACACATATATATATATATCGATTCATGTATTATATGCAAATTTTCTTTACATCGTATCATTTCTCTTGCTTAACTGTATATTAACAATAATCTCTATTCCCCTCCCACATTACAGTTTCTTATTGAACAGCACATCCATCATTTCACATAAATCCAAATTTGTCTCATAAATTAATTTATTTTTATCAAATTTGGATGCAGGCTTTGAATAGTAAGTTTTCTTTAAAAGCTGCATAAACTAAATATGAATAACTACTCCATAACCAAGAAATTTTAAAAGCATTTCCATGAAATTCACGAGTAGTCAACCTTGAGGTCTTGAACCCTATTTAGAGTGCATAGGCAGCATCACTATTGCAATTCAAGGTCTACCCACCCCAGCAACAAAACAGAGTGAATGAATTCAAATGAACCACACACCATTTTAACAGGGGCCATTGTTTTAAGTTATTGGTTTAGCAGATCTAATATTATACAGTATCATCACTGATTGGGCTACATAACCGCAACAGCAATATGGAACTTTATGAATGCAATACCTTAGAAGAATCTCTGAGTTGCTCCTTTAGACTCATGACTTGAGGCACAATCACTTGAATTAAAGGCATCTGCACGGGAATGCCACCAGAGTTTCCAGCTGTTGTGTAATGTATCAATTCTGACATGACTGCAAACATTTAGGAGAGTAGAAGACTAAGTCTAGGACTCCAAACACACCTACAGATCCTATAGTCCTCTACAAATTACAACTGTGTCTGACTGCCATCTACACAATGGTTAAGATGAAGA
>Ga0307515_10019032_pt1 | contig 12390 bp, 7 predicted proteins | sample 17_EM_MG_FD_194513 | JGI IMG/M metagenome (GOLD analysis project Ga0307515, IMG submission 194513) | Populus trichocarpa ectomycorrhiza microbial communities from riparian zone in the Pacific Northwest, United States - 17_EM | ecosystem: Host-associated > Plants > Roots > Unclassified | place...
TATTTTTAATATCGGAACATTAAAACAATCCAAAAACAACAAAAATAAATTTTAAAAAATCACGAAACGCGGTTTCAACCACAAAAACAAATAGCTCTATGCAAAAATGTTTTTAATTTTGTTTTTGTTTTTAATTAAATTTTTTTTTTAGATTTTTTAATATATTGATATCAAAAATAAATTTTTTAAAATAAAAAAATTATTATTTTAATGTGTTTTTAAATAAAAAAACACTTCAAAAAATAATCGCTAAGAGAATACAAAATTAGCTCAAAAACAAATTGCAAATGATTTCTCTAAAGACTAAATAAACAATCGACACAAGTTTTTCTTTTATTTTGACATTTAATATATCCACGAGTCCATATCTATTTATAGATTATATCAAGTTTAAATTCTATTACAAATTCTCTTTTTTTTTTCTCATGAATATTCAAAATATACCAACTCGAAATAATAATTTAAGAGTTCCTAATTACTATCCAATCCAAGTCTTAATGCAAAGTAACTCCAGGATGAAAAAGAAGAATAAAAATTGAAGTCCAAAACTGGAGGAAGACTTGGAAATTACAAGCATTTTCTCTATATAATCATGATCACAAGTTTTCTATTACGTTCAAACTATGTACTCAAGGGCTTCGGGATTTGAATGCCAAATACTGTAAATATTTTAGGTAGACGTTGGATTGTATATTTGGGAAAATCCATGTTCTAAGTAGTCAAATTGTTAGCTAAGCAGTTGAATTTTGACGAATTTATTTTCTTTTCTTTTTTTCATTTATAATTTAGATGTGATATGAAAATATGAATGTATTTATACTTTATTTATTAAAATAAAATCACTACTTTTTTTTAAAAAAAAAAATACCTTGTAATGTTGTTACTGCGACGAAAGAATTGTTGAAATTATATTTATAAGGTGACCCAATATTAATTTGTCAATATAGAACAAGAGGCGGCTTCCCAACTCATCAAATGAGGTATGTGGTTGTAATTATTTTTCAAAGTATTTTTTATTTGGAAATGTATCAAAATAATATTTTTTTTATTTTTTAAAAATCATTTTTAATATCAGCGCATCAAAATGATCTAAAAATAAAATAAAAAAATAATTTGAAGCAAAGAAAAAGATAAAAAAAATTTAAATTTTTTCAAAAGTACTTTTAAAATATAAAAATAAACAGCTTTATGTGGAATCATTTTGAAGAATTTATTTATAAATTATTCAAATAAGGTCTGATTTTTTGTTTTACTTTTCTCCTTGATGATTCTTTCAATCATCTTGTATTTCCAAATCGACCTTGTTCGTTGTCAATACATAGTCGACGTGGTTGGTGCCATGACTTGTTGGGTTTAGGTGGGAGCTTCTTTTCAAAATTTTGACTAAAAATCTAAAATAAACCATTTTCTTTGCAAAATAATAATTAGTTAACATGTCATTCCATTGATTGAAGTGATGGAAGTTGTTTGTTTTTGGGGGAAGAAATATTGTTTTTAAAATAATTGATTTTGTTTAAAATTAGTTTATTTTAGTGTTTTTTTATCATTTTAATGTACTGATAAAAAATTAATTTTAAAAAATAAAAAAAATTAATTTATTTTCAACCAAAATACATTTTAAAAAATAATTACTACCACAATAATAAACATTTTAAAAAGGTTGGCCGATCATCTTTCTTTTCCATCATTTCTTTTAGATTATTACGTCTCAAGAGGTAAAATTTTCAAAATGTATCAATATATATAGGCTTTTTATTATTATTATTAAATTGGAGGGATGTATTTAATTTTATAATTTTATCTATAAAAAATACACGAAAGCACCATCTAATTGAAAAAAAAAAAAAAATTATTTGCTAGCTTGTGATTCTATTTCGAGAAAGATTGTTAACCCGATGGATGTATCTTTCCTATCTTTCAAGATTAATCTGCTTATGATACGGGTTGCTGTTGAAGATGAAATGTTTCAATTAAGAACAAAAGTATCCCTCAAAAAATAATATATCCGAACAAATATTTTTTTAAAAAAATTGAGTATGCATGCTCAAGTTTTGAGATAAAATTAGTATATTGACCCGCGCTTCGTAGTAGGTCAATAACAAAAATTTTTCAAATGTAAAAAAAAATATTAAGAATATAAATAATATTTTAAGTGTCTTGGGTCTGGCAGCCATGACAAATCCAATAGCTTTGGATCAGGTGATCATGCCTTGATCCAAAACATACCAGCAACTTTTAGAATAAAAAAATAGAAAAAACGACGCCCCTAAAATCCTTTGAACATGTTCACAGTACAAATACTCTATATACACAATACTGTTAGAGAATGATATAAATCATATCTTGAGATCTCACCTAAAAGTTTAAGCTATTAGATCGAGATGATTCTTTAATATGATATCAAAGCTTTAATGAACAAATGGTCATAAGTTCAAATCTCACCATCTCTATTTATTTAATAAAAATTAAACCACATGATAATATGAGTCTATGCAAGTTTTAAGTTCAAAATGTTTTCATATAAAAAGATATGTTAGAAAATAATATAAATCATATCTTGAAATCTCATCTAACAGTTTAAATTATTAAGTTGAGTTGGTTCGTTGATAAATTCCATAACAGAAATTTTCTCATATATATATATATATATATATAGATGCATGCTCAGAAAGATCCCACTTATGATACGGGTGCAACCGGGTAAGGTGGAACTGGAGTAAGATCCAGTGGCTTGATTCTATTATATTTTTCAATTTCTGAACCTAAAGAATCAAACTGTTTCTTGCAGTTGCAAAAAGAGACATGGTCTCAAATAAAATGCTAGTGATTTGTGAGAAAAAAGTGGGTGACCACGTGGTCCCATTTTTAAAGCACATACATATTCCACGGTTATCATGTCTATGTATTTTATTTTAATATATTGTTAAAAAAAATATATTTTAAAAATAATTTTTATCATTATCTCAAATACTCTCTAATTAATGTGACCATCTATAAGTCCAGCTGCTTGATCATAGAGATGGAAAATAAGATTCTAATGGGGGTATTTAAAATAATAGTAGCGATTATTTTTCAAAATATATTTTACTTGAAAATACATCAAAATAATATTTTTTTTATTTTTTAAATTTTATTTTTGATATCATCAAATCAAAATGATCTAAAAATACCAAAAAATTAATTTAAAATAAAATTTTTAAAAAACTCCAGTTGAAACGCCGCTCAACAGATTTACATAAAAGTTGATATTGTGATAATAATTGCTTTTCAATGTGTTTTCATTTTAAAATATATTAAAATAATATTTTATCTTTATTTTTTAAAATTTATTTTTAATATAAACATTAAAAAACGATATAAAATATAAAAGAAATTAATTTTAAATAATAAAAAAAAAAGATTTCTGTGTAACAACTCTTTTGAGCGGCGTTCCCAAACCAGAGTAATCAGTTGTCATCCCACTATTTAAATTGCTAATTAGTCGTTGTAGACTTCCACAACAATGTGACTTGTTGAACGATATAAAATATAAAAGAAATTAAATGAACGGGCAAGGAAATCTATGCAAGTCATAATCTATGCAAGTCAACGAAACATTATTATTTATTTATTTTTCGATGAACGGGCAAGGAAGGCACTTCTTTCTTAAAAACCCCCTCAAGTGCATTGTAATTTATAGTTGAAGTCATTCTTACATCAATTTTTTATATCACCAAAAGATCCGGTTGTTTGGTAGCAGCACGTGCAAACAAATCTCCACACCTGATCTTGTTTTTACCTTTGAAATGAGTCTTTCTCTGTGTTGTACTCTCTTTTCTCCCAGAGGTGGTGAGGCTTTGTGGTTCTGTAGGGGCGTGTGTGTTCATATCCCACCAACACCTTAATCTTGTTTCTGTTAAGGATATCAAGGATATCACTCCCTAGCTCCCTACAAACCAGGATACTTGATTTCAAATGCTTACTCTGCTGTGATTATCCCGAAAGTTATGGTTGATGTTATTGTAATGCTTATCACTACAACTGTAATGTCTATATAATTATAATGATACACACAGTTTGGCTATTGAGTCAAAATCATCTTTACTGTATATTATATTTCATGGTATCAGAGCAAATCTAGCTTACCCTTTAAAGATCCTGCTTTCGCTTTTCCGAAACATGGCTGAGTCTGGTTTCTCCTCCTCATCTCACTTTGCTTTCCCCAATCCAACGCAACTTATCTCTATCAAACTTGATGAGACAAACTATCTTGCGTGGACTGCCCAGTTTAAACCTATTCTCAAAAGTCACAATTTGCTTGGCTTTATTGATGGTTCTAACCTCTGCCCTGCTGCCAAAATGAGTTCATAAATCCTACTTACACCAGTTGGCAGAGTCGTGACCAACTTCTGCTAAGTTGGATCATCTCCTCTATTTCTCCAGCACTGGTGGCTTCACTCTATGGTTTGGACTCCTCATTTTTGGCATGGCAGTCTCTTGCTGTTCGATTTGCATCTCAATTAAAATCCCGCATCTCCCACTTGAAACGTCAACTACAGAATCTCCAACAAGGTTCCTTGACTTGTGCTTCGTATCTAACTGAAGCCAAGTTCTTAGCAGATCAACTATCTGCTGTTGGAAAACCAGTTGATGATGACGATCTCATATCCTTTATTATTGGGGGTCTTAATCCTACTTTCACACAATTTATTACCTCTTACTCCTTCCACACTCGGGAGGCTTCTATGTCATTTTTTGATTTCAGGTCTGAACTACTGAATCATGAAATAATTATGAACCGTCATGCTCCACTAAATCCTGCACTAGAAACATCCTCATTTGCTTTATTTACCAATCGACCAAAGTTTCAGCCTGTGAAACGTAAACTCCAATTTTCAAGGTCTTCAAACACCAACGCTACAAACCATAGTTTTCTGCCCCTTCCATATCTACCAAGGATGTTCATTCTGTTTCCAACTCTGGTGGTCGTCCCCCTTACCAGATTTGTAAAGGTAATAATCATCAGGCACTGGACTGTTTTCGTCGAATGGATTTTTCTTTCTAAGGACGTCATCCCCCTACAGACTTGACAGCCATGGTTGCTATTATTAATGCAGAATTCCTGAATTGTCAATGGCTTGTAGACAACAGTGCTAATGCACACGTAACTAATAATGTTGAGAATCTTGACTCCAAACGCCCGTTTGATGGTAATGAGATTGTCGGTGTAGGTGATGGTGCAGGTTTGTCTATAAAACATATTGGTTCATTCATTGTCCACTCTGGTAATAATCGTTTTATTCTTAAGAATATTATTCATTGTCCTCAAGCTGCTACCAATCTCCTTTATGTTAACAAATTTTGTGTCGATAATGATGTTACTTTTCATCTCACACATAATGCCTATTCGGTTTAGGACAATTAGGCGAGAATCATGCTCCTTTAGGGTCCGAGTGAAAATGGGCTCTATCCTATCAATCTCGCCAACTTATATGGGAATCAAGACACATAGCTCCCTTTGGCATCAACGTTTAGGTCATTCATCTGAGTCTGTCTTGCGTCATGTCTTATCAAATTCTAATTTACCTCTTGTTGGTTCGGTGCAAAAGAATTTTGTATATGAATCTTGTCAACTTGGCAAGTCCATTCAACAACCCTTTTCCAGCTCTCATCGTGAGACATCAGGTCCTTTAGATCTGGTTCACTTAGATGTTTGGGTTGCACCTCTTGTTTCACCTAGTGGTTTTAAATTTTATGTAACGTTTATTGATGATTTCAGTCGATTTACATGGTTGTATCCCATTGCAAACAAATCTGATGTCTTCAATTCTTTTGTTCAATTTCGGCTACTTGTGGAAAAATAATTTTCATCCCCTATTAAATGTTTACAAACCGATAACGGTGGAGAATATATTTCCTCACCTTTTACTCAGTATCTCTCACAGTGTTGTGTTTGATGAAAACTATTTTCCGCCAAAATAAGAATCCCAAATCACTCTCTTGTTGGTGTCGTGCTCCCTCCTGGTACGTCTTCCTCTCCCTTTCAAATTCCAGTTTCTACTAATTATTTGGGTTCACCACCTACCAGATCTACTGGTATGTCTTCCTCTTCCCTTCAAGTTCTAGTTTCTCCTCTTTCTTTGGGTTCCCCACCTACCCATCAGACTTCACCCCAGCCACATGAGCCTCTCGATTCATATGTGTCACCCATCTCAACCTCCATTCAAACTTCAACTGTGTCCCCTAATCCTTTGCCCCATCCACCTCTCATTGAATCACTTGATCATTTGGCATCTGTCGAGCACTCCCATGTCCATCATATTGTTACTCGCTCACAAACAGGGCATTCTCGACCTCGCCAATTCCCTAACTATGTGACCCATTATTCCTCACGACATGTACTTCACCTCTTCTATACGGTAGCCATCCCTCCTGAGCCTAACACTTTTACACAGGCAGCCTCTAAACTAGAATGGCGTGCAACTATGGAATCTGAGTTCAAAGCATTATTGAAAAAAGATACATTGTCACTCTGTCCACGGCCTTCATCTCACTATATTGTCCGCAACAAATGGGTTTACAAGATCAAACAGAAACCTGATGGCTCTATTGATTGTTACAAGGCGAGGTTAGTCGCCAAAGGATTTGATCAGAAGTCTGGCGTTGACTACTTTGAGACCTTTAGCCTAGTTGTTAAAACGACAACTGTTCGTCTTATTTTAGCCTTGGTTGTACAGTTTCGATGGACTACACGATAACTAGATGTCTCCAATGCTTTTCTTCAAGGATACCTTGATGAGGAAGTTTATATGGAGCAACCAAAGGGGTTTATCAGTGCTGAACATCCTAACTTTGTATGTTGATTGCATCGCTCTCTTTATGGCCTTAAACAGGCACCACAAGCCTAGTTCACTCGTCTCTCACAGGCACTTTACGATCTTGGCTTCTCTGGTTCTCACATTGACTACTCTCTCTTCACTCTTCATAGAGATAAATTGCATATTTATAAATTAGTGTATGTCGATGATATCATCGTCATTGGCAATGATGATTCTACAATTTTCTTTATTATCTCAAAATTACAATACGAGTTTGTGATGAAGGATTTAGGTGACTTGAGCTATTTTTTAGGGATAGAGGTTGCATGTGATCATACAGGTTGCATTTACGTCAATCTAAATATATCGCTGATTTACTTGATCGTGCTAATATGGTCGGTGCTCGACCTTACAAGGCCCCTGCATTTCTGGTTCAAAGATGTCAAAATTTGATGGTGATCTCTTAGTTGATCCCTCTGAATATTGTCATATTATTGGCGCCCTATAGTATGTTACCATTACACGTTCTGATATTGCGTATTCTGTCAATCAGTTATGTCAACATATGCAAGCACCTATCAGTACCCATTGGACTTCGGCAAAGCGAGTTCTTCATTACTTAAAGCATACTACTAATTTTGGTCTTCATTATAAACCCAGTACTGTTGCCTTACATGCCTTCTGTGATGCGAATTAGACGGGTAATCCTGACGATAGACGTTCTTCCGGTGGCTATGACATCTATTTTGGTCAGTGTTTAGTTTCTTGGTCCTCTAAGAAACAACCTGTTGTCTCCAGATCCAGTATTGAAGCAGAGTACCGGAGCTTGGCCTTAACGACATCTAAAGTATATTGGATCCATATGCTTTTACGAGAATTGCATATTTATTTGCTTTCACCACCTACACTCTAGTGTTATAATCTCAATGCTATGTCTTTAGCCTCTAATCCTATTTTTCATGCGTGAACCAAGCATATTAAAATTTTATTCGAGAGAAAGTAGTTAACAAAGATGTGGTTGTTCGTTACATTAACACCCGCAATCAAGTTGCAGATATCTTCACCAAGGCCACACTGCTTCTCGATTTTGCATCTTGCATGACAAATTATTGGTATGTTCCTTCCCAGTAATTTAAGGGAAGGTGTTAAGGATATCACTCCCTAGCTCCCTACAAACCACAATATTTGATTTCAAATGCTTGCTCTGATATGCTTAAACTTGTACTCTGTTGTGATTATCCTGAAAGTGTTATGGTTGTTGTTATTGTAATGCTTATCACTACAACTATAATGTCTATATAATTATAATGATACACACGGTTTGGCCATTGAGTCAAAACCATCTTTTCTGGATATTGTCTTTCAGTTTCTACCTTGGTCTCACGGGAGGGATTGATGCCTGCTAATTGCTACCATAACTTCAAATTATGAGTGAACACAAGTACACGGATGCTCTTTTAACATGTTCAGTTATTACAACATAAAATCAAATTTATACCCTTTCAGGGTTGTGGTTCTTCCATCATGACAGTTATGTCTCATTACGCTATCGATCATATTAAGGTTGCATTTATGCGGAGACACTAGACATCTCTATGTATTTGTATTGTAAATATAGAAATTCAATCTAAATTGATCTCAAAAGTAAATGTATTTTATTCGTCTCTTTAACCAGACATGTGTCAATTTTTTCTATACCCGTCCCAAAACAGTAACCAAATGCAATCTAAGTGAAGTAAAATTTGTTCAACATCCAACAAAAATCTCAAATCTAGGATCAAGTGAAGTAAAATTTGTTCCACATCCAACCTTAAAAATCTCAAATCTAGGATCAATTGGAGAGTGAGCAACATTGCGTATTAAAGCAACTAGAAGAAGTTTTTTCTCATTTCAAAAGCAAAAGTTTGTTTTTTCTCAATAGTCTTTTTTATTGAAACCAGGAGAGTGATGAATACCAATCCAAATAGAGGGTCAACAAGTTTTCAAGGATCAGAACTGGAACAGCATCTCAGGTGCATATCCAAGAGCTTCGAGGTGAGCTGCCATGGCCTTGTTCATAGGTGGTGGTCCACACCTTAGAATCTGTGGATTGCATAATGGAAAATTAGTAGCAATTAGTAGCAATTGTTGTAATTTTCTTTCGAGTATATTTTATCTTTCCCTGATGTCTCATGATGAATGTAAGAAAATCAGAAACCTACCTTGATATCAGGTGCTGGAGCAGGGCAGTAGGTTTGAATCATTTCCTTTGATACAAAGCCAACACCACCATCCCATGTTTCGGGAGGCTAAGGAGAAAGTAACATCCAACAACACAGTTTGGTTAATCAAACAGTCATCAATGACTATACCACATAAAACAGACATCTATAACCCATTATGCGTGATAACCATGCTTCAGCATGAAGGACCTACCAGCAGAACAGTAGCCATAATGCATGCACAAGCTTGTGCAAACATGATCATGCCATCAGACAGAATATGTAATTCATCCAATACAAAATTCAATAGATTTAATCAGTTTCTCATGGCTGTATCACAGGAATTTGCTTGAAGCAGCTAAGCTGGACAAGGAACTCATTTCGATATTCCATTTACGTTTTCAAGACCATTTTTATCTTAAATTATGACCAGCACAATCTTTGTGCCCCAACAAATTGTGAGCAGATTTCATCGAGGTTGGGGTTGAGTGGGGTGGGGTGGCTGTTGAAGTGTAATTTTCAATGTACAGCCAGGCTAAGCAAGGACTCTCTCCACTATCTATTGTATTTGGAAAGGTAGCTGAGCAGGGAAAAAAGTCATAAAAGAAACTAATAAGCAAGTTGCAATCTTCAAGGACTTCTCTACACCAAGATATAGAGAATACAAGAGTCTCAATTGTGAAAAAAGGAAGACAGTAAAGCGAACATATTAAGCAAATGAAAAGGAGAAACAAGTAACAATAGAATTGTCTGGCATAAGAAAGACAACTAACCTGATTCAAAACATAGTAGACGTTAAAGTGACTAGAGTACCTCTCAGCAAGGGTGTCCAATTCCTCCTGTAAATAACAATTCAAATTATTTTGAATTGCAAAACAAAACAACACATACAGCATATTGTCACTGCTAACAATACAGAGAGGGGTGGCAGGCATGTTATTGTATTAACAATAATATTCAAAAGAAGGATGCAGACTAACAGATCCTCTTGAGCCAAAAAAGAAAAAAATATCCCCAAGAAGCTTTGACAAAATTTCTACAAGAGGAACCTATAAAAGTTTTAGTTTCAGACTACTATCCATGTCTTAGCTTAGATGGTGACATTTGATTTAGTTCCTCTTTTTTTATTGTTAATCTTTCTAGAATTATTTTTAAAAGGATTTTTCTTTCTCCAAAGACCAACATTATCAACCAAGTTCTTCAGTTTCCGAGAAAGTTTTAGTTCCACCGTACTACACTACAATGAAGTCTTGGCAAGTGGTAAATGAATGATGGTTTGTCAATCCCACGAGTTTCATTTAGTATAAACTAAAGTAGCCATCATTAGTTCCCAAAATGCCTACTCTCGTGAATTTATTTTTCTAACAAAACACTTTCAAGACAATAAATGATTTCTCTTTGAACATTTTTTTTCTATTTTCTTCCCCTGGAGTGGTATAAATGAGCAAATGAGCAGGTATGAAATCCTGTGAAAAAAGTTGAGAAAGTCAGCTAAGCACACTAAAACTTTAGAACTTCCATCTGGGGAGCATGCTTTTCTGTTATTGTAAATTCTCTTAATTCCAACAAATTTCAAGAGTTTGTACAGTCAGTTTGTATGCTGCTAGAACGTGCTCTGCACCCAAATAATATTTCAGCTAGTTTCCATTTTGGGGATTGATAACAATGAAGTTTGCCAGCAGAGACATAATTGCCAAGGTATTTTCACCTCATGGTTTATTATCCCACCAAATAGATGGCACTGCATGATATTCACTCGCTTAGGGCACCATTTAGCCCGGCATAGGGCACATTGGCTTGATAGTTCAACTGATTGTGAGCTACAATGGAGCATCAGAAGAAAATAGAGCTGCAACTTACCTTCAAAAGAATGTCCTCATATGTAACATTAGCATAAATGAGGTGCACCTTTGTCTTGTCATTTGGGTTCTCTAGTATGGCTCTAGCAACCTGAAGTGGACACATCAAGGTACAATGAACATGTGATCACCAAAACCTTCCAAGAGGCAACAGCCAAAGACCATTGCAAGCTAAGATAGAACGAAATCAAAACTGGAATAAAAAATATAATCTTGATAGCATACTTGGAACATAGGAGTAATGCCAGAGCCTCCAGCAAGCATCCCAAATGCTCTAACCTGGCCAGGTTGATACCTAAATCGGCCCTGTTACAATGGTATTTCAAACACCAGCAGTCCAAGCCAGATCATTGTTTTTTCATCTCAGTAATACTGGATAGTTAAAACTTAAAACCAACACATTCAAAAGATAGTTAAATCATAGCCTGGAAGTTATAGATGAAACAGCATATGATAAACTTGCATCCACAGTTTTAATCATTCAACTAATTATGAGAAGCATATGAGGCATCGCATCTGGTGGATATGATAGGACATCATGCACACTATGCATCTCGTTTAACACATAATGGTAATAATAATGCAATCGCAATACAAGTATTTACTATCAGGTGGTAATAGTGAAAGTCAAGAATTAGTGTAATAAAAGAAAGAAAGAATCCCTTAGAAGCAAACACACCACCCTCCTTGTTTCCAGAACGTGACATTGTTGTCGAAGAACAACACAGAATTTGGTAAGAATTATGAAAAAATGAAAAAAACCTGTTCATTTGGAAAAGAGCATTTACCTTGGGTCCCTTGACGGCAAGATAATGACCGACTTGCATCTCTCTGAAATGATGGGACATCCTTCCTTGTGGATACATCTAGTTACAAAATAATAAAAAGAAATACAACAGTTACAAAGAGACATAACAAGTATCAATATTTAAGTACTATCCACTAAAATCAAGCCCAGCGAGGTAAAGTTTTCTGGTATGTACCTTAATGACTAATTCGAATTGTCCAACATCAGAATCCAATGTAGTTGGGGTGTAAGGTTTGATAACCTCTTCACCTTGACCATCCTTACCCCTGTTCAGGAAAGAAGCTGATAAAAGAACTAAACAATGACAGGGACAGGTAACAACTAAGGCAACTTTCCATCATATCAATTAATATAATTGAATCCATTTGAATGGTTAATACTTACAAACACTGGATTAAGAAACGATTGACACAGACAAACATAAAAAATTCACAAAAAGAGAAGGAAAGAACTGAACTTGCAACTTATATGCTGTCCAATAGGAAGGCCTAAAACAGAAGTAGGTGTAGGAAGTGCAAATGTGAACTTTGCCACATTATGGCTCAACTGAACACGCTTGACAAGTTTAAACTGCTTGAAATTTTCTGGATCTAAGCAGCCTATAATCAAACAGAAAAATTAGTTAGTTTCATAAAACACAACAAATACATTGATAGAAAGAATAAAGGCAAAACAAACTTCACATAAAGCTAGCTCAAATGTAAAATCTAAGGGATTGAGCGTAC
>Ga0307515_10019033_pt1 | contig 12390 bp, 14 predicted proteins | sample 17_EM_MG_FD_194513 | JGI IMG/M metagenome (GOLD analysis project Ga0307515, IMG submission 194513) | Populus trichocarpa ectomycorrhiza microbial communities from riparian zone in the Pacific Northwest, United States - 17_EM | ecosystem: Host-associated > Plants > Roots > Unclassified | place...
AGCAACCGGTCCCGGGTCCTGTTCGGAGGAACACCACAAGCAGCGATCTGTGGCGTGGAAGGCATGCGAATTCCTGGCTTTTCAACGATTTCAGTGTGACGGACCACGTCAAGGAATTCTGCCACATTGGAAAGAATTCCCGACCGTAATGTAGCAGAGCACTGGTGCTCTCTACGTTTGATTAAAATTGTTTAAATGGCATATATGTTAGGATGCTGCTGGGCGGTTCAGTGCTTCTAGATGAAGCATATAATGGCGTACAAATTGGCATCATATCCAGCATATAGACAGAGAGGTTCCATGTGACGTGGTAGAGGATCTCGCTGGCTCGAGTCAATTGCTCTCAGAAAAAGCAAGGTTTTATTTCTTTTGTTTTACAACTTTAAGCAATCGGGTTCTTGTGATGAATATTTGCTGTCCCATATGCTTTGGTATGATTGAATCGAACGGCCTGGAGGATTTTATTCACTATGGATTGTATATTAGCCTGATACCCCTACTGAGGAAAAAAATCGCTATTTACGAGGATATTTTCTTACTGGAAACCCAATTATTGCGCATTTGTAGTTAGATATCTGGGTCCTGTTAGTTAATTCGTGTCTGCTCTGGAAAATAATGTTTCTTAATGCATGGCTTTATAAAGCAGCATGACCTTCATATGATCGTAGCGCGCCTTTACATATGTATCATGGCAGGCCCAAGCTCTTCTTGGGTTTTAATCTCACGCCGACACTGAAAATTACACTTGCCGTGACAAGCATACCAGTGTCGCACAGCTATTATCAACCTAATTCCCAACAGTGATGAGCCCCGCACCTGTCAATGGAGCTCCCATCTCCAATTCCATACACCTCAATTCGCCATGACGACAGGAGCGCTACCCCCCAAAGATGGCCGCTCCAATTTACCGAGTCCAAACTCCACAGCTTCATTCTGGCACAGCGAGCCATCCGAATTCCTTCTAGGGCATCGAACAACATACGACCTTCCATCGATTGCCGATATAGTGATAGTAGGGAGCGGCATTACAGGTTCCTCCATCGCGCGCTTTCTTGCCGAAGATGAACGGGCAAATGGCAAGACCATCGTGATGCTTGAGGCTAGGGAGGCATGCTGGGGCGCGACCGGCAGGGTGAGTCTTCAATCTACGGTCCGGCAAATCTTCAGGGAATCTTCGAGGCTCCATTTGATGGTTTAATACATATATGTTCTACTGCTAATTGGGCCTGCGGATTGTAGAACGGAGGTCATTGCCAGCCACTTCTCTTCGACCGCGGACCTGACGTAGCAGCGTTCGAGCTTTGCAATGTCCGCGCTGTGAGGTCCTATATCGAGGCGCATAACGTTCCCTGCGAGTGGCGTAGCGTATCTGGATGCAGGACTTTCTGGAGCAAAGAGCTGGTTGCCCAGGCGGAACAAAAAGTTATGTCGTTAAAACAACAAGCCCCAGAGATTGGAAAGTTGGTCACAGTTATCAAAGATAGCGCCGAATTGAGTAAATATCGTGTCAAAACTTCCTGCGCTGGGGCTACAATAACAGAAGGCGCTGGTAGCCTGTGGCCGTACAAATATGTAGCTTTTATCCTGGAAAAGCTCATCAAAGATGGCCGGTTGAACCTTCAAACCACCACCCCTGTCACCAAAATTTCTTCCATACTCACATCCACGGGCTATGGAAGCCAGTCTTCCAGCGGCAGACACACAGTATACACTCCTCGTGGCGCTATTACCACTCCGACCCTCATTCTCGCTACAAATGCTTATACATCCGCCATCCTCCCTTCCTTCGCCGATCTCATTGTCCCAGTACGTGGTGAAATGTCCGCGCTTCTCCCACCCAAAAACTCGACTTTGCTGCCCAATTCGTACGGCATGGTTGGCGCGCTCAACCAACCAGCAAATAACGACGACTATCTGATCCAGCGCCCATTCTCCTCGGTCCCTAATCTCGCCGGGCATCTTATGTTTGGAGGTGGGAGTGGCTCTTGCGCCTTACCGTGCATAGGTATTTCGGATGACAGTGTGAACGATGAGGGAGCAGCCGCTTACCTTCGACAGGCGCTCCTACGCGTTCTGGATCTTGGGGGGGAGGCTGAAGAGCTGGAGGAGTTGGAGGCAGTACAGCAATGGACAGGCATAATGGGCCACAGTCGGGATAATCATCCCTGGGTCGGTGGCGTGCCGGATCAGGTTGGGCTGTGGCTTTGCGGAGGGTATACGGGGCACGGGATGCCTAATGGGACTTTATGCGGGAAGGCAATTGTAGATATGGCTTTGGCAGAACTCAACTCTGAAGATGTGAAGCTAGTAGAAGAAAGGTTGGTTAAAGATGAGAAGATACCAAGGAGCTATTTGATTAGTCGTGAAAGGATGGAAAGGGCGAGATGTCTACCAACGGTCGAGGTAGCAGATAGAGAAGGAACTCTAGGGACTAATTATTTTTAAGCAGCTGTAGATTTAGATATATGTTGGAAATATGAAGTTAGGTATTTGATGCAGAATTGGATTGATTATCTTGAAGCATGCAATCAAGGCTGATGCAAGAAAAGTTGCTGACATTTGGATAATCACTAACTTAAAATGAATATGCTCACTTTACAAGCCTCGAGAACCCCGTTTCTTTGGAAACGTTAGGCGTCCACCATCTTTGTATAAGTAGTGCCAAGACATGCAGGCTAATATGCCCTTCGAAGAACGAGCGGCGGGGTTCTACAATCACTATAAGTGACTCATTCAACCAAGTCGGACCTTAGTCTTTTTTTGACAGCATCTGTATTACTTTGGCGTAGTTCAAAAAAAGGGTATATTACATCCTAATTGCGCGTTTGAGGACCTAAACCATATTCCTCCAGACGTTCAAAATCCGTTTCGTGGAGCCCTTCGCCCATAAATCCATCCTACAATTATTCTAAAACTCAACCAAACAATATCACCAGTTCCAAGGACTTATTCCCTCTTTCCAGAATTCAGCCATGCAGCCCACACTCCCGGTTAACTACGGCGTAATTCTCTTCCCCGGTTTCCAAGCTCTTGATGTCTTTGGCACCCTAGATGTCCTCAACATCCTCTCCACTTTTCGCCACCTCAACTTATACATCCTTGCCGCTTCCCTTGATCCCATATCAACAAAGCATAACATGTCCGGCTGTCCTTCGTCCGATTTTGGAGAATCCGTAGTGCCGACACATACATTTACGGATCCACCCATGGATCTGGAAGTATTGCTCATTCCAGGAGGGCGAGGTACAAGAGACGAGGAGGCTATGAAGCCCGTGGTTTATTTTGTGAGGGATACGTATTCAAAGCTAAGTTATCTATTGACCGTTTGCACGGGATCGGCGGTCCTGGCAAGGACTGGAATTTTGGATAGAAGAAGGGCCACAAGTAATAAAAAGTCGTGGGCTTGGGTAAGTGGCCTTCTCTCTTCCTGCATTATTTTCAATCATGCTGATTCAGGTTCGCTGTAATACAAATAGGTGACAGCGCAAGGTCCGAAAGTTGAGTGGGTCCCAAAAGCACGGTGGGTTGTGGATGGTAATATTTGGACAAGCTCGGGGATCACAGCCGGAATGGATTTGATCTATGCCTTTGTAGAGCATGTTTATGACGGGAAAATTGCGGAGGATATTGCGAATGCTAGTGAGTATGAGAGGCATGTGGACCCAAATGACGACCCATTTGCGGGGATCTGGAAAGCCGGCGCGTAGATCCGGGAACATACGGAAAGTAACCTTATCTAGCGATTGAATCTCAGATGGCTACCGGTTTTGCTCCGTTGAAGGGGTTTATATGACAATTTTGCAATGATGCTGTTATGCAAGTTCCCATATTTCTGAAGTTGGTAACTCTGGTGTTGAAGAAACGATCTCGATGGACGGTAGTTCAACAGGCAGGCCAAGGATCTCTGGCAGCACACTCTTTACAGGAGATCCTGACCATTTGTGCCTGACTAACTTGCCATTTGTATCAACAGCGACGATAAACAATCCTTGATCAGTCTCCTCAAAGCGTAGCGAGGTTGGAGATGCTTTTTCCCCTGAAGAGCACAGCCGGACGCCATACACTTCATTAACTTCTCTTTCACAACAAATACCACAGGATAAACCCTCGGTAAGACCGAGAATCTTTATTTTACCTGATTTTTCGACAACTGCAACAAGACCCCCGTTTGTAGTAACCGTCCCGACCAGGATTTTCTCTCGGAGTTCAGTGATATTGTGTACCATTGCTTCTGGTACCTCAGCCGAGCATGGAGCCACAGGCGATATATAAGACCATTCTCCATACGAACCACTGGCAGCTCGTTGGAAAGAGGGTGAAGTTGTAGTGAGAATGTAGGGTCGCGTTGAAGGGGCGAAGAATATTGTAGCAGATGTTACACCATCCGCGGCAGTTTCCTATATATGTGTTAGAAGGTCCTGGAAATAAGCGCTTAGACAGACGGGTGGCAGGCGTTAGAAAAAACCTGAAAATTCGCGTATCATCTCGTGAGGCTAAACTGTTCACAGACAGACCAAGAACATACCGGATGATAGAACTTCTCAATTTTGAACGGATTTCCACGAGGCTTTGAATTGTTCGAAAGCGTCCATACAAGGATGTGATTGTTGTTCGTAATACAGACTAGTTTTCGTTTGTCAGGGCTAAAACTGAGCCCTTTGATAGGACCGCCCGCAAGTGGATCGGGGTGTGACCTGCGAAACCTGGCTACCTGAGGCAGAAGTGTCTTATTACTAGTGAGTTTATCGATATGGAAAACTTTAATGTCGCCGTAGATATCTTCACCACAGTCAATACCGCCACCAACCGCTACCCACGCGCGATCTGAATCCTCATGAATTGCGATGCAGCTTGGATCCCACTGATGGCCCGCCTCCCGTTCGAATACATGCTCCTTGCCTACCTTTTGAGTCCGAAGTGGGAATACATATTCATGAACATGAAGGCTGGAGTCAAAGATGAAGGCAATAAATGTATCGGAAAGTATTGCTTCCTTCATGTGTCCATGCGGGCTAGGTATCTCTGCCCCGTGTTGGACAACAACTCTGCTAGTTAGGCTACGAACGTCATACAGCATTAGGCGACTTCTATGCAACAGGAATGCAGCCTCGCAGTTCGGGGAAAGGCCAGCAGAAATACATTCCATACGGGGTTTAATGAATCGTGGCATCTTTGAGGATTTTAGTGGTCTTTCAAGCTCAGCCAATATAGTCTGGCGTTCGGATGACCGCTCCATAGGTTGGATGCCATCCTCAATCCAAGAATCAAGCTTCAAACGATATTTTGGTCCATCATTTGGGGTAAGACTGCTTGAAATTGAAAACGCTCTCGACTGTCGTCGTTGCTGAACGTAATGACCTTGTTCTAGTAAGATAAATTGGCAAATTTTCGTGATTTCTTTCTGTAGTTGCGGTAATGGCTGTTTCATCTCGAGCGGATAGCTCTCAGAAACACTCGAAATGATGCTCTTTGAGCAAGACTCTCGATCACTGGCATTCGAAATACGTATTTCAATCTAAAATAAAGTTAGATTGGATCACTCAAGGGTGAGGTATCCCCTCTTAAGAAACTCACCGCTTTCCAGCGGAATCTGGGTTCTTTAGCCCTGGCGATTATTCCGGTCATCAAAGCCGGGAACGCTAGAGGAAGACTATCTTGTTCGATAACTTTGCTGAGCTGTCGAGCGCAGTCAAGAATTCCATAAAAGTACGTAGAAATATCCAATGATGGCAATGCTGCACTCATTGACTTCAGCGGAGATAGTGGTTGAATAGGAAGGTCAACCTGCTCGTCTTGTGTTATTACATGAGAAAGTCTTTCCAAGATCATTTTTGCAAAGTCTTGGGCATGACGTATCATCATATGGGAGTTTGGCCGACGGGCCTGATCTGACACTGTTGCAATAAGATGTAACGCAACAGCGACCCGGCTGAGTTCCTGAAAAGCGAGTAAGGTTTGGGTTTTTTCATTTAGTTGCCACCAGAATTTACGAAGCTCTTCCTCTAGTGATTGAAATGAGATGGCCGCTTGTCCCTGTATATCTGGATTGGTATCCTGCTTTTTATTAGTTGTAGTTAGAAGTTGTGTCTAGAGAAGACTGCTTACAGGATGTGCTACACTGAAGGCACAAGCAATCCACTGTTCCAATGAATGAGTAATAAGCTCCGGCAGCGGTGAAACAAGTATTTGGGCATAATCTAGAGCAATACGAAGCAAGAAGGAGCACTGGACAATGCGAAAATAATCCGAGGTAAATTTTGGAGGGTTTTTACGCTCTTGAGGCTGTAAATTTCTGAGCTCATATTCGAAGTGCGAATAGAGTTGCCTGCGATACGCATCTAGGTTTTGGATTGCTCCTTGAGCTCGAATGAGGTTTAGGGTGGAGAGCAGCGCTCGAAACAGAATCTCTTTCTCCAGCGGTGACGGCCCGCTGACGGGTTGGACAATACACTGAGGGATTTGGTCAAGAAGTTCCGCTGTCCAACTCTCCATGATGTATCGATCAGGAACTCCATTGCGCAGTAAGACTTGAGGTCGTCCATACTGGATGCTGAGGTATTCATGATCGAGAAGTTGCTGAAGTTCCGCCGTGGTCTGATCGTCGAAGTTCCGACTCGTGATGGCTTGGCGAAGCTGCTCTAAAACCTTGCGGCGAAAGCCCACGTCCTCAAACATCCATTTCGAATACCACGCTGGGTCGCGCTGAAGATGTTCGAGGCTCATGCTTGCTGTTGTTTAGGGAGGGCTGAAGGAATGCTGAGGTATCCTTCTATCAATTATTGCAATGTTGCTGAACTTTCCTAAAACAGTTGCGGCTGAGCAAAGCGCCCCTCCAGCCTTTTGCACGAGGCTAACCGCGTTCCCAATATTTGGCGTCAAGTAGCTCGACCTCCGGGGCTGAGTTCTGTGATTTGTGACAGAGGCTATCCCTTGCACAGATAAGGTGCTATATTGTGGCCCGTGCGCGTAGAAGAACATCAAGAGTTTTGGTTTGGTGATGCGGCAGAACGACTTACCGCCTATACATGCACCTCTTTAATTGGTGCGCACGGGCCGCATTTTATAGAGCGTTGTTATCTGTGCAAGGGATAGGCCAGCCTGTCTTCGTCCGCCAGCGAAGCCCGCAAGGCATACTCCAGGACGACACGAGAACGCACAGCCCATTCCGCTTCACTTGCCTTTTTTGCTCCATCTGTAGGTCTCAGGCCTTTATGTTTGAATAACACCCAGCTTTTTCTTTCTTCCTTGGACACCTTCGCCCTTGATTCCTATAGTATTTTGTATATCTAGTCTTCATTTCTAGAAAATGGCCACCAATAAAAGAGAATTTGATCATGATTATGATTCGGTCGAACCCGCTATCCCGGCCAAAATGGTGGCCAATGTTCAGTCTACCACCATTTACAACACCAGCAACAATCAGAGCGATCACTCCATCCAAACTGACGGATCAGAAGCCCATGGCAATGAGCATAGCAATTGGTTTTTCGACCATGTTGCTCAATGGATCTTCCACCGCGATTACCTAGACAGAGCCCTGGAACGACATCACATCACGAGTAAGCCAAAGATTTAGTTGTGAATCTGAACAAAGGATCTAACAGCGACATAGGTATTGCCATATCTGGAACGATTGGCATTGGGCTATTCGTCACTTCGGGAGAACTTATAGCTATAGCAGGCTCTGGCGGTTGTGTCTTAGGATTCATACTCGCAAGCTTCGTAGTTGTTGGAGTTATGCGTTCGCTGGCTGAGCTAGTTTCAGTGCGCCCGCTCTCAGGGGCTCTCATTGACTATCCTCACACTTTCGTAAGCATAAAACAGTGTTGCTTGATAGTTTTACTCTTACTGACACGTTGGAGGTTGATCCTGCCCTGGGGTTTGCAGTAGCAGTTACATACTGGCTTGCCCAATGTCTGAGTATGGCTGCTCTAACATCAGGTGCTGCAAGAATTGCGAACGACTTTGCGCCATCAGGAAGCCCACCACTTGATAAAGGCAAGAGAGCCGGTATTGTCGTAGGGCTGCTCACATTAACATTACTTTCGAATATTTGCGGGGTAAAGGTGAGACGATTAATTAAAATATTAGTTAATGCAATGGTTAATATTTATAGACATACGGAAGATTGGAGCGCGTCATTAAATGGTTTAAGCTTTTACTAACCACTGGTTTGTGCATATTGATGGTCGCAATCAACCTTGGAGGTAAACATTCCATGTTATACGGGACAAGCAGGAGCTAAACATTCTCTGAGCAGTTGGCGGGGCAAGAACTGGCTCTGCTGTAGGCAGTAAGTATTCCTGAATCTGTTTTAGAGTTATCAAACGCTAACTGTTGGGTATAGACTACAGCGAAAACGCCCTACCTCCTTACTTCAACCCGGCTGGATTCAACGAAACCAAAGGTGCACTGGAACTGCCAGACGACAATGAGTCACTAGGCATTTCCGGATCTCCCGGGCGATTTTTAGCCGTTTGGTATGTATTTAGTGCCATGTAAGGACTCTCCAAACTTACGAGATACCCGCAGGACTTCCGTTACTCTGGCTATGTTTGCCTGCATGGTAAGGGGACCTTTTCCCGGCTATCTCAAATACATACTAATCTTGTGTTAGGGTGGAGATATTGTCGTCGTAACTGCGGGTGAGGCTAAAAGACCACGCAAAGACCTCCCACCTGCTACACGCTTCATGTATTGGGTTCCACTGAGTCTTTACTTCTTTGCGTCCCTTTGTGTAGGCTTCAACATCAACTTCGCAGATCCGGATCTTTTCCGAGCCTACTCTCTAAGCAATACGAATACCTCGCACTCGCCATTTATTATAGTTGTCAAGTCAACTGCAATTAAAGTCCTGCCCAATTTCTTGAACGCGTGCTTTCTAATATCAGGTTATTCTGCAGCGTATGTATACACAATACCCTTAAGGCTTAATATCATATTAATGATAATTTTTTAGCAATACTGGTCTTTTCGTCTCGAGTAGAACTCTCTTTGCACTTGCACAGCAGTACGGCAACAAATTCCTGAGGTCCACGCTCGGGAGAACAAACAATGGCCACACGCCAATCGCAGCTATTCTTTGCTGTTCATCCTTCGGCCTCCTAGCATTGCTTGGTCTTGCAGATGTATCCTTCAACCAACCAATCTTATCTCTTTCTGCTTTCTTCACGGGATCGGTTGCCTGTGTGTATGCTAGCGAGTGTATAGCATTCCTACGTTTCAAAGCCGGGTGAGTTTCCTAGGCTACCTAATTGCAACCAATAGCTGATGTAAAAAGTCTCGACCACCTACACAAACGTCAAGTTTACTCACGAGACCAACGTCGCTACATGAGTAAGCATTACCGGGCACATTGGCAACCAATGTGGGCCTATATAGGACTTATTGGATGCGTAATGATCGTCGTTTTCTCGGGGTGGCCGACCATTTATATTCTGCATTCCAGACACCATTTAGCAGCTGATAAAGATCTTAAAACCAATACGCAGCTTGCCGCTGACTTGATTGGAGCCTATGCTGGGGTACGCCTCTAAATTCGATATACTTGGAACCATACACTGACTGTCATCTTAGCCTCTTCTCTTCTGCATTCTCTACTTGGGATGGAAACTGTGGCATAAGACGCACATCCGCCCAGTCTCGTCTCTCGGCCTTAATGTCTACATACTACAGGATAAATTTCCTGGTGATGAGGAGAAAACAGAAGCGACGGTCAGTGCAGGAGACTCTGAAAGTCAAGTACAAATTAGTGGGAACCGAGCCTCGACAGCCCTGTCAAATTTTGCTGGCCCTGGTGGTCCGCCGGAGCCTTTTGCGCAGAAAATGAAACGCTGGGGTTGGGAGGCATGGAGCCTAATGAAATAGATTTGCAATTCAGAATTTTGTCCTGTATAGAACGTATAATGGAGATAAATATCAACGGTGTACATCTGTCTCTCTGGCTCTGCAAAGAATTCTGCCTTCATTTGGCAATCAATAAGTGGGATTGACTAAGAGCACTCTTCTTAATAAAAATAACAACCAAATCCTAAGTAACACTTTTACATGCTATAATCATGTATCAACCATCGTACAAAGAGTGTGTTGAAAACTTATTAACTAGGCCAGCGTATATTAATGGTGTATGCACTAGGGTTTGGGATATCCCGGCTAGTGATCAACTATGGTGTTCAAGATTCATAACGGAAGGATTCGTAGGCGGCCTTATCTGATCCTTAAAGGTTTGCTCGAGTTTACTTGCAGTGGCCTCAGGAAGATAAAGGTCGGCTATCCTCTTTAGTTGCCACCCGCCGTGTCCTTTGGAACCCGTTAAAGCGCCGCACGGATATAGTTTCGCTTTATTGGAACCGGGATACTGGCCGAACTTGCGACTTTCAATTGAGCAATGGATGGTCTCATTCGTATCCGGCTGGCTAAGCGGCGCACGGTAAGAACTAAGAAGCGGTAACGTCCTAGACGCCTTGTCAATTATCCAAGATATACCCTGCTTGTCGCTTGTGGTTTGGCCCTTCGCGGTGCCCCAAGGCTTGTCTGTTGCGGGAGTAGAAGGCAGGGGGAGACTGAGTAGATAATCCTGATCGAATGCGAGCAGGTTGTTTTGCGAACATTGTGCCACCATCCATGCAAGAGTGATGTCAGAAAGCCAGCGCTGGGAATATCCGCCGCCAACATCTGAATGTTTACCAGAGAACCAGACTTGTTTCAGCTCCTTCAATCTGAAGTTCGACCCATCTGACGTGGCACCGTTTGGAGCTTTGGGCATCTGCCAGAGCGTTGGTTTGAATGGATTTCTCGTCTCGTCCAGCGCGAGGGCGTGAAACCCATACTTGACTTTCGGGGACAGCTCCTTATCACGGAATTCAATCGTTTCCTGCTGTATTCCTAGCATTTTCGCTATCCATGTCGTTGAAATCCAAGTCTGATGGAATTCAACCGTATCCCAAACGGCGATAGCCTCCACTGCAAGTGCTGCGGCCGGTTCTAACAGCCTATCTTCATGCAATCTGCGCAAAAATGTCGTCTCCTTCTCCGCATATCCCTTCTTCTTGTAGTCCTTGTAATATAGGTTGTATAGAATAGGAAAACTATCCATGCCCTTTTTAGTGAGCAACCCGCATGAAGTAACAAGCCCCGCAATCGAACGTGCAGTGTAGGCTCCACGAGAGAAGCCAACGAAGAAAATTTCATCGCCAGGATCGTAGTTGTTAGCCAAGAAGCCATATGCAGCACGAACATTGGCGGAGACACCTAGGCCAGAAACACCACCGATAAGTCGATCCAGAGTCCCGGTACCAACTCCCTGTTGGTAATATACAATTTGCTCGACGTCTTCATCTATGCCGTCTTCCTTCTTGATTCGGACCCATTTGCTGAGAGCACGAGCAAACCGAGTTACATTTGATGGATTGGCCTTTTCGTTGTCGGAAGTGGAGTCTCGCCATGTTCCTGAAAGCTGCAGTCAGTTTTATCTGAAATCCTTGTTGCAAAAACGACTCGGGCTTTAGATGAGTACCATCGCAGAGGACTATGAGACGCTTTCTATTTCGATCCTTTGGGGGCTCGCTGTGCGGCAGGGGTTCTTGCGAGGCCATAATTGTAGCAAAGAGACTTCGTGGTTGGACAAAACGTAGGGATATAGTGATTTTGTAGGCTGGGATTGAGAAAGAGCCACAAGACCGCCAAGTCAAGAAAGGACGAACGCGAGTATGCTGAAAGACTAGAACAGCAGAAACGCGTAAAGAAATATAGCAGAGGGCGTGAGACCATTCGCCCTTCTAATCTTACATCATCGCGAGCCATTATTGAGCCACCTGATAGCAAAACTCTCCACTTGAGACGGCCTTAGGAGCGCGTGGAGGCTTGGCCTTCTAGGCACACCTATCTATTGGAAGAGTTTTGGAGGTCTAGATTTAACTCTGCCCATCAGAATGCTTCCCGTAATCAGGCAAGGCAGCTGAACCTGTCTCCAAGGTTGTGCGGGGAGGCGGTAGCTTGGTAGGAGGAATGAGTGTAGAGGCTGGGTTAGTGGTTGTGAAGGCCCTTGTCATACGCAGACCGGCCCCTCGTGCGACCTTGACGGTGGGCTCGGGATCTTCCAGCGGCTACGGTTGCGCAAGAGAAGATCGCAAATCGCAAATATAACTCCTCCTCAATAAAAAGAACCCATATACTGAACGAAAAGTGGCAAAAATGGAACCTTCAAACTGATAAAGTTTCTTCACCTAATAATGCATTGACCGGGAGTCGAATCCGAGCCTCTTGCTTGGAAATGCGAACAGTTTAAATGCTAAAATTTTTAAGTCTATAACGTAATCCACAATCAAGTGGCCAGCACAAGCATGTGGCCGCCCCACCAAAACGCGACGCGGTCCTTAAAAACTATCTATA
>Ga0307515_10019035_pt1 | contig 12390 bp, 12 predicted proteins | sample 17_EM_MG_FD_194513 | JGI IMG/M metagenome (GOLD analysis project Ga0307515, IMG submission 194513) | Populus trichocarpa ectomycorrhiza microbial communities from riparian zone in the Pacific Northwest, United States - 17_EM | ecosystem: Host-associated > Plants > Roots > Unclassified | place...
CGCCTTTGCCGCGGGCGGCCAGCAGCACGATCGCCAGGGCGAGCATGCCGCCGACCATCGCGAGGATCGGTACGGCCTCGGCCGGTGCGCCGGGCGCGATCGTGATCAAGGCGACCGCTCCGACGGCGGCGCCGCCGGTGATGCCGAGCAGCTGCGGTTCGGCGAGGGGGTTGCGGACGACGGCCTGCACCGAGGATCCGGCGGCGGCGAGCATGGCTCCGGCGAGCGCGGCGACGAGGACGCGCGGGACGCGGGAGCCGAGGATGTCGCTCGCGGTGTCGTCGGTGCTCCAGGGCAGGAAGGCCGACCAGTCGACGTGGACCTCGCCGATGCGCACGGCGACGACGACGGCCGCGGCGAAGACGGTGAGGCCGCCGGTGAGCAGGAGGGCGTAGGCGCGGCGGCTCATGGGCCCGCGGACGGCGACGGCCGCGCCGCCGCCTTCGTCGCCGGTGACGATCCTGCGGGCGAGGAGGATGAAGACCGGTCCGCCGAGGAGGGCGGCGAGGATGCCGACGGGCAGTTCGCCGGCACCGGCGGATGGCGGCGCGATGACGCGGGCGGCGACGTCGGCGGCGAGCAGGAGGGCCGCGCCGACGATCCCCGCGAAGGGGATGAGCCACACGTGGGGCCGCAGGCCGAGGCGGCGGACGGCGATGGGTGCCAGGAGCCCGACGAAGCTGATCGGTCCGGCGACGGTGACGGCCGCGGCGGCGCAGAGCACGGCGAGGCCGAGGGCGGCCAGGCGGATGCGGCCGACGGGGACGCCCATCGCCTCGGCGGCGTCGTCGCCGAGGCGGAGGAGGTCGAGGGGCCGGGCGAGGGCGAAGGACGCCGCGACGGCCAGGGCGACGATGACGCCGATGGCGGTCGGCCTGGTCATCGAGTTCTGGGCGAGGGTGCCGTTGCCCCAGAAGAAGAGCTGTCCGGCGAGGGGCTCGTTGAGCAGGAGCAGCAGCCCGGCGACCGAGCCGGCCGCGAAGCTGACGGCGGTGCCGGCCAGGAGGACGCGTCCGGGTGTGCGCGGTCCGCGCGAGGTGAGGGTCCAGACCAGCGCCATCGCGGCCACGCCGCCGATGAACGCGGCGAGGCCGCCCGAGAGCAGCGCGAGGCCCGGGAGGACGGGCACGGCCACGGTGACCACGACGACGCCGAGGTAGGCGCCGGCGTTGACGCCGAGGGTGTCGGAGGAGGCGAGGGGGTTGCGGGTGACGCCCTGGACGAGGACGCCGGCGACGCCGAGGGCGACGCCGACGACGAGCCCGGCCAGCAGCCGGGGCAGGCGCGAACCCAGCAGGACCGCCTCGGTCAGCTCACCGGCGGCGCCCTGGTTGAGGTGGACGAAGGCGATCCCGGCGAGGCCGAGGAGCGCGGCACCGCCCCAGAGGAGCCGTCCCCGCAGCTGCGGGTGACCGGGGATGGCGGCGGGAAGGGTCACGTGGCGTCACCTGTCGGCGGGGATGGGCTGGGTACGCGGCCCGGCCGCACGCCCGTGGACGTGCGGCCGGGCCGGGGGTCTCACGCCGTGAGGGCCTTGACCGTCTCGTCGAGGATCTGGGCGCACGACAGCGGGCCGCCGAAGAACCAGGTGCCCGGGTCGAGGGGCTTGACGCCGCCGGCCTTGACGAAGCCGAGGTCGGTCCACAGCTTGTTGTCGGCGAGCGCGCCCGTCACGGGGTTGTCGGCGTCGGACGCGACGTAGAGGAAGCTCGCGTCGTCGGGGACGGCGGTGACGCCTTCGACGGTCACGGTCGTCATGCCCCAGGCGTCGGGTTCGCCGGACCAGGTGTTGGCCAGGCCGGTCTTGCCGATGACCTCGCCGGCGAGGGACCGCTCGGTCATCATGCGGAACTGCGGGGTGCCGTTGGTGGTGTAGATCTGCGACAGGGCGAGGGGTGCGCCGGTCTTGCCTTTCGCGGCGATCGTCTCGGTCGCGGTGGCCATCGCGGTGTCGAGGTCGGTGAGGACCTGCTCTGCCTCGGCGGTTCTGCCGGTGGCGAGGCCCATCTGGAGGACGATCCGGCGCATGCCGGCGAATTGGCCCTCGGTGTCCTTGGTGTAGCTGTAGGTCGCGAGGGGCGCGATCTCGGCGAGGGCGCTGCGGTTGGCGGTGGCGCGGTCCTCGTCGGTGACGATGAGGTCGGGCTTGAGGGCGCGGATCTCCTCGATGCTCGGCTCCTGGCGGGTGCCGACGTCCTTGACGCCGTCGGGGACGCGCGCGCCGGCGGTCACCCAGGTGTCGTAGCCCGCGATGTCGGCGACGCCGACGGGCGTGACGCCGATGGCGAGGAGGTCCTCGACGTAGGTCCATTCGAGGGCGACGACCTTGACGGCGGGCTTGTCGAGGGAGACGTCGCCGGCGGTGGTGGTGAGGGTGATCGCGCCGCCCCCGTCGTCGTTCGAACCACCGCCGTCGGCGGTCTTGCCGCTACAGGCGGCCAGTCCGAGGGCGAGTGCCGCCACCGCGACGGCGCCGAGGAGCTTGCGCATCGTTCTCCTTAGTTGAGCTGTTGCCCGATGGCGGGCCGCGGGAAGACGGCCACGTGGCCGGTGTCCGGATCCCGCAGGATCGTCACCGACAGGTCGAAGGCGCGGGCGACGGTCTCGTCGGTGATCACGTCGGCGGAGGCGCCGGCGGCGATCACGCGGCCGTCGGCGACGACGGCGACCTGGTCGGCGTATCCGGCGGCCTGGCCGAGGTCGTGGAGGACGAGGCCGCAGGCGATGCCGTGGTCGTCGGCGAGGCGCCGGACGAGGTCGAGGACCTCGTACTGGTGCTTGAGGTCGAGGTAGGTGGTCGGCTCGTCGAGGAGGAGGACGCCCGCGCGCTGGGCGAGGACGGTGGCGAGCCAGGCGCGCTGCCGTTCGCCGCCGGAGAGCTCGTCGAGGCGGCGGGTGGCCAGCGCGGCGGCGTCGGCGACGTCCATGGCCCAGTCGACGGCCTCGCGGTCCTCGGCGCTGTGCCGGGCGAAGGCGCCGCTGTGGGCGTAGCGGCCGTGCCGGACGAGCTCGTCGACGGTCACGCCGGCGGGGACGAGGGGCTGCTGCGGGAGGAAGGCCAGCCGCCGGGACAGTTCGCGGCGGGACAGGGAGGCGACGGGCTCGCCGCCGACGCTCACCTCGCCCGCGAGGGCGGGCTGGAGGGCGGCCATCGTGCGCAGGAGGGTCGACTTGCCGCAGCCGTTGGCGCCGACCAGGACCGTCACGGTCCCCGGTTCGAGCGTGAGGTCCACGTCGCCGACGACGGGACGTCCGGCCTGGTATCCAACGGTGAGCCCCGACGCCACCAGTGTCATCCCGCCTCCTCAGAGCAGAGCGGGGCAAGATTAGCTTAGGGCAGCCTTAACTAAACTGCTGGGGTGTCGCGGGTCGTCTCCGCCGCGATCCACTCAAGATACGGGCCGTGGCCGCCGACTACGGGCGTCACGAGCACCTCGGGCGTGTCGTAGGAGTGCCGCGCGACGACGAAGGCCGTCAGCTCGGTGGCCAGAGCGGTGGTCGTCTTCAGGACGACCCGCCACTCCCGCGACTCCTCGACCGTGCCCTTCCACCAGTACACGCTGGTCAAGGGCCCCTCGACCTGCGCGCACGCGGCGAGCCGAGCGGCCACCGCCTCACCCGCGAGGCGGGCGGCGGCCTCCTCGGCGTCCACCGTGGTCGTCACGACGACGACGTCGTTCATCAGTCCCGCAGCTTCGGCGGGTTCCGCATGATCTGCGCAAGGAACGCCGGGTTGTTGCGCAGGTACCTGCGCCACAGCCGCTTCGGCTCCTTGGCCAGGCGGTAGCTCCACTCCAGTCCGTGCTCGCGCATCCAGTCCGGCGCGCGCTTGACCAGCCCGGCGTGCATGTCGAAGGCCGCGCCGACCCCGAACAGCGCCGGAGCGTGCAGGAGGTCGCGATGCGCCGCCATCCACCGCTCCTGCTTGGGCGTCGACAGGCCCACCCACACCAGCTCGGCGCCCGAGTCGTTGATGCGCGCGACGATCTCGGCGTCCTCCTCCTCGGTGACCGGGCGGAACGGCGGCGAGTACGTGCCGGCGATCTTCAGCTGCGGGAAGCGGGCGGTAAGGCGTGCCGCGAGCAGCTCGGGCACGCCCTCCTTGCCACCGTAGAGATAGGACGACCAGCCGCGCTCGGCCGCGCGCGCCAGCACGGTCTGCATGAGGTCGGCGCCGAACACCTGCCCCATCCAGCTCGCACCGGCCTTGTGCCCGGCCCACACCATCGGCATGCCGTCGGGAGTGGTCAGGCCGGAGGCGTTGTGGATCCGCATGAGCTCGGCGTCGCGCTGCGACTCCATGACACCGTGCACGCCCGTGACGCACACGTAATGCCGCTCGCGTTGCTCGACCCAGCGCGTGACCTCGTCTACGGCCATGTCGCGGTTGATGGCGCTGATGCCCACGCCGAGGACGTCGACGCGCTGGATGCGGCCGGTTCCCATCTCCGTCCCCACTTACTTGCCGAGCTTCCTGGCCACCTGGTCGTGGATCCAGCGGTAGGTCTCGGTGAGACCCTCGCGCAGGGTGATCGACGGCTCCCAGTTGAACTCCTTCTGGATGAGCGTGTTGTCGCTGTTGCGGCCGCGCACGCCCAGGAAGCCGTCGATGTGCTTGAGCTTGATGTCGACACCGGCGATGTCGGCGATCAGGTGGTACAGGTTGTTGATCGTGGTGATCTCGGAGCTGCCGACGTTCAGCGGGTCGACGAAGTCGCCCCGGGTCAGCATCCGCGAACCGTGCACGCAGTCGTCGACATAGGTGAAGCTGCGCGTCTGCTCCCCGTCGCCCCAGATCTCGACCTCGTGCTCACCCGTCAGGGCGGCGATCGCGACCTTGCGGCAGGCCGCCGCAGGCGCCTTCTCGCGCCCGCCGTCCCACGTGCCCTGCGGGCCGTAGATGTTGTGGTAGCGCGCGATGCGCGTCTCCAGGCCGAAGTCCTCGCGGAAGTGGCGGCACATGCGCTCGCTGAAGAGCTTCTCCCAGCCGTAGCCGTCCTCGGCGTCGGCGGGGTAGGCGTCCTCTTCCTTGAGGGCCGTCAGGTTCGGGTCGGTCTGCTTGTAGCCGGCGTACACGCACGCCGAAGAGCTGTAGAAGAACCGCCCGACTCCGGCGTCCCGGGCCGCCATCAGCATGTGCGTGCTCGGGAGCACCGACAGCATGCACTCGGCCTTGTGGGTCTCGATGAACCCCATGCCGCCCATGTTGCAGGCGAGGTTGTAGACCTCGCCGGCGCCGCCGTCGAGGACCTCGCGCGCCGATTCGAGCAGACCGACGTCCCGGCTCAGGTTGTCGGCGGTCTCGTGGCGCTGGTCCCACTGGTCGAACGGCTTGATGTCGACCGCGCGCACCGTCTTGCCTTCGTCCAGGAGGGCCCGGACGAGGTGTCCGCCGATGAACCCACCGGCTCCGGCCACCACGGCATCAAACGCTGGCATCGTCACGCTCCATTTCGGGATTTGGCGGCACTGCGGGGGCTACATTACAGCCGGGTAACGCCCACCGTGCCGCAAGGATACCTAGGCATGGAGACGCGGTGACGGGCGCGTTTGGTTCAGTTCATCCACCGTTGGGGCGCGGTTCTTCCCCGAGGCGACTTGATCCGATTTGCGGCGATATCGAGCCCCGCGGTGAGTGCGGACGGACCACGCACGGTAGGTCGGCGGCCGCCGCCGCTCCTGTGAGCGGGTCAACGGGATGAAAGCACCGATACCCGGTCTCGGTGACACCGGTGCGCCGGGGCGCGGGGTGAGAACCCCTACGCCTCCGGCACCGCCCAGTCCGTGAGCGCGGCGGCGCCCTTCGCGAACGTCTTGTCGGGGATCCCCCGCAGCAGCGCCGTCCGCAGCGGCACCACGAACCTGCCCTGCGCGGCGAAGACGCCGCCGAGCCGCCGCGACATCTTCGTCATCTTCACGATCCGCGGGCGACGCAGCGCCTCGTAGCGCCGCAGCCCGTCCGGCACGGCCCGCCCGCTCATGCAGACTCCGAGGGTCACCGCGTCCTCCAGCGCCAGCCCGGCACCCTGGCCCAGGTCCGGTGTCATCGCGTGCGCGGCGTCGCCGAGCAGCGCCACGCCGCTGGTCGCGCCCGTGTGCGCGAAGTTCCGGGGCAGCGGGTCGAGGTACTCGACCGGATGCTGGAGCAGCTCCTCGGGCCGGGTGGCCGCGATCAGCTCCCCGATCGGCTCGTGCCAGCCCGCGAACCACCGCTTGAGCAGGTCGAGCTGCCCCACCGCCGACTCCGGCCGCACGCTCCCCCGGGCCTCCGCGGCCCAGTAGACGCCGTGCGCGCCCAGGTCGGCGCTGATGAACCGCCGCCCCGCGCCCTGCGTCTCACCGCCGTCGACGAGGTCGGGCGCCCGGAACCGCGGCACGACCGCCCGCCAGGCGACCCGGCCCGCGCCGACGAGGCGCGAGTGGTTGTCCAGCGTCGACCGCGCGATGCTGCTGATCCCGTCGGCGCCGACGATGAGGTCGGCCGTCATGGTCTCCCCGCCGAGCTTCACGGCGGGCGCGTCGCCGAGGCGAATGCCCGTCACGGTCGCCGACGTGCGGATCGTCGCCGCGTCGCCGAGCGCGGCCACCAGGGCCTCGTGCAGGTCCTGCCGGTGGACGACGGCCGTCCCGGACAGCTCCCCGCGCTGCTCCGGCTCGGTCATCTTCACCAGCCAGCGACCGTCGGGCGTGCGCAGACCGCCGGTCCCGCGGTCCTGCCGGACCGCGATCGCCTCCAGCGCCGCGCCCATCCCCAGCGCGCGCAGGGCGCGGATCCCGTTCGCCCACAGCAGCAGGCCGGCGCCGTCGGCGCGCAGCCGGTCGTGCTTCTCCAGGATCTGCACCCGCCAGCCCGCGTTCACCAGCGCCACGGCGGCGGCCAGCCCGCCGACCCCGGCACCGACGACGACCGCGGAGCGCTCGTCCATCAGACCTTCCCGTCTTCGGTCGCCTTCTTGTCGCCGGGGGCGTCTCCGCCGTCGGCACCCTCGTCATCGGGCGCATCGGGCCCGTCAGTGTCAGTGTCTGCGTCTGCTTCGACCACGTCCGCCCCGGCCTCGTCGGCCGCGGCGGTGGATCCCGCCTTCGCCGCAAGGGCCTCCGGACTGTCGTACGGCACGGCTTTCAGCACTCCGCCCTCAGTGGGCACGAGCACCTCGCGCTTGCCTTCCACACGCAGCAGGTAGATCAGCGCGCCGATCGCGATGACCACGCTCATCCACTGGTTCAGGCGCAGGCCGGCGAACTCCTGGGCCGGGTCGATGCGCATGCCCTCGATCCAGAAGCGGCCGATGCCGTAGCCGAGGACGTAGACGGCGAACGCCCGTCCCTTGCCGAACTTCAGGTGCTTGTCCAGCTGCCACACCAGCAGCGCCACACCGAGGTTCCACAGCAGCTCGTAGAGGAACGTCGGGTGGAAGGTCTCGAACTGCACAACGCTCGGGTCGGGGTTCACGTCGATCCGGACGGCCCACCACGCGTCCAGCGGCCCGCCGTACAGCTCCTGGTTCACCCAGTTGCCAAGCCGCCCCACGGCCTGCGCGACCGGCAGACCGGGCGCCAGTGCGTCGGCGACCATCGACAGCGGGATGCCCAGGCGGCGGCACGCGATCCAGGCGCCGAGGGCGCCGGCCACGATCGCGCCGGGGATCCCGAGCCCGCCCTCCCAGATGAACAGGGCCTTGATCGGCTCACCGCCGTCGCCGAAGTACGCCTCAGGCGAGGTGACGACGTGGTAGATGCGCGCGCCGACGATCCCGAAGGGGACCGCCCACAGCGCGATGTCGATGGTCGTGCCGGGAGCGGCGCCCCTGCGCCGGAGTCTGTACTCCGTGATCACGCACGCGATGACGATCCCGGAGATGATGGCGAGGGCGTAGCCGCGAATGGGGACGACACCGAAGAGGTGCCAGACGTTCTGCGACGGACTGGGGATGTAGGCGAGGTCCACGCGGACACGCTACCGGTTCGGCTCAGTTCACGCGTGCACGGCATCGCTGAGTTCGCCGGTCAGCGCCCGCAGCGCCGTGATGCCCTCGCCGACGGTCGGCGCGTCGAGGAGGCACCTCACCATCGCCGAGCCGACGATCACGGCGTCGGCGTAGCCCGCGATCTCGGCCGCCTGCGGGCCCGAGCGCACGCCCAGACCGACGCCGATGGGCAGGTCGGTGGCCTTGCGGGTCCGCTCGACCAGCTCCGGCGCGGCCGCGGAGGTGTTCTCCCGCGCGCCCGTCACGCCCATGACGCTCTGGGCGTAGACGAAGCCCGAGGTGGCCGCGACGGTGCTCGCGATGCGCGCGTCGCTGGAGCTCGGCGCGACGAGGAAGACGCGGTCGAGGCCGTGCGCCTCACTGGCGGCGAGCCAGTCCTCCGCCTCGTCGGGGATCAGGTCGGGCGTGATCAGCCCGGCGCCGCCCGCGGCGGCGAGATCCCGCGCGAAGGCGTCGACGCCGTAGCGCAGGATCGGGTTCCAGTAGGTCATGACCAGGACCGGCGCACCGGCCTCGGCGACGCCTTCGACGGTCCGCAGGACGTCGGCGCTGCGCAGGCCGCCCGCGAGGGCCGCCTCGGCGGCGCGCTGGATGACGGGTCCGTCCATGACCGGGTCGGAGTAGGGGAAGCCGATCTCGACGATGTCGGCGCCCGCCTCGACCATCGCGCGCGCGGCGGCGGTGGCGTCGGCGACCGTCGGGAAGCCCGCGGGCAGGTAGCCGACGAGGGCGGCGTGCCCGGCGGCGCGGGTCTTCGCCAGGGTGGGGGCGACGCTCACAGCTGAATCTCCTTGCGCCATTCGGTCGCCCGGACCCGGCTGGTCAACGGGTGCGCTCCGTACCGCTCTTCCCTCATGACACGGCACCTTCCCGCGCCATTCGGTCGCCCCGAGACCACGCCGCCGACGGGCGGCCGCCAGGTCCGTACTGCTCTTCCCTCATGGCGCCGCGGGCTCCTCGGCGGCTGAGTCGTCGTAGAGGTCGAACCAGCGTGCCGCGGTGTCCATGTCCTTGTCGCCGCGCCCGGAGAGGCAGACGAGGATGACGGCGTCCTCGGGCAGTGTCGGCGCGAGGCGCAGCGCGCCGGCGACGGCGTGGGCGCTCTCGATGGCCGGGATGATGCCCTCGGTGCGGGTGAGGACCATCATGGCTTCCATGGCCTCGGCGTCGGTGACCGCCTGGTACTTCACGCGGCCGGTGTCGTGCAGGTAGGCGTGCTCGGGCCCGACACCGGGGTAGTCGAGGCCGGCCGAGATCGAGTGCGACTCGACGGTCTGGCCGTCCTCGTCCTGGAGGACGTAGGTGCGCGCGCCGTGCAGGACGCCCGGTGCGCCGCCGGTGAGGGTGGCCGCGTGGCGGCCGGTCTCGACGCCGTCGCCGCCCGCCTCGAAGCCGTAGAGGGCGACGTCGGGGTCGCCGATGAAGGCGTGGAAGGCTCCGATGGCGTTGGAGCCGCCGCCGACGCAGGCGCAGATCGCATCGGGCAGGCGCCCGAGCCTGGCCAGGGACTGCTCGCGGGCCTCGTCGCCGATGCCGCGCACGAAGTCGCGGACCATGACGGGGAACGGGTGCGGTCCGCCGACGGTGCCGATCAGGTAGTGCGTCGTGTCCACACTGGACACCCAGTCCCGGAGCGCCTCGTTCATGGCGTCCTTGAGGGTCTGGGATCCGGTGGTCACCGCGACCACCTCGGCGCCGAGCATCCGCATCCGGGCGACGTTGAGCGCCTGGCGGCGGGTGTCCTCGGCGCCCATGTAGACGGTGCATTCGAGGTCGAAGAGAGCGGCGGCGGTCGCGGCGGCGACGCCGTGCTGACCGGCGCCGGTCTCGGCGATGATGCGCGGCTTGCCCATGCGCTTGGTCAGCAGCGCCTGCCCGAGGACGTTGCGGACCTTGTGGGCGCCCGTGTGGTTGAGGTCCTCGCGCTTGAGCAGGATCCGGCGCCCGGCGACCTCCGACAGGCGCTCGGCGTCGTAGAGCATGCTCGGGGTCCCGGCGTACTCGCGCAGGAGCCGGTCGAACTCGGCCAGGAAGGCCGGGTCCTCGAAGGCCTTGCGGTAGACGGTGTCGAGCTCCTCAAGGGCGGCGACCAGGGCCTCGGGGACGAAGCGCCCGCCGAAGTCGGTGCCGTCGGCGTTGCGGAAGTGCCCGGTGAGGTCCGGGCCGGCGCTCATCGGACCGGCCTGGGCGTCGCGGGGTGGCTCCCGGCGGTGACGAGGTCGGCGACGGCGTCGCGCGGGCTCTTCTTGGTGACCAGACCCTCCCCGACCAGGACCGCGTCGGCGCCGAAACCGGCGTAGCGGATCAGGTCGCGGGCGTCGCGGACACCGGACTCGGCGATCTTGACGACCTCGTTGGGCAGGCCGGGCGCGATCCGCTCGAAGACCGAGCGGTCCACCTGGAGGGTGTGCAGGTCGCGGGCGTTGATCCCGATGACCTTGGCACCCGCCTCCAGCGCGCGGTCGGCCTCCTCCTCGGTGTGGATCTCGACCAGGGCCGTCATGCCCAGCGACTCGACGCGGTCGAGGAGACCGGTCAACGTGTTCTGGTCGAGCGCCGCCACGATCAGGAGGACGAGGTCGGCGCCGTGGGCGCGGGCCTCGTGGACCTGGTAGCTGGAGACGATGAAGTCCTTGCGCAGCACGGGGATCGAGACCTGGGCGCGCACGGCGTCGAGGTCGTCGAGGGATCCCTTGAAGTAGTTCTTCTCGGTGAGCACGCTGATCGCCCGAGCGCCGCCCGAGGCGTACTGGGTGGCGAGTTCGGCGGGGTCGGGGATCTCGGCGAGCTGACCCTTCGACGGCGACGAGCGCTTCACTTCGGCGATGACTCCCACACCGGGCGCTTTGAGCGCGGCGAGGGCGTCGATCGGGGGCGGCGCGGCGGCCGCCAGTTCGCGGATCTCGTCCAAGGACACCCGCTGGACGCTCAGGGCCAGTTCTTCTTGGACCCCGGCGACGATTTCGTCGAGCACACTCATCCGGAACTCCCCTCTCCGGGTGCCATTTTGCCGATGTTAAGCGATGTCGGATCCTCGCCACGATCGAGGGCGTTCCACAGGTCCACCGGGTCGTCTGATAGGGCCGTCGTGGCGGCCCGCGGCCGGGAGCCGCGCTCGTACCTGTTGGACATGTGCGGCCAGTGCGCGCCGGCGCGCAGCGCGAGCACCGCGACGGCGAGGACGGCGAGGCCGCCGACGGCCGTGGCGACCGGCCAAAGGCCGGGTTCGCGGGCCAGGCCGTAGGCGCCGCCGGCGGCCACCGCGAGCCCCGCGAGGGCGAGGATCACGGCAAGGACGGTGCGGGCGGTGCCGCGTGTCGCGTAGAGCGCGACGGCGCCGGCGAGCGCGACGACGGAGAGCGGGACGACCCATGAGGCGAGGTCGGCGCCGGTGTGGTCGGTGCTGATCGGGGGCAGTGGTTCGCGGCGGGTGACCGTCTCGGTCCACCAGACGCGGGTGGCGGCGTACCAGGCGAGTCCGCCGCCGGCGACGCCGCCGAGGATGGCGGTGGCGAGTTGTCTCCGGGGGTTCATGAGGGGTCGTCCGTTCCTTGTGGGGTGAGGACGGGGAGTTCACGACCGGTGAAGCAGGTGCGCGTGCCGGTGTGGCACGCGGGCCCGGTCTGGTCGACGGTGATGAGGAGCGCGTCGCCGTCGCAGTCGAGGGCGACGGCGTGGACGTGCTGGACGTTGCCGGAGGTGGCGCCTTTGACCCAGTACTCCTGGCGGCTGCGGGACCAGTAGGTGGCGCGGCCGGTGGTGAGGGTGCGGTGGAGCGCCTCGTCGTCCATCCAGGCGAGCATCAGGACTTCGCCGCTGCCGTGCTGCTGGACGACGGCGGCGACCAGTCCCGCCGCGTCCCGCTTGAGCCGGGCCGCGATCGCGGGGTCGAGGGCTGAGGGTGGCGCCATGGAAACCGATTGTGTCGTGCCGGGTGAAGGGGGGTTTCGGCGGGGTGACGACCCGCGCACGCCGGGGCCCGGACGAGTGGCGCGACGACCGCCGGTGGGCAGCGACCTCCGGCTTCGCTTCGGCTCATGGCCGGGGACTCAATACCGGAAACACACCACAGTGACTCCCGCTTCGCGCCCCACCCGCACCGGGAGCCCCGCACCAGCCGCAGGCCGCAAGCTCCACCAGTCGTTCACCCAGACACACCGGGAACCCCACCCGCCGCAGGCCGCAGCCCGCGACCCCACCAGCGCAGGCCCCACCAGTCGTTCACCCACGCACGCCGGCAACCCCGCACCAGCCGCAGGCCGCACCCCACGACCCCACCAGCGCAGGCCCCACCAGTCGTTCACGCACGCCGGGAACCCTGCACCGGCGGCGGGCCGAGCCCGATCCCCTACCCCTCAGGAGGTTTCGTTCGCGCCGCCCAAAAGGTAGAGTAAATTCATCG
>Ga0307515_10019036_pt1 | contig 12389 bp, 9 predicted proteins | sample 17_EM_MG_FD_194513 | JGI IMG/M metagenome (GOLD analysis project Ga0307515, IMG submission 194513) | Populus trichocarpa ectomycorrhiza microbial communities from riparian zone in the Pacific Northwest, United States - 17_EM | ecosystem: Host-associated > Plants > Roots > Unclassified | place...
CTTCCCTAATCTTTTATTGTTGCAGTAGTTGTAGATATGGAGGAAAGAAGGAAAAGCATTGCAATGCAGAGCAGAAAAGGAGAATCTTTAAGGAAACACAGCAAACATAATTAAGAGCACCTGTGTTGCTTTCAACGAAATCACGATGACATGAAAAAGAGTTGCCAAAATGAGAAAGTTTTGAATTAGTTGCTGGACAGCAGAGAACTGCTTTCTTCCACTTTAAATTGATTCCTCGACTTTGGATAGCACATTCTTGAAGAGCAGGAGATGTTGCACCTTCTGGTTTTCTTGCAGGCGTAAATTGTTGAATCCATGGGCTTGTTAAATACCCACGGGAGTCCTTCGCTGAGCTTAGTTGAGATTCATGTCTTCGAAAATTGATTTTCTGCCAGCCGCCACGTCGAAGAACCTTAAACTGGAATAAATTTGAAATGAGGACAAAACAGAAGAAGAAACACTTACCAAGACAAAACATAGGCAATCGCAAACACACAGAAACAATAGCAAAAGGGAAGAGCACCAAAGCTAACAGAAGAGATTAGTTTCGAACCTGGCCAGAAGGTCTACAGGTGCTACAATTGACTTCCCCAGACAAGTTTGGAACTGGCCTCCCCTTCTGGGAACGCCAACCAAGAAGATCTATCGAATTGTATAATTGATTAACAAATGAAGCCTCCATGGATTTAAGATAAAGTTTGTGCTTCTCATCTGTCCATTCTGAAGACATGGATTCTATCATCGGTGAATCCTGACATGTATAGTTAACATTATAATTAGAATTAGAATCATTGAAAAGTAAAAAGAAAAAGAAAAAGAAAGGATCGTTTAATTCCCATGTATGATGTTCTTCATTTAATCTTGTGGTAAGAAAATATCCTCACGAGCTGCCAACAGATTGTTATTTAAACAATTGAACCATCTTCCTTCTTAGGTTGAAGGAACAAAACAAGCAATAATAACTTCCACAGAAATCAACAGATCATGAAACCTACTTTCTTAGCACAATTTCCTTAAAAACAATCACAACTTTTATATTTTATTTTTTCAAGGATAAAAAGCAAAGATCTTATGTCGTAATAATCAAATGATTTTTTAACTCAACATTCATGATTATAAGAATTAAGGACATCAGAACCATATATCGGTGAATCACAAACATAATGAAAAGAGTGTTAAAAAACAAACAAACATATATATATTCTTTGCGATTTTAAATATTGAAAGAAAAAAAATTAATGTTGCTTTACAGTTTATAAGCTAGAAAAAGAAAAAGAAATCATACACACACTGCTATATTGGCTCTTCAAAATAAGAAAAAAGTAAATAAAAAAGGTATCAAAACTGCGCTAAGAATCAACAAAAAAAGCAGGCAAAAACAAATAAATTTGCAACAGCAAATCCAAGAAGACAGTACCTGTAATTGAGCCAACTCGACTGACTCGTGACCAGTTAACCCAGACGTTTCTGATCTCGTTCGACTTTCACTTTCTCTATAACCATCCATATACAGCATAAAATAATAACTTCACAAAATTAAAGGATTAGATTTTCAGATTCAGAGAAACTTAAGGGGAAAGAAGTTGAGGGAGAGAGAGAGAAAGGGAAACGTGAAGAATGAGAAGTGGGAGTTGGGACAAAAGAACGTTACAGTTGTCACCGCTTTTACACGTGTCATGGAGCCATCACATGCCACGTCAGTAATGCAGACTAGTTAGCGCGAAGGCAGAGGCAGATATTTTTTTTTTTATTCCAGTGTCGAAAATATCTTCTTCTCTTTAGTCTGTCTTGACCTTTCAGATGCGTTAAGGTTATTACGTGGCGCTCGCGACTGTGACCTATGATATTTTCAGCCATCGTTTTTTTTTTTGTTTTTTATTTTTAAACTCTGGCGGTTGCAATTATTTATCAGCACTGTCTCTCTCTCTCTCTCTCTCTCTCTCTCTCTAATCCTTAACTCCCGCTTCCCGCGCATGTTCTTACTTTACGGCATCGTTTTGCCTCTCTTCTCGGGATTTTTGCATATTCAATGCACACGTTGTTGTTTTTATGCTCGTTTTTCTATTTACCAGCATGAGATTTCGGGTTCATTTTTTTTTTCTGATATATTATATATGTGATATATGGTTGAAGTAAGTTGCTGTATGAAAGTTTCTCCTCTTTCTATGAGCAATGCATGTTCATAAAACTAAAATAAAAAATTATTAATTTATTATATTCAATGCAAAATTAACGTCTCGGGTGATTTTTGTTTTTTTGGCTGAAACTTGCAAAGGAAGATTCCTAATAACATTAATAATTCCTAAAACACCCTAGGAAATCATTAAAAAAAACTAAAAATCAAACCAAATAAAAGTATTTTTACATGCAATATTGATCTACTTTTCTTAAATCTGGTTAAAGAGAAAACTATCTCAATTGAATCTCTTATTTTCAAAATTAATCTATTCTTACTAATATAATTTTTTTTATAATTGAAATGTGATCGATTAAATATTTTTTCTGATTCTCTCTCAACATCTAATTAAAAGATTAAAACATGAAAAAAATGATTAAGATTAGGATTATAATACAAAAGGCTAAAACAATAGGGACCAAAACATAAAACTTTAGGGACCAAACTGCATTTTTTCATGCCATTTAAACAATAAAAATGAAAATAGTCTTGTTTTTCATGTTAGTTTTGGTCATTATTGTTTTAATTTTTTTAACTGTATCTAAAACTTTGTTTTATAATATAATCTTTAATTTAATGTTAAAATATTTTATAACACATCGATACATTATGACATACAAATCAAAATAAATCAATAAATTCTAGAACATGAAACAATATTGATATAACTTGGGAGGATGAAATTAAAAAATAAAATTCATGATTAAACTAAAATAGTGAAAACCCTATCTTTGAGTTCATAGTTTTTTTTTAAAAAAAACAAAAATTGCACCGCCCGTTAGATTGTGCTGTTCTCGGTCACATAACACAAAATGTTTTTTCTTTAATTTATTGAGGTTGCATTGTTCCCAATAGAAAAAAAAACAGAGCACAAACAATATTTTAAAGTATACCTGATGACCGATGACGACTTGAGATCCAATTTAGATTGGATTTGAGATTAAACAAATCAAATAATTGACTTAATTAGATTTAACTAAAACTCAGTTGATCTAATTTAACTTAGCTTAAACTTGATAAGTCAACTGTTTATATATATATATATCAAGATCACTGTCATTTTAGTCCACTATATTCTGGCCTATTGTTCTACTTCAAAATTATGTAACAAACTATTCTTTTATTATCAAAGTATCATGATCTCTTTTTGTTTTTCACTCGCTTGTTGACCCAACTTGTCATCTTTATCTTCCTCATTTCTCATAAAAATCTCTAAAGTAGCTCATTTATTTAATTTGTCTTCTTCAAACAATACCATTACATTTGTTTAATTTAGATTGGATCTCCAGTCATTAAGTTCAATTTTAACATTATTTTGTTTTTAAAATATATATATATATTGTGTTATTCTCAACAATACGCATTCACAAATTTTTTATTTCTTTTCTTTAAGATTACAGTATTGAAAACAATCGTAGCCTCAAAAAATTATATATTTTTAAAAAAATTGTATACGAGCTACACGAAAAATATACATAAGTAGATCAGCCAATCCCCTGTAAACATTGACGCGCGCGCACAAACACGTGAAGTACTCAAGAGTTGCTTTTTCGTACCTGGCTCTGACACGTGTGAGAGGAAAACAAGCTCCCGACAAATTGTTTTCGAATTGAACTGAACTATTTAGTTGCTATGAAGTACCAAAACAGATTCGTGTATGCAAAAATCATTGTGGCCCAGAAATTCAGCTTACAAGCACTTGTAAAATCATGGTGTCCTTGTTCATGTCTTCCGATTCAGATTTCAGCCTCGAATAATTCTCCCTTTGTAGATTGCAAAACTAGGAATATCGACAGCACTTGCAGCAAAGCATGATACTTGGATCTCATGTTTCCGGCTTCTGCTCACCTTCTGATGTTGCAGTCTCTTGCAGGTCAATCTGACCTGAATTGGCCAAAAGAGAAATAAACATTAAATTAAGCCAACGATTACAAGCACTTGTAAAATGAGGTACTAGCTTAATCCTTATTTTTTTCAACCACGCTGGCTCATCCAAGAACAAAACAGATTAAAGTCTTGTGATGTTACAATATAATCACGCAAACATGGCTCGATGATATGATACATTGTTGATGCCAGGCTAGGCAGTTGTCATGAGGAAACAAGCAATTACTGAATCCGTCATCGAAATAGCAGCACCTCCAATATTTTACCGCCACCACCAGTGGCGCAACAACTCCACATGATTACCATATTGAAATTTAATTGAAGGAAAAGTAATCATACCTAACAAGGAAATTAGAGATGGAGCCTTCGAAGAGTCATTCAATTTCATGTCTGTACCTGAAATCAGCATCCAAAGTCAATATGACACTAGCCAGCTATTCATGCGATTTATGGCCAATTCGGTTTAATATATATATGTATGTTTACAGCATTGCTAATTTGCAGTTTGAGCACAGTCAAATATAATGAGCACCATTTAGAAAAACAAAGGCATAGGCTCAAGTGAAGTATTGTGAAAAATATAATAATGAAAATAGAAAGTAAAGAAAAGCTCTCTACATTTCGTTTTCGTTTATATAACTTAAATTTCTGACCAGGCGAAGTCACATAAGAAACTCATCATGTATATGTACTTATTGACTCCTAAGTGTGTTGCAGAATGACCACTGTCTTCAGTTTTTCTTCCGCAGTTTTGTAAGGTAATACGGATTAAATTCCAAGTGTTCAGATTTCAGCTGGGCCAGAGTCCCTTGTCGCTGACTCAAAATTTTAGATAATGTGCTAAAATGGTTAAACAAAAGAGAGGACAAGAAAATGAAGATACCAAAGGAAAGCTGCCAAACTCCGAAGCAGCTTACCTGAACTTTGCATTGATTTAAGGACGTCCGATTTCTTATAAGTAAATCCAATAAAATTGGTATCTTTTGATGTCAACATCTGCACCATGGACCAAGAAAAACAAACTGAAAAATTAGCATCACAGCTAACATAAACCTTGGGGGAAAAAATGGGATATAGGGATGCATGTTTTAAGAAGAAAATTGTGCACATGTATGGAAAAATCATAGAACCATAATCTATCAGGGTAATTATATAACTGAGCTGCCAAGACAAACCCAGGTACATAATGAAACAATTTCTCTTAAAATTTTTACAACACTATAGCCATGTTATCGTGACTGAAAAGAATCCTTTGGACCATTTCTCTAAAGCTCATGGATATAAACTCGGATTTTTAAGGACTTCTCTGCGTAAATAAAAAGTTAAACTTCAGATAATGTTGTTACCTTCCTCCAAGGCCCTACACTTGGTATTGTGGATGGTGGGCCTTCCAGCTGCCAAAAAGAAAAAGCTTAGCGAAAGTTATTTTAAGAGGAAAACATATCCACATATAAACAAGAACGCGAGAATAAATGTGTGTCCCAAGCCAACTTGTCAAACTTTACTTATTTTTAAAGAGCTTAAACATCCTATCAAATTCTAGGAAGCATTTAAATAATTATTAAATAGCCTCCAGAACTTAACAGACACAAGATAAATGGTCAGGGGTAAGGAGAAAATGGTTACACAGTCAAGCTCTGTTCAATGGAAGCTACACCATCAGTCAAAACTGGAGGTGCAAGAAGAAGTAAGACGAGACCAAAGAAGACATGTAGAAGCTGATGAAATGGTGACTGTTTTAACCTAAAAAAAGGCATTGCTTTGAATAGAGAAACTGTTGATATGGGATCTCTTTTTGTAGAACTGATAGTTGCAGGAGTTCCTAGGTAAGTTGAATGAGCTTGAAAATTGTGAGGACATCATACATCATATCAGAGTCAAATTTTACCCTTAATGAGACCATGAATTACATGTTGCAATCTTTTACAATGTACTCACATCAGGAAACTTCTCAAAGTTCTGAGTATCCAAGTCTCCATTGACTGTAGGCTTATATGCAGCTTCCAATTCATACAGAAAATCCCACTGAGTGCTCCTGAACCATGGATGCACCTGAAACAATGGAGAATTCAGAACAGATTACTAACAATCTCAAACCCCTCCGTTGCAGTATAAAGGTATTGATGGCAATTTCACAATGCTCCAAAAGCAGCCAGCAATAACACATAACAGTTTGCATAATTGAGAATAAAATTGAGGTATGCATGTTTTACATCTTGATAACTTCAAGGTGGCAGATTCACCTCTTTGATGATGTATCAATGCTTAACCTATCCTGGAAATTGAAAGAGTTTAACAAGAGCAGAAATATCTGCAGCTTTGTTTGATGTGTATGATGAATGTTGTTATTATTAGGAAAACAATTACCTTCAATTCTTCAACTCCTCTGGTCCCCAGCCTTGTTTCAACATCACAGAGCAAGTGGCAAATAAGATCTTTGGCCTCGCTTGATATCTTTGGTTCCTCGGGGAATTTAAGGCATGTTTTCCAATTGATTATCTGATAGAAACAGATACATTGACGATTTAGCAACCATGAAGAATTCTGAGAAAATAATGGAGAACCACAACTTAGGCACAACCTTGCGGCATGTGATCCTTGGTTCATCAGAGCAGAAGGGAGGATAGCCTATAAGCATCTCATACATGATAGCACCAAGGGACCACCAATCACACTCCATTCCATACCCCTTCTTTAGTAGCACTTCAGGAGCCATATAATCAAGAGTTCCAACTGTTGAATAAGCCTGAAGATAAATGTTAAATGATAATTGGCCACATGCAGAAATTACTGTTCCAGAAGAAGGCGGATAGAAAAATCTTGAACAGCATTTGATTTTCATAAAAAGTCAAAACCCGACTTGCTGCCAAAATATGCACCTTGCATAAATTACAGATACCTAGCAATGCTAAAAAATCAGAATATGCCAAAATGTGGCTTCAGAAAAAATGGATAAAGATCATACCAGTGCACGTCGATTGCGTTTCCATTGTTGCAATTTTTCTTTCGGCATCAACCAGGGGGGTCTGTCACTGGTAGAATGCCCTTCAGATTCATTTCTTCCTTCCTGGGTAGAAAAATTTTCATTTTCCAGTAAATTTGAATACTTATCATGCAAAGGTTTGCACAAGCCAAAATCTGAAAGCTTTAAATGGCCATTTTTGTCCAGTATCAGGTTATCTGGTTTTATGTCCCTGCATGGAGAGCATTCTCTGAGTAAAGAAAAAGGAAAACTGAACAGTATGTTAATTCTCTGAGAAAATTCTAGTGATAGTCTGCTATCAATCTAAAAATCTTCTAAGGTGGTCCTGACCTAGCACAAGAACAATTTATGACAGACTTGTGGCCCGCTCTGACTCCTCAACCAGTGTCCTGGCTTCAAATGAAACTTACGATAAGCATGGACAAATCTATGAGTATAAATGCCATGGTCTTTGCAGGACTGAACCGTTTGGCTCCCCAAAAGATGAATTAAGAAATTAGGCCCATAAAAACCCATGAAGTCGAAGATTGAGCTCAGATGTGCCAATTTGACAGGTCACGGAGACTGGGGCAAAAATTGGCATTAAAATCTGGACATATACAAGGATCCACACATTTAATATCCTAAAACTCGGTCCATGCCATTAATAACTAAAGGCACACCGATCCCACAGGTAAATTATGTAAGCTTCTAAGCTCTATAATCGCAATATTGACATACCTGTGAACATAATTGTGTTGGTGAATTGATTGTATGGCTAGAATGCTCTCCGCTATGTAAAAACGTGCAACATCTTCAGAAAGAATATCTTCTCTCATCAATAATGTCATTATGTCTCCACCAGGTAAATACTCCATAATCAGATACAAGAAATCAGAATCTTGAAAAGAGTAGAAAAGTTTTACTATGCACCGACTATCAACCTCCGCCAGTAAGTTCCTCTCTGATCGGACGTGCTCAACCTTAAAACAGAGGGAAAAGGAAAAGATCAATACAAGTCACAGACGCACACTGAGTTTAGTTGAGTACGGACGGTGTATGATTGATCTCCGAATTCAGACAAGTCAAGCATGCTTTATTAATTACTACACAGTACCTTGTACTTATAATTCTCTTTATCGAATACCTATAACCCTATTAGAATGGATTGATGTCTGGTTATGCTGAAATGTACATTTGTCAGCAGCCAAGAGAGATTTATCTTGAGTATCAAAACTATCTCATTTACTTTGGTCTCACCTGTCCACGGCTAAGCATCTCTGACTTCTTCAATTTCTTCATAGCAAAAATCTCTCCGGTGTCCTTGGCTCTGCATAACCTAACCTGGATTTTTAGAAAATAAATAATAGAAAAGCTGCTTACAGTTTGCAATTGCAAATTAAATTACTTCTCATCCAGCACACAAATAAAAATCTACGGAGAAGTCAAGGTCATATTAACTCAACAACAACGTACTTTACATGGCAACAATCGGATTTTCCCCTATCAGGCAAACCTTTTTATTAATGTACCATTCCTTAGTAGCTGAGATATCAACGATCTCTCTGGATTTATATCTAATCATCAGTATTAAAAAAATTGGAACACAACAGCAATTCTAGAGGAATTTAAGTATGCAGAGCTTGAAATCAATAATTACCTCCCCAAATGCACCTTTTCCAATCACAGTTAACTGTTCAAAATCATCAATTCCAATTTTACGCCTTTGCAGCCTCATATACTCTGTTTCTCTGCGCTCCAAATTCCTAAGCATCTCCTCTTGTTCTTCATTTGAAACCTGAGCTTCTTGTGCTCTCATTTGAAGTGCTCGTCGCCTAAAAAACATAATTAAATGTAACTCATTACACATCTTCAAAAAGAAAGAACAAAATTATGCGTACATTTACTTGGCAATTAATCAAACGGGTAAGCATAGCTTTAAGATAATTATACGAATTGTGAACCAAATATTCCTCAACTTTTAACCTAAAATACTCATAAATAAAAGCAACTATAAATGCATTAAATTTGACCACTTTTGACTTCAATCGAAGCAGCAATAAAATATCAGAAATTCAAGCAGAAAAGAAATCTACAAAAAAAAAGAGTATCAAATCCACACTGCATACCTCTCTTTACGATCTTGCAGTCCTTGCAGATGGTTCTTATAATGATTCTCTATGAACTGTTTTGCAGCCGCAGCTTTTTGTCTCGTGACCGGCGATGAAACGGACACATCAGGGCCTGAATCGAAGCCGCTGTGATCCGGCTTCAAGTTCAAAGCCCCCAACCTCACCGTCCCATCACCACCGTCCATTCTATGGAATGATATTGAAGAGTGAGTCAGAGACTCATAATCGAACTGATTGAGAGTAACAGTATGGGGAAGAGATGTAGGGGGTGTTTGAGAAAATGAAAATTATTATAGCAACAAGTAAGAAGTATTGGTAGGGGAATGGAGTGTGATCAACGCCATCATCATCAGGTTTTGTTTAGCTCGCATTCGCACCAACTGGAATCTGTGAAGCACATCCTTTTATTTCTTTATTTATTTTAACCACTTATTTCCAGCTCTTAGAGAGAGAGCACGAATAAAATGTGTGGAGAGAGAATAGAAGAAGCATTACAGCAGGCCAGCTTCGCTCTTGCCTTTTTGGAGACTCTAAAATGTCGGCGGAGATATATATATATATATAGATAGAAACACTAATTTTTCTGATTGGCGTGTGTGATCGCGTGTGTTCACATGGTTGGTTGTTGTGCTGGTCTTTCAGTTGATTATGATTGGCAAGTGTTGGTTACGTGCTGTTGACGAGAGTGGGGTTTTGTGATTTCAACGGTTGAATGATGTGAGTCGCATGGTGGTGCGTGCTGGGTCAGATTTCATTCCATTGTCTTTAATGACGGGTGGGTGGTCTCAGGGAATTTACGTGGTCCCTTGGGTGACATCACTTAATCAAACGGGAGGTTTAAGATCTGGATTTTTAGGGTCCATTTAATTTGGTCCCGGCCTCTGGGTCCCGCTCGGGTTTTTTTTTTTTCCGTTCAAAATCAAATTCAACAAAAAAAAAGTCCCTGATTATTCTCTTTGTGATCTGATTCACCAGTAAACACACACATACATATTAAAAAAAAAAAAAAAAAGAACATTTATGTTGGGTTGAGAGGCCTTTTTTAGTTTTATAGCTAGACCTTAACACTGTAGTATAATTTTTCTAGAGGCTAAATTTTGCTATCTGTACACATGTAGAAGCCAGAACTTGGACATCAATTTTTTTGATGGTGGGAATTTTCTAGAAAGTTGAATGCTTGCCCATCTCCAAATTCTCCTTTTCGCCAATACTGTTTGAATTTAGCTCAAGAGCTGCAGATTCCTTCTGATACACCAAACGGCAACTAGGAATCCAAAGGCTGAAACACTACCGGATAATATGAAAAGCCCAGCGAGAGGTTTGAGATCTAAACTTGAGTGGTCCCTTAATACATCAGAGGAAGAAGAGAGCGTCTCTTCCAATTGCCGAGTTTCTCCACTCTATAACTTTCAGGATTGCCACCGACATGTCAAAAACCAGAGGAGAACCCTTTGGAAAACCTGGAAATGAAAGCCATGCCAGTAACATAAAGTATAAGAATTTTCTTTGTGCAAATTAACGGGGCAATGAAACGAGGAAGCAAACAAAAAGGAGAGAACTTAACAAAGCCAAAAACGCCTAGCTGAAAGGTAGGAAACACTGCCCTTTCCACCAGGCTAATAAACCGGTCCCCATTCTTCCAAAGAACGGTTGTCATTTACCCGCATTATCTTTCTCGTGGTTCTTTAAGAAACCGAATTCTGGTGAGTGTTGACCACACTGCCATCTCTCTATAGCTGTTAATGCAACGTCAATGATGTGAAATGAAGGTGATTGTCACACCACATTGCTCTTAAACCTTATTGCCCCACTCAAACCTTTAAATTTTCTGGATAAGATTCCTTTGAATAATTCTGTTGGGCTCATTTCTCCTGCTGATTTCTTTATAGCTTCAGCAAGAGCCCAAGTTGCATCATAAGCACGAAGAGCAAGGATACTTGGATTACAATATTCTTCTTCTTCTTCTGGGTACTCCGATAGATACTTGCTGCGAAATCTAGATCTAAGCCGTTTAAGAGGCTTGCTAATGCGTCCAAACCCCGTTTTAAAACCAATCACATCTTGCATGTGTAATTCTTGTATGTTAATATTTAGATTATGATATTGTCCGGAAACGCGATTTAAATTGTGTTTTATTAAAATTTGAAATTATTTTTTGCTTAAATATAATTTTTTATATATTTTTTATATATTTTTTTAATGTACTAATATAAAAAATAATTTTTAAAAAATAAAAAATAATATTTTAATATAATTTTAAATAAAAATACTTTTAAAAACAAATATTATCAAACTTTCAAACAAACTGTAGAAGCAAGGAGATCGCGGTCATCAGGGAAAGCTTAAAGTATAAGAACCGAAGTGGAATATTGGAGAATCTAAAGGGCTAGAATATAGTTTAGCAGCAAGTGAATGCTAAGCCCATAACTGAGAAGGCCCAGTTCCTAACCCAATACAGAACATCTGGCTGGGCTTGTGGCCTTCACGTGTTGTCTGGTAAGGTAGATAGGTAGGTTTCCCCTTGCAACTTCACTGACAGAGTGAGCAATGATAACTTGACCGTTACAATGCTCCAATTTCTGCTTTCCTAACAGCAAATTGCAGCACTAGCAAGTAACTAGCAGCAAAAAAAAAAAAACTAGGGCATGGCCTTGGCCATGGCTTCGTTATCTAAACCACCACCACCGCTATCCCTTCACGCGTTGTCAAACCCTATCTCTCTATTTTCCTCGCCGGCAGTGGTGTTATCTTTTCCGTTTAATCGAACAGCTTTCGCGAGTCCAAGTGCGCGCGCGATTAAGACAGGATCAGACAGTTCAGATTTGTTGAGGAAACCGATTGCACCGTCAGAGAAGGACTTGTTTGGAATTTCTGAAGAAGAAGAAGAGGACAGTGAAGGGGAAAGGGATGAAGAAGAAGAGGAAGGATTTGTGGATTGGGAGGATAGGATTTTGGAGGATACGGTCCCACTTGTTGGGTTTGTTAGAATGATTCTTCATTCTGACAAGTAAGCTTCCTTTTTTTTTAATAATAATCTGACAGTAATTAAAATTTTATATGATTTTTTAATGTAGTTTTTTTATGGGGTATTGCTGTGGCAGATATGAAAGTGGAGACAGATTGAGTCAAGAGCATGACAGAACTATTGTGGATAGATTGCTTGCTTATCATCCAGATTTTGATAACAAGATTGGATGTGGAATTGATTATATTACAGTAATGCGTGGGGGGG
>Ga0307515_10019037_pt1 | contig 12389 bp, 8 predicted proteins | sample 17_EM_MG_FD_194513 | JGI IMG/M metagenome (GOLD analysis project Ga0307515, IMG submission 194513) | Populus trichocarpa ectomycorrhiza microbial communities from riparian zone in the Pacific Northwest, United States - 17_EM | ecosystem: Host-associated > Plants > Roots > Unclassified | place...
AAATTAAAATTGGCCAAATCCTAAATTAAAAAACCTTGATTTCTACGGTTTAACTTAAACAACGTGTCGTTCACCCATTATTTATCTTCTTATTTAGCAATTTTGACTGGTTGAATAGACATCTTCAAGTGAATGAAAATGGCGTTTTTAACTATCTTAGGGGTTGTAACCAGCATCATTCAATTGAGAAACACCCCCTCTACAACCCCATGCCCATGAAATTAGACATTTACATCTCAATTCTTCCATAGAAGTCTCCAACATCTTGTCCTCAATCAATTTTCCTTGGATTTTCAAATTTTTGATTGATTGAGTTGACACCTTTGGCCAAATGAATGTGAAACTATAGACCTCCAAATTGAGCAAAATTGGATCCAAATGAAAGGTGTGCACCTTCTCTGCCAACTTTAGGTGGTCTCTGACAATGTTGAAGTTAAAGTTGCTCTGACAAGGCCTTGAAAGTAGTCAATTCAATCAGTCATGACTATGACACCCATTTCAAAAAAACCACTGACTTTTTCATGTGTTCACACTCAAAACTTTCTCAATAGATTCTTATCAAGGGTTGGTCGTATTTCTCTTAAAATCAGAAGACCAAGAAACAGCTCCCTGGTCTTCAAGTTTGGCAAAACCACTAAAATCCCCAAAACCAAAACCACCATTGCAAAACCAGCCTAGTACAGAGCTTTCAATTGTTTTTTTTTTTTTGTGTCCAAAACCCTTCCATTCTGATCAAAGGGCCAAGATTGATCAATCATTATTAATCTTTGATTGAATCCAACAATTAAAAAAAAAACCCTAGTGAAACCCTATAAATAACCCATGAAAATCAAAGCTAAGAATAAGAAGAAAATGAGGAGATAAATATTAAGAAAATATCCTATTTGTGAAGGTTTATGAGCCTAACACAGGAGTTTATTCAGTTTTGAAAGGGCACTATGTTTGTGGAAGTAAAACTTTACAAAGAAGAGCAAAAAAGACAGTAGTTGTTCTATGGTTTCGAAGGTATAGTTTATAACCTGAAAGTAGAGTCCATGTGGCTTGTATAAGGAGATTTTGGTTGTCATTTGGTCTACATTTATATTTACGAAGATGGCTATGTTTTTTTTTTGTGATTTTAATTATAAGGTTTAATGTTTGTTTTTAGGGTGTGTTTGATTGTTTAATGTGACAAAGACTTTCTAATTAGGTTAGTTTTGACAAAAACAATGTTTTTTTTGTTTTGTTTTGTTTTGTTTAGTTAATGCATTGTGAAGCAATATTATTGATCATGAATTTACAAGGCTTGCTCAAGACCAAAATAATTTTAGGGAACTAAATTTGAATCCAAATTGTATAGATTTGTAGGCTGGATAAAATTTGACAGTTTTAGGAATTGAAACTTCATACATATTATTGATGATTTGATGTTATTTGTTAGTTATTTGTAGTCAATTATGCTTGGTATTGGTAATATGGTTTGTGATGACCAAAAGCAGTGTGCTTAGAGACCTAGATGGCCAAAACTAGGTTTTGGCAAAAGTTCTTCAATTTTTTTTTAGAGGCACATACATGTTAGCTTGTCATATTTAACAATAATCTAGGGTTAAAAACGCATCAATAACACGTATTCATGCATTTATATTTTAGGGCTCTTTCGACTACCCAAACATATTTTGATCAAATCATGACTTTTAAGTTTTAATCGAAAAAAATGGATGCATGATTCTTGATCTATGCATGATTACGAATAAAACTTTACCCTTGATTGTATGAAAACTTATCTGGTTTGTGATTTGTGTTTGTTGGGTTTCAATTTGAAGGTTTAATCATATTCTTCACGTTCTTGGTGTTTGATCTATTTTTGTCAAAAAAAATGTTTTTTTATTTTTTTAGTTTTGATCTGTTTTTGGTTTAATTGTTTGTTTTGCTTTAGTTTCAGGTCAAACCATTGTTTTCGGTTTGGTTAAGGGTTGAACTAGTGTTTTCGAGTCAACCTGATTGGTTTTGTTCAGGCTTTGTTTAGTTGGTTACTTTTTTTATTGGGGAATTGTTAGCCTAAAAGGTTGTTTGGCAAACACATCTTTAGGCCTATTTTGACAGTTTTGTTTTAAATAAAAATGTATTTTTTGCCAAACAGACCCCAAATAAATTCCTAAAAATTCTAAAAAAAAATCAAGAATTTTAAAATATTTTGGGTCCCTCACACATTTTTCCAGCAATTTTATTTAATATCGGGACTATAGACTTACATTGTAAGATACTGACCTGGTATTAAAATACTCGCTTTTTGTCGAAATCTCAAAATTTTCCAAATTTTCAAAAACAAATCTCATTTAAAAAATACAAAAATATATTTTATTTGGTGTACATTTGACCAAGTCTTTCAAAAGATAAAAATCATATCTTACTGAACAACAATATATAAACATATGGTATGATTTAATATTTTTTATATATACAAAACAATTCAAAAAAATATATTTACATGTATTTTTGATTTAATAATCAGTTTATTGAATCCATGAGAACTTAGCTAATATTTCAATAAACCCTAAAAATTTTAATTCAAGAAAATTAATGGTCAACATTTTGGTACAAATGTTGGACCTACAAGTAGGTTGGCATTTAAACACCAAAATTTGACTTTAAAATTCCCAAAATTATTTTCAGTATTCACCAATTTTAATCGGAAGATTTTTTCACCACAACATACGAGTTGTGGAAAACTCTTTCACCTTCTAAGATAGGTGAACTTTGTTAAAGCACCTACATGGATTCTTCCCACAAGAATTTATTTAGAGATATGAGCTCATAATGAATTTGAAACGTCAAATTTATTCATAAGAATAAATATTTATTCTAAGCCATAGATGAACTATCGGTTAGAAACTCATCACTACCTTTAAGCCACATCTAGACCACACAGTGCAGCTTACCTCAAATAAGGTGCGCTAGGAGTGTTAATACCTTCCTTAATCACAATCAGTCTTTTACCCTAGAATTTCATATAAGACCAGTCCACTCGAGTCTTTTGGTGACCCTGAACTAAATAACTAGGTGGCAACTCCTTGACTCTGACGTCCCGCCATGAGGCTCGTGAGAAAGAATGGCGACTCCACTGGGAACCTTCTGTTTTTTACCATATTGGACTAGGCTTTATGTGTTTTATATAGTTTATGTGATTTGATGTGTTTAAATTTTTGCATTTGTCTTACCTTTTTTTTATTTACGCTTTAGCATGTTTTATCCTACTCATGCTTGTATGTTGGATATGGACAAATTTCTTCATGCATTAGTAGTTTATTTGTGATATATCGCTTTGGAATGCACACACGGGAAACTCCAGGTTAAGTGGAGGAGTAATGGCTTATCTTATGACTTTCAGTTAGGGTTTAAGTTCGTGAAACCATCCGACTATTTCTAAGTGCTTGAACTGGTAATGATTGATATACATATCATCTCACTACCTATTGAGCCCACATATTACCTCCATGAGGGTAATCACTAGGACAACAAGATACCCTTTTGAGACTCGATAGTGCTTACCTCAATGTCTCACGTAAAAAGACATAGAACCTGCTTGTATGATGTATGTTCCACAAATAAACTTTATTGCATTAAGACATGCTAAACCCTAAAAAGTATCTTGAATTGCGAGACTTGGGGCTGATAAAATAGCCACCATTAAAGAGATGATCTTTGTTGAATACAAGTTGGATTCTGAATCCCTACAGCTATTAGAAGGTGATTGTTTGAGACTGAATGATAGTAAATTGTCACCCATCAAAAATGTGAGTTGCTCTAGAAACAACTTAAAGAAGGTCATCTCACACTTAAATCCCACTACGGTGATACTAGCAAAAACTATCTTGATGCTCAACCATTGTAGGAGGGATGACAATGGATCAATAAGATGCTGTGAAAAGTTGTTGTACATATGGCTTATTAGCCATATAGAAACCAAAAAGGTCGGTATTTAACAACTTCTGGTGGTTTAGTCAAAGACCATTGGAGATAATTAAAAAAGAGAAGTGGAAGGACCTAAACGAGAAAAACTTAAAAGTAAAATTGCAAGGAATCCTGTAAGGAGAAGTGAAGTGGAAAGCCCTATAGATGAGAGCAACAAATTGCTTAATAAATTCTGGGTAAAGACGATGAGTGCCTCTAATTGGAGTAGCTGGGTATATCAACTACGCATCCATTTGGGTTGTACGTCAACTTAGAGGCATACAGCATGTGCCAAGGACAGCCAGGATATCCCAATTCTCCGGATTATTCAAGGACTAATCTACTTTGAAAGTTGTGGAAAACATCAAGCAAGACTGAAAGGTTCTGGTATTGGTCAAAAAGGAATCATATGATTGAATAGATCCAGTTACTAGTGACATGTATCCAAGGTGGAGAAATCTATCACTAGTCACCAGCTTTTAAAAACCCATAGAAAGTCACAAAAAGAAACCCAATTAAAAAAACAAAAAAAAACCTAATTAAAAACATTAAAATTTATACAATTGAATAGATTCTTGTACATCAATTACAAGGCTTTAAAAAGCTCATATAAAGTCATAAAACGACCAATAAAAATTAAATTGGTTTTTTTTAACAAAATAAACAAACTAAAACCGGTTGGTTTAAACTGGTTTTGATTTGGTATTGGCTTTGAATTAAAAAAACAATGTTCTTGTTATTTTTTTAAGTGAAAATCAAATCGAATCGAAAATGCTCATCTCTCCTTGTAATTCTTTGCTTTCCTAACGAGTTACGCAATGCTTTCCTTGGCTCCCAAATAGAATCCCAACTAATGGGAACCCAATGGATATAAAAATTCAAGAATTCATAGTTAAATCAACCTTCTCAAGAAAACTAAATTTAAACTTGTAATTAAGTTTGACACAATGATAATTTGTACCAAGACACTAAAACTATAAGTAATCAAACCCCCAACCAACGCCTATAAAGAGATGCGAACGAGAAGTATACAAGTCGCTATGAAACTATGTCAATTCTTTGATAAGTCAAAGTAGTTCAATGAAGAACTAAAAGTATAAGCAAAACCTCACACACAATAATAATTGCTGAAATCAAAGTATAAAAAAAAAAATTAAATACAAGCTAAATAACTTTATTTATAATAAATAAAAATATCATAAATAATACTAGAAAAATATTAAAAGAGTTCTAAATAAAATAAAAAAAAATCTTAAAACAACTAGAAAACTAATACAATTCTCGTACAATAGCTTCTTAACCTTATCATAAAGCCTTTTCAATGTTTGATTGCCTTAAAAATTTAATCCAATATAAAACAAGATCTCTATAAATTTCTAGCGAAATTTCAGTTCAATCCAACAGTCAAATTAAAAATTATGTTTTTTAGAGTTAAAGTGTGCATTATAAAACATAAACCGCTAACAACCAAAATTACTTGGCCAATAAAGTAGTAATATATAGATTAAAGTAATCAAGATCTAAAGTAGTAATATATAGATTAAAGTAATCAAGATCTATTGTCATCACTTTATAAAAATATAGTAAACTCATTAAATACATCTTTTAAGCATCTTCCCCTTACCCTTCTTGGGTATTAACTCATGCTGGTATCTCTTTCATGTTAGATGAGAGAGGTCGTGATAATATTTGTTTGATCTTCCAGGTCCAATGGCCTAATATTTCGCTTCATAGCAACAAACCTTTCCAAAAAAAAATCACTTTTCATGTTTGCGTTTCTTACTTGTAATATTCAAACCTCACATTTCTTCTAAATAATGCCCCCTGATCTAAGGCCAAAGATAGAATGGCCTGGCAGAACTGCAGACATCTGTTGTGTAAATTAAAAACAAACATAATCAATAAATGCCCCAAATTGCTTGAATTCAGACAATCAACATGAGCTTAGACTGGGGACAGATAGATGTGCTTCCCCTGAAATAAAATAGAAAATATAGAGGTTCATTTACAGTAGCCCTCTAGATGCATTTGCTGAGTAAGACTTTCTTCTATGGTTGGCCTCGCATTCAAAATCTACACTTCGAATTTTATCCGAGGCAGACGAGAGGTTGGAATTTTGATAACTCAAGATTTTATTCACTTCAACTGTTTTTGTTACAAAAAGACAAACAAAACGGTGATGAAAAAAGGATCTTTTCCTTCTCTTACATATAAAAACTGAACCACCCTCAGGCAACTTTGCTCCCACTGATTATATTTTTGCAACGCTTCATGTGCTTTTGCCAGCAGCTTTGCCCAAGGAAGTAAAGTTCAACCTGTCAGCACAGGGAAAGTAAATATATTTTCAGTTTGCCTTGCAGGTCCCGGCAAAAAACTGGTCAAATATCAAAACCAACAGTCTAAACTACAGCAACTGCCTTCCAATTAAAATTTTGTTCTCACAATTAGATTTTGCTTTTTCCATAACATTGAAATGCCAACCTGATAAGTGGTTTCGGTTGTGCCACAGGTGGAGCTGAAGAGATTCCGTTGAACAATGGTGCCATAAGTTCAGCAGGCTTCAAGAATAAAACAGACAAGAAATGCAAGAACAGTGTCAGATTTCAAAACAATTTGGTCAATCCAAATGCAGAATGGCAAAGAAAATAAGCAACAAAAAGTCAGGGAACTTCCATCAAAAGATAGGAGACATAAAAAGTGTTATGCAGCTCATTATATCAAACAAGTATTCTTGTACCAAAATTTTAATTTCCCTAAAATTTAATTTAAGAAATCTTTCAGCATACTAAAACTATTTTATTTCCAATTTGCATGACAACCATGGTAAATGGTGATGTTTGTTATATTGAGAATAGATGTTGAGCCTTTCATGTATGATAAACAACCAAAAAGCAGGTCTATCTCTGGTACCATTTCCCATAAAGGTAATTGTAGAATCACAAGTTTCAGCTTTTTTCTTCACATGAAATGAAGAGGAAGAGAAGAAAAATGCTACAGTTATATAGCACACAAGTGATTGCAATCAACCACAACAAAAATAAAACATTATGTTCTACTCGGTTGTAGACAGACGATACATATTAGGGGAAAAACAGAACAGACCTCAAGCTCCTCCGAGCCACCATTAGGGTACAAATAAGCAGATGGACCAGCTCCATTGCTGCATGCAACTGCTGCTATAGATTCATTTGTTTGTTCTACTGCTGTATTTGACAATGAAGATTCCACTGGGCTGCCTTTTGCAGCCCACTCTGAACCCTTTCCCTGATTTGTATATACAAAGTCATCTTCGAGCTCATCGAGTTCTTGTGGTAAAGCTTGGTGGGCAACATAAGGACCAGACATTATTTTATCAATTGCCAGCTTCTCAGCCTCTTTAGAACTTGAAGTATCATTGTTAGCTGGCAAACCTTTGTCCGGAAGGTTACATCTCAATATTCCATCAAGCTCACCATTTTGAGCAAAAATCCCTGCTAAATTTTGTGAATTACTTAAGCTTTCTGTTTCATTGTTGTCAGCTTTCTCCCCCTTCAATTCCCCTAAACTGTTTGTAATTACAAGGTCACTTTGTGTAGAGCAGGAACTGACATTACCAACAGGAGGACTGCCCTCATGAACTTCCCCACCGGAGGGAGGCATGGCAGCATAGCCCTTGGGATTTCTCAAGTTATTTTCTGTATCCTCATCAATTCGCTTTCTCTTCTTTCCCTCATCTGATCCATCAAGAACTCCTTTGCCTTCAATCTTATCTGCTGAAGAATTATTAGCAACCTTGGCTTCTGAACTCCGCCTACCATCCCAAGTTGCCTTTGATGGACGAGAAGGACGAACCCCACTTGGAAAAACAAAATTCGGTATGTTCCTCTTTTTTACATGAGTTACACGGATCTCCATCCCAGGCTTCCATAATGTGTACATGTTGACAGAGTTTTTGAATTCATCAACAGTTATCCTTATATCAAACTGTTCACCTTCATTTACAGGAACTCCTTGTTTACGTTGCAAGCCCATAAAGTAAGAGCAATGTAAAGGTCTAGATTTGTCTGAAAACTCGCCTGGGTGGGGGTGACATTGGAGCATGTTGTAAGTGTGCCTCTCAATCTACATTAGCAAATTACCATTAGAGATAAATAAAGGATCAAACCAGAAAGAGAGAAGAACACAACCAAACAAAAATAATAATTGGTGCTTCACCTTCAGGGTAAGTTGACGGAGACGGGATTCAACCCATCCCTTCCACTGTCTTAAATCATCTTCATTTTCAGCACTGATGTCTATCTGTAGATAATTCTTATATGCTTCAAAGAATGAAAATGGCTCAAAAAGGGTGTCCCATTCTGCCTTGCTCACCTCCATAGCCTGCAACCACCAGAAGCCATCAAATTAATGCAGATAGTACAGACAACTCTGAGATATGAGCTAATGCAAAGAAACAAGACATATCAGCAATGGTTATATCCTGATCCACATATACTAGTGGGGGGGGGGGGGGGGATAACATGAAACATAGAATAATACCTCACAAATTTCATTTCCTCTCTGAAACTCTTCTGTCATTATACGCAGTGTGCTCGAAGATACATTGTAGCTAGAATTCATTGAAGGATAAGCAGGAGTAATTATAGGCATCAAATGATATCTGTCCTTTGGATTTCTTCTAGGATCCCAAACAGAAAGACCAAGGGATCCTTCTTCGATAGCACATAGCATAACTGGGTTTGGCCAACGCCACTGAGTGTACACCCTGAAGAACCGAGACACTAACATATTTGGGAGTGCATTTGGAAATAGCTGGCATATGCGAGCAACAAGCAACGCCCAATTTATACCACCAAGAAACCCTGAAACCTGCAGATGAGAGATAGGTCAAATACTTTGACAAACAAAGAAGAAAGATGGTGAAAAACATAGCATAAGATTCAATGCACCATCTCATACATTTGAATATACACCACGACGCTTTGCCCAAAACCTCATGCATCGCAATGTTGTGCGGAAATTCTGCACTTAATGGGGAAAAAAACAATTAGAGACAGTAGAAGAGTCAGAAAGCATCAAATCAGAAAACCAAAAGAAGCATAAATTACAAAGAAATGCCACTTGCCTGAATATTTGGCACCAAACGTAAAATCTGGTCAGTAACTCGGCAACCATTGAGACTTCGAACAGTCTGTTCATCTGCATTATGCAGCATCGAGTCTTGTGAAACATCTAAATCCTGTGACAAATCATTAAATTAAAACAATTTTATCCAAATAATCAAAAACTTGCCACATAAACAAGAATGAGTTCCATATAGGTAGAATTTGTGAGTGGAATGCCATGTCATGTATTTTGCACACTTTTTCTCAAACTAACCCTTCTCCTTCAAATGACTATTATGTTCAACTTTAAAAAAAATAGAAATCTAGATGCTATTTATGGGATCGAGGATTAAAAACTGAGAGGATTTTAGTGTAAGATGAGAATAATGACTTATAACAACGGAATAAAAAGAACCTGAACCCTCATGATAAAACTACTTCACTCGATTTGCGCATTCAATATAACTTCTACATGCTAAGTAAAGTATATCATGTCATTTGGATTCCACAGATTATACCACCAGGTCTACAAAGAAACATCATATTGGGTCAAGCATGTCATTGATTTTGACCACAGCGACAACAGAGATTCACAGAGAAAAAGAAAATAAAGCATGTTCATAAATAACAAGTACATATAAAACAAACAAAAAAATGTCAAGTTAAACTGTCACTTACTTCAGGAATAACCCAAAGTGACAGTTTAGCATAAAGAAGATCAATAGAAACACCCTTAAATTTGAATCTCATCACTGGAACATGAGCATCAGGCACAGGGTGCAACTCTGTTACTTCAGGCATCTCTGACAACATTCTATGTAACTCACCAAAAAAATCTTCCTGCAGGCAAAGTTTGTAGTATAGTTCCATTAATTGAGCATCACCAATTAAATCATACTAGAATAAAATTTGTTGCCCTATAAACAGGTAAGAGCTGATCTCACTTCTCTTGTTGCATGTCTAGGTCCCACGCAAAGAGTATCTATATCTGCACCAGGGCCATGCACCTAAAAAAATATATAGATAACAATGTCACAAACTGTTACTCAAACGAGTTACAAGAACATAAAGTGGTGAGAGTCTTTAGATCATTAATCTGCACATTCGCCAGGCATCAATGAAACATTACACCATTTGTTTCCTTTCCATTTTGATGAACAGAAAATACAAAAGAAAAAAAAATGGAGACCATCACACACTCTTATATTTTTTATCAACTTATTTTTGTTACAAAGACAAGTCATTCAATACAAAAGGTTCTTTTCTTTCCATTGCTCTTAGATAGATGAGTATTTACAATTTTAAGCAACACAAGCAGGCCACTTATTTAGTTCAGCTTCAGCATTATACAAACTAAGGAAATCACTACGAAAAGAAAACATATAATGCAACTCAGAAGATTAGATTGAAAAGATTAATAACCTACCCCTAGGCGGTAAGAACCAAATGTGAAAATCTTAGCATTTGCTTCTTGCACCAGTTGCTCATTCAACCGTTTAGCACGGCTAATTACTTTAACCCAATTCTTCACAATCTGTTCCATTTTGCAGTCAACATGAAACATTAAGAAGCACTCTACTAAATTACTTAAAATAAATGCTGGAGTATGCAGTTCTTATGCAAGGAGCCAAAACAATCAAAAAAACAAGATGCAAACTTTTCTGGCAAAACATGAGAATAAAAGAAAAAACTTCAGACCTGGTCAAGTCTCCCAAGTACTTCCTCTCTACTCACAGCTTCCTCCTGACTTTCATACAATCCCGCATCTTGCAAAAACTAAAGCAACACTCACATACTCAAAACTCAGAACTTACAGAGCAAGAATTTATAATTTAGCAAATCACAAAAACAAAACCCAGCAAAGATCGAACCTTTTCGAGTTCACGGGTCTTTGTCACATCGTACTCTGTTGGTCCACCCAATGAAATTGGTTCTGTAATGCCTAGTCTCTGCTGCTGCTGCTGCCCGTTATTTCGATTGATTAAACCTGGGCTCCCCATTGCTTTTTTTTTATTACCTCAATTTTTTTTCTATTCTTTTATGCTTTTTTTCTTTTCTTTTTTGAATATGGGGATTGTTAGGCACGATTTTTTTGTTTTATTGAAGATAATCTAATGAATATACCTCAAAAATAAACAAAAAAAATAAAGAACAATTAAACAGAAAAAAATAACAATGAAGCAGCAATGATCGTTGATTGTACAGTACTTCTTGACTGATTAGAGCTACAATTAATTAAAAGGGGCGAGAATATAACAACCAACCTTTAAAATTCAAAACTTTAAAACCAAAACCCTAGATTTCAATCGAAATATAAAATCGACTACAGTACATCACCAAAAAAAATTATTAGGGCAAAATCAAACTCCTAACCCTAATTTCGAATTCAACAAAATCAAATTGATAACATCCAAATACACCTCCGCGATTACGTCCCTTGCTAATCAAAATCTTCAATCGGTTGAACCTCAACCGCTCCAATTTTGGACACTGGCACGATTATCGAGGAGAAAATATAACAAGTAGAAGTTTAGAATCATTGATATATTCTAGAGCGAGAGTGTTAGAGAGAGAAAAGGAGAGCTTACACAGGGAAGGACGTAGATAATTATCGTTATCGTGATTATTTAGCAGAAAATTTTTGAGATTTTGTTTTTCTCTGTTTTCTTTTTAGGAGGGAGAGGGAGAGGGAGAGCGGGGCCCTGTGTATCGTGTATGTGTACATCGCTGGCGGTGGATATATATATATATATAATGAAATAGGTAAACTGTGTTTTACCCACTATTTTTGACAAATATTTCAATTTAGATACTATTATTTTTAAACTATCTTTAAGATTTATTACTAACTATAATTAAAATTATCAGTGTTTCACCGTAACGTCGGCTATTATGCATTGTGAGTGAATTTACTGTAAATTACATTGTTTTGCACTGTAACACAAATATTATGTATTGTGAGTGCTCTTATTATGGACGGCACTGTTTGATGGGGGCATATGTAAGGCTGCAGCTAGCAGACCCCAAGTGTCAGGAGGCACGCTCCCTAAGGTTGCAGACACCTGGCACTTGGCTGTCAGGCCTGGCCGCTGGGCAGGCCATACCCCAGGCTACAGTCACTTGGCACTCGGTCTGCCCAGCCTTGGGCACTTGGGCTGCCTACCTGTGTGCTGGGCAGACTAAGCACACACGTGGCGCTTGGGCAGATGCCTATGTGAGAAATATTATTAATTTATTATAATTAATAAAATTAATAAAATAATTAATAAATTTGAAAGAAAATATTATTAATAATATTGAAAACATATTATTATTTATATTATAATTTTTTATGATATTTTTTATAAAAATAAAAAGTGAGCCCGCAGCATAGTA
>Ga0307515_10019038_pt1 | contig 12389 bp, 5 predicted proteins | sample 17_EM_MG_FD_194513 | JGI IMG/M metagenome (GOLD analysis project Ga0307515, IMG submission 194513) | Populus trichocarpa ectomycorrhiza microbial communities from riparian zone in the Pacific Northwest, United States - 17_EM | ecosystem: Host-associated > Plants > Roots > Unclassified | place...
TGAGTCTAAAAACTATAATATCAACAACATCCATATGTATTTATTATGTCTATTAAAATCAAAGCTAAAAATACTTCACAAAATGAGACTCCAAGGTTTTCAGCAAGATGGATAGGGCTGCGTCCTGCTGAACCAGCCTTATGTGTAACTTGTATTTTGAATTTCGGTAATGTTGTTTTTTAAAGTATTTTTTTATTTGAAAATATATAAAATAATATTTTATTTATTTTTTAAAAATTAGTTTTGATATCAATACATCAAAATCATGAAAACTCTAATAAAAAATAATTAAAAAAATTAAGAATATTTTTTAACACAAAAGCAAACAGGATTAAAGCAAAATAATTGTCCGTTGACTAACGTCTCCCATTCCCATTGCTGGATGAACGATCAAGAAATGGTAAAATTCACTGAACAAACGAAAAGTGAGGGTGTGTTTATACCGAATCAGGATCCAATGTAACCACTATGTTTTAATCTTATCCAAATATCCAAGCAGGACCTACCATTTACTTTTCACTGTTTATCCCTCTATGGAGTGGGAAATGGGAAGACTCTTGTTCGCGTCAGAAGTTGTGCCTGGAAAGTTAATTTTGAGCTCTTTGCGATAACTCATGTGCAGGTCAAATCTTAAGGAGCTGGATTGGTGATTAAGTAGAGGTATTTCATTTTTTTTATTTTTTAAAATTAAAATTAATATTCAGGACAATTTATTAAGTGTTTTTAAATAATCAATGTGAAGAATGTGACTTTATAATTGTTTAAAAATATGGTTCAAGAATATTTTTATTTTTAACAAGAATAAAAGGCCTTTGTGCTCCATATGTTTTGCTTTTTGTGCCCCAAACAAAACTGAAACTAGATCCACATGCTAACATCGATTTTACTGCGTCTTTTTATTGGACTAATCAAGAACGTCTTCAGATTGTAAGCCCAAATAAAGTAGATTTTGATTGAAAACTTCTTGATTTGTGAGTACAGCAATTCCTTAATTTGGATTTCCATGGAACCATATTACGAACAAGTTCCCTGGAACTCCCATCTTACAAAGCGAAGCAATGATTTTCATAATGATGGACGCAGGACTCGATAGACAGCAACGTCCTCAATATGCAGCAAGGTGGAGTCATAATCTTTTGTTTCTCTTCCAAAACGAGGGATTTCCTTATTTTCAATTATTCAGTTCGCTCGTGAATCAATGCTCGCTTGGCCGCATCGAAGGTCAACAACACCTGCAACTGGGCACGAGAACCACACGTTGTTCCAGGTTGCTCGCAGTAAAAATAGGTAACTTGTGACCCATGCAAGAGGCAATTATTAATGACCATCTGCATGTCTTCTTGCATCACACTTAGTGTTCTTAAAACTTCTTGATTTTTTTCTACTATAATCTCCCATCTACCACTAGGTTTTTTCAGGAAAATATCTTTCATTGCCGTGATAGCATCGGAAAAAACCAAATTCCGATTCATGTGGTGGTTTTCCGATTCATGTGGTGGTGTTCAACTTGGTACGATAGATTATCTTTCCCGTTGGAGGAGGGGAAGAAGAGAGTTAAAAAGCAAAGCATGGATGAGAGTCGTCAGATAAACAGTAAGCATATGATGAAAAAGTGAGTAGGAACATGATGGACTATAATTACAGACAACCCCACCTTGTCAAAATAATTGTCTAACAACTCCCAACTACTCCAAAATTACAATAAACAGCTACAAATTACTATATAATAATAACAAAAAGTGTTCTCTGAGTCCCTTAATTTCACCTAGTCTTGAGTGGAAGCCAAACCCCCCTCCTTGTGGGCATTTTTATATTCAATATCCCGTTGGAAACTCGCACACCCCAAACTCTGCAAAGACGAAAACATCCTCCATGTTAGTAATATACAGTATAATAGTCTATGAAACTATAAGCGAGGGTATATCAGCAAAAGAGCAAAGGCCACAAATTTTTTACACTCAAAACTCAAATGACATATTAGACAGATTTTACCGTCAATAGCCTATTAATTACCCTGGTTGGTGTAAAAACAGACCACTTAATGCCGCCTCGGTAACAAACACCGACCCTCCACGGTTAAAAACAAAGCTCCAATTATTGACTAAAGATTTACGGAGGTCAGAAATGGGGTCCATGGTCTATCTCAGTCACGTGGTTTCTTTTCTTTACCCTTTCTCTGACCTGGCTGGCACCAATAGTCCATCCTTTGTGGACCAGCACTAACTTACACACGTTGGTCGCTACCCCAGTACCCCCTCCCCACCCCTACGCTGGAGCATGTTATCAAGTTTGGGCACTCGTTTTCTAAATTAAGCTTATCATGCACAAGTTAGCAAGCAATAACGAAAATAAGCAAGATATAGAAGAGATGAGGCTAAAATACGCACTGGGTTCTTGGGTGACAACAAAAGCTGCTCCTCCGAAATAACAGTCCCCCATCCCACGCCCTTTCTTCTGATAATAACTGTTGAAAGCAAACGAAGAGTGGGCCACCAGAGTGTTAGGACTATAACACGTTGCATCAGGCTGGATCGGACGGCAATCAGCACCTCCCTCACCACAAGCGAAGTCCAGAGCCGCCTGTAGCTTTTCCTTTCCCGCATCAGGATTCGCGACGCACCATGTGTTCCCTGTAGTGCTCTTGGAAACACCTCCACGAACAGGAGCAGAAACCTGTTGACCGCCGGAGACCGGAGAACGGCTGGGAGCCTTGTAATTCTTGAGGCCCTCCACAGTAAATGGGATATCATACACCTTCTGCTGGTCGGGGTAAAAAAGCCCATAATTTCTCTCCGATGTGGGCCCATCCTTCTCGTTTTCGTTGAAGAGAGCGAAGAGATATACGGTTAGATCTGCCTGTGGTTTTAAAGGGGTCCCACCACCAGTGAGAATCCTACGGACGAGATTGCCGTTGTAAGCAGCTGCATTTTCCACGCTGGCACCAACCTCATTCTCGTCGCCTTTGGAGGGCCACCCTGTCTCGGTGACAACCATTTTGACGTCGTCATACTTCAAAGCAGACAACGCTGCAAAAACGGCGTCGATTTGGGCATCAAAGAGATTAAAGTATTTTAACCCGTTACCCGAATCCACAACACCCGGGTTTTCTCTAAACAAAGCGTAATCTAATGAAATGACATCAGAGTTGGACTCGTAGGCGAAAAACGGGTAGGCATTGACCATGAGGTAGGACCCGGTTTGACGGAGGAAATCCAACATGGGCTTGAAAACTGGTTCGATCAATTCGGGTCGGAATGATCCGGCAGAAGATGGGTAAGAGGATTGAAGAGCGCTTAAAGCTATAGGAGAAGAGACTTTAATGGAAGAGTGGAGGTTAAACTTGACCAAAGCTTGATGAACATTTTTCATGGCTGGAATGAGGAACTTGGTGGTGTTATGAGGGTCAACGAAAACTTCATTACCAACGGCAATGGATTCGATTTGAGTAGAAGGGTGGTAAGCAACGATGTTTTTCTGTACCCAAGAGCGGGCAAAGTTAGGGTACTTCGCAGCAGAGTAGAGAAGTTGGTTTGGTAAATCGACGGTAACTTTTATACCGGAACCAGACAAGGCTTTGAGCACAGCAGGGTCAGTGTCGTAAACCTTGACACGCTCTAAACCTTGAGATTTAACGAGGTTCACCACTTTCACAGCTGATGGCAAGTTGTTTGCTATTCTTCCATAGTTCACCCCGACTGATCCCGCATCTGCAAAACGAACAGCACATTGTCAAAAAAAAAAAGAGACGAAACCAACAAAATAGACACAGCATTAGTTACTCATACCTGCAAAAGCGACAACGCAAAGAAGTAAGAGAAAGCAGGGGAGGAAGTTAGGATCCATGCTCTTGTTCTTAGGGAAGCAGAGCAAGCAAGAGAGAGGGAGTGTTATAATAGAAATGGTACGTTGGAGAATGAGAGGGTTTGAAGGTAGAGTATAAAAAGAGAAGGAGAAGAGGGAGGGTGCGTTGAGGAGACCTAGATGGTGGGGTGGGTCCCAATCTCCTGCCAATTGACAAGAACAAGAGGCAGAGAATCGAGAGAGAGGAGGGAGAGAGATGCAGCCGCTGCACGCACCACGATCCAGGCTACACTACTGACTTCACTACCCACGTGGCCCCACACAAAAACTCGACCGTTCTATTATCAACAGAAAAGCTAAAGAAAATAAAAAGATCGTGTCCGTTTAAGACGGCTAAGGTTCATCGTTCACGATGTGGTCTTGAGCTGTGTTTTCTTCACGTGTCGTTCAGAGAGCTGGATGTTGAAATTGAGAGGACAAGAGGGTGAGGCTCATTGATGATGATGGTGGTGTGCTGCACTGGATGAGGGAACTCAAAAGATACTGCTATGTTTTTTTTTTGGCATAAAAAGATACTGCTATGTTTCTTTGCTTTTATGAACGTTGGGTTTGGGGAAAAAACAAAGTTGTGATTAACGGGAAAATCAAAAGAAATTGGGTCAATAATAATTATGTAAACAGGAAATTGAGTAGGTCCGGTAATCAAACATTAAGTCAAGTCCAAACAGTAGTTAACAACGTTCAGTTTCTTCCTGCGGCCAAGTTAATTCTTTTTTATAGTGTAAATAACGATATTAAAACGCTGTTATTATATTTTAAAGAATAAAAAAATTAATGACTAAAAGAACTAAAAAAATAATAATTATCAAACCCTAAAAATCAAACTTTAAAAGAATAAAATCAAGAAGCAAAATTAGATGAGGTTGTCAAAACCAGCGAATAATATCATGCGGAAAGGATAATCCAATAAAAGTAAAATATATAAAAAAAACAAAGTTTAATTTTAAAAAGAATTGAATTTTGAAGGACAAATTAAAAAATGACTTCTAAAAAAACTCTAGCTACCTGGATAAACTTTTCATCTAAATCATGAGATAGGGATAACCTGATTGAAAAGAAAATTAAGGAAAATACCGAAGTTCATTTTTTAAAACGAACAATTTCAAATGATGTAATTGGAAAAGAAAACGACGTCAAAAATCGTATTAACTTTTCAAACTCATGACTCGACTCAACGGGTTGACCCGTGTCCCAGGTGACCCTTGGTTTAGACCAGCTCGAGTTTCAAAAATAATTGAAGGAGAATTGATCCAGTATAAAAATTAGAGAAGGGAGATTGAGAACCTTCTTACTGAGGATTCTAATGAGCCTTTATAACTCATCCTCTCTTTTGTCAAAGAGAAAAAATTCTCTCTAACTTGATCAGGGAGAAAATATCTCTGACTTGATTAAAGAGAGAATATTTTTATACGCTTGGGCTAATTGTTTGGTTGAGCCTTAGAGAGATGGGTATGACAGATCACCAGATCCATATATGATTGGGCTCAGCACTTCACTGTGCCCATGTGAGTTAGGTGTGGCAGATCATTAGACCCATTCATGCCTTGGTTCAACAAGAGTTTGGTCTGGTAGATTGCAAACCCATATATATATATGGGTTGAGCACTGACAGATCGTCTGATCCATACATGATTGGGATCAAATGTTTGGCTGAGCCTAGAAGAGTTGGATCTAGCAGATCTCTAAACCCATATGTATAGGGACTCAGCGTTTGGCTAAACCCAAAGATATTGGGCTATCACCTGGTTTCTGGTTTCTCTAAAAGAGAATACAAAATAAAAATAAAATATATTGATCCATTAGTAGCCCCCAAGTCTTTGTGTATTTATTACGCAAAAATTAAGAAGGTTATTAGTAGAAAATAAGAGCCCTTTTTACTTTCTTCATAAGATTTGCTTGTCTCATAGAGGATTGTTGGGATTCCTCGTAGCTAGATGACTCATTTCTATTTTAAAAAGGTGTCTCTTGGGAAGCAAAATGACAACATGCATTTAATGCAATAATTTAGTGCATTTTTTTAAATTTTAGATTGCATGAAAAAACACTCATCAAACGGTAAGGGTAGAAAGATGTTCCTTTATAACCCTAGTCGTTCTTGCATCTATCTTTTCTTTTAGTTTTTTCAATTTTTAAAAACCATTATGTTAAAGATCCTGGACTATTTTAGTTATAATACAAGAAGACAAACTTATTAATAAAGTATTCCTCAACGTCAACTTTTTTCCTTCCCCGCTTTATACCAAAATACAGGAAAAAAAAGTCAAAATTGTTTTTAAAAAAAGGTGTTACTGCCCTTGAAAAGGAGTTTACGTTCCAACCTGAGGCTAAAAGAAGTGACGGGGGTAAGGGTCCATCAGAGTAGGCCACATAACTAGAGTGACACCTCGGTATCCATATCTAACTAGGGGAAAATAGCTCTCCTCACTAAAGTCCTTTTCCTGTCAGTGTCTTCAAAATTTGTTATCATTTGGTGCTTGGTATCAATTATGGCAATGATATGTCATGAGCTATGAAGGGGACTCTATGTGGGAAGCCTACATATGTAAAAAAATAGAGGTGAAGATGGCAAATAATGCGGTACAATAGGCCAATTAACCCCATAGGTGGAATGCAACAAATCTGAAGTTGTTCTTATTATTGAAGAGTTCCCCCCTAATGTAAACTATAAGCCTCATTTGAGATTGGACAAAGAGAAAACATATGATTTGTTGGCCTCAACTTCAACATAGTATGAAATCAATAAGATGGCTAAAAGATATTATCTAATTGTTTTGCAAAGTATACCACTTGCTTATTAGTTTTTCGCTTTGTTACCAAGTTGATTAATGACTTCTTATTCTTATATGTAGGGCTAATAACAGAAAGAGATACAGAAATTCAGCAAGGTTTGCAGAAGAGAGTTCACCAAAAAAGTCTTCATCTCTTGTTGTGGTTGAAGGTAGGGCTGGTGAAGTGATGGAGAATTACCCCATCATTGTTGATAAACTCTTTGTTCCTAAAAAAACAATAGTGGGAGTTAGAACTCCCAAAAAAAATAAAGTTGAAGGTAGTTGTACTCCCCCAACTAAGGGTTAAATAGATTTCATTCCCTCTAAAGTGTTCACAAGTGTTGTCGCCCACTTTAAAAGGATGCGGGTCTCCATCCCAGTAGAGCTTGGTTTTTCAACTTCGATTGTAAAGGTTTCTATGATGGCATTTCATCTACCTTAATTTATAGACTTTCTAACAGAGGCTGCAACAGCTAGGCTTTTTATTTGGATTGTTCCTGAAGGAGTTGAGTTTGAGGATACTTTGGCTGAGCTCTGTAGCCCGAGCTCCTTTTAATTTCCTCATCTTGACTAATGAGGAAAGGCAGCTTATGAAAGCTATTATTTGTAAAAAGTTATATAATCATCATTTGACGTAACTGGTCAAATTGCGTTTAATGTAAGGAACCTTCTCATTCACCTTTTGTTTAGTTCTATAACTATTATTCCTACCATTTGCTTCTTGATAAATCTTTATGATGTGCGCCCATTCCAGAAGATGTTGGGTGGTCGAGAGGAATTATATAAGGGAGGTTATTTCCACTAACATGGCAAACCAAACTACCTTCGAGCAGTCAAAGAAGGAAAAAATTTGTTGTAGAGGTTGAATTGAAAAGCTTTGGAATGGCTTATTCAACCCTGGTGGAACAAATACAAGACATTGTTCTTCAGTTGGGCTCTAATGACAAATTTTTTCGCGTCGTCTATAGCCAAATGGATTCCCTAAAACGGAAGGTCCTTGAGTTAAAGACCATCTATGATGGTCAAAAGCTGAGCTTTTTACTGTTAGGAAATAAGCCCAAAGTTTTTGGACTCAATTAAAGGCTTTGAGAAACTCTCCTAGGGAATTTTAAGAATTTTTTGGGGGGCCTGTGACTCTGATAGAAACTGTTGGAGACAAGATATTTTTTATAATATCCAATTTGCATTTCTTCAATCAATCAAGGGGAGTGTGAGTGGATGTTAATGTCGCCTTCAATCTAGTCTTGGTGCCTGACATCGCGAATGTATTCCCAATCAGGGTTGTTGCTACCCAACATGGAGAATATCTAGCTAAGGAGCTTGAGCTAGATATTTAAGCCTTATTTCCCTCTTTTCCCTTATCAATGTACACACCCCTGATTTTAAGGGGTTTATTCATATGATATTTTCATTTTATAATATTTTGATTCTTATTTATTTCTCCATTTACTAGTGTGTATAGATCTCACACCTATAGTAAACATTCCACATAGGGTTTAAGACCTTTAAAAAAACTTTGAAATTTTATATGAGTCCAACGTCTACATATATAAAGACATTTATCAAAATTTGAACTTGTATAGGTCCAACACCCATATTAAAAATTCTATACAAGTCCATAAACCTTTATGAAATTGTTAAAATTTGTATGGGTCCAATGCTCGCATAAAAGAAGACATTTATCAAATTTCAACTTTAAATTGCCTAACTTTAATCAAGATTTAGAAGGGATCTACCCCCTACCTGGAATCAAGAAAAAATCTTGGTTTCATGTATATCTCTGTCAACCTGGATGAATCTGTAGTGGATTGTTAAAAAACTCTTATATAGGAGGTGGGGATTGATGTTGTTATCCTTTGGTAAAGCATCATTGTGGAGGTAGTTTAGCTCATCCTTTGATGGAGATGAGGTTGTTACCCTGGAGAGGTGTCGTGTCAATCTCATCATTTAAGAGTTGTTCAATCGCACTAGGGAGGCTTCAAATCCATCCCTTCTAAGGTAATTTGTGCAATTGCTTTAGTAAAACTAACCCGATCCCTTCCAAGGTAAATTGCGTAATCGCACTAGATAGATTGAGTCTATCTTATCCTTTAAAGGTTATGAGTTTGTTGCTTTGGGGAGGTGTCATGCCAATCTCATTCTTGAAGAGTTATGTAATTGTACTATAGAGGCTTTAAATCCATCCCTTCTAATGTAATTTATGCATTCACATTAGGAAGATCGAGTTGATCTCTTCTAAAGTAAATTGTGTAATCATATTAGGGAGACTTAATCTATGTCATCCTTGAAAGGTTGTGAGGCTGGTATCCTAGAGAGGAATCGTGTCAATCTCATCTTTGAAGAGTTGTGCAATTAAAGAGCTTCAAATTCATCCCTTCTAAGGTAATTTGTGCAATCACACTAGAAAGACTGAGTCGATCCCATCTAAAGTAAATTGTGCAATCACACCAGGAAAATTGATTCCATATCATTCATGAAACGTTATGAGGTTGTTGCCCTAGATATCACTTAAAGAGAAGAAGACATCGTTACTATGAATAATTTAATTCTTATATAAAAAACTTACATTCCTAATCATTGACCATGATATATTTTTATTGCTTTTTGGGGCATAATCTTCTTGATAACATTTTTACTGAGTTCATAATCTTATCTCCCAAGGAGGAGAGAGTAGAGTTTTTTTAGTAGATGTCTTCTAGATAGTTGACAAACAAATTTCACATGATGTACGGTTTGAACCAACATTTCACTTGTACTTGAAAGCTTTTCAAAATCTCGAGGCTTCAACTATATTCATAAATATGCAAATGCCTGGCCTAAATTTGGTCGCCTCATTAAGCCCATAGGTAAGTATAAAAACCATATTGACCCAGGGCATTCAAATTGTTGTATAGCCTTTCCTCTTTATTAAAGAGTTGTTGAAGCTTTAATAGAACAAAAGTGCCAACATCTGTAAAAAGATCTGTGATACGTACCATTCCAGGAGTGTTTTGATTTCTTGCCATTGATGGTGATTGGGGACATCGATAAACTAGTTTTAAGAGAATTATCGATGGCTTTTTTATTTATTTCCTATGAAAAATATCATTGGTAATGTCCTAAAAAATCCAAATAGCTTGAGAACAAGGTTTAGATATTGGATAATCAGTTAATCTCTTGATTCAAGCAACCCCATTCATTCTCCTTTGCCAAAATGACTGGTAGTTAGTGCTTGATACCTGTAAAAGGTCCTCTTTTGCGAGTTTAGGGACTCTTTGATGCTTAAGTAAGTATTTTTTTTCAGAGAAAATGTCATGATATTTTAGAGAGATGCTTTAAAAATAAATATACTATAAAGAAGGGAGATTCAAAACCTCTTTTATAAGAATTTCAATGTGTCTTTATAACCCAACCTCTCTTCTCACTTGTAAAAAAAAAAAAAACTATTTAACTTGTCTAGAGGGAAAATATCTCTTACTTGATCAGAGGGAAAATATCTTTATACGCTTGTGCTCAACACTTGACTGAGCTCATGTGAGTTGGGTCTGACAAATTGCCAGACTCATATATGTCTAGGCTTAGTACTTGACTAAGCCTAGGTGAGTCGGGTCTAGCAGATCATCAAACCCATTTATTCTTGAGCTCAGCGCTTGACTGAGCTCAAGTGGGCTAAGTTTGGTAGATCACCAAACCCATACATGATTGGGCTCAGCACTTGGCTAAGCCTTGAAGAGCTAGGTCTAGTAGATCACCAAACCCATATATATGTGGGCCTAATGCTTTGCTTAGTATAAGGATGTTAGGTTATTACTCAATTTTTGGCTCCTCTAAATAAGAATCCAAAATAAAAATAAAAATAAAATATATTAATCCATCAATGGTTTAATGGCGATTGTTGATCCAAATTTCTTGAGATGACATTTGAGCTAGTGCTCCATGAATCAATTTTTAAAGTAATATTTAAAAAGGACAATTTATTAATTTCGAAGGAGAGGGATTATAGACAGTAAGTATATCTTTGTCTGAGGATGTTAAAGGAAGTTAGAGAGCAACTTTTTTTGTACGTACAAGGCTTGGACTACGGATACAGAGGGAGAACATGGGTGTGAGAGCTAAGAATTCCACTCGTAGTTTTCAGTTTTTAAAGAGTAAAGGACAAGGCTTTATATTAAGTGATTGGAGGATGGACCAATGGAAGGACAAAGATTATCCAAACTTGTACAAAACTAGTATAAGAAATGTGAAAAACACTTTTCATCTCAAAAAAAGTGGTTAAAAGCAAGAAGATATAAATATATCCAAAGATTCATTGACAATGAGTCGAATGTAATATGATCTTTTAGAGGTAACTATTAGTATAGGATGAAGATATAAAGAGTAGGTAGAGAAAAATTATATTTTGACCATTAAAAAATTAAAAAATATTTTTTTTTTCATTTTCAAAATACATTTATAAAAATGTATATTTTCTTTCCAAAAACTATTTTTTTAATTAGTATCTTTCATGTTTTTTTTTATCCTGTTTATACCTATCTCTCCTAATTGTAATTATTAACACAACCTAAGCATCATAGAACATTTCCTTACATGGCATGTCATGAGCGCATCTAGGGATCTTAAGTTTGCTAAAAACAAAATACATTACATCCCTTACACAAAAATATATGTGTGATTGCATCCTTGAAACTGAATATTGAATGTTTATAAAGTGAGGGTTAATCCTCCATTATGTAACAAAACCCATTAGATCTCTCTTAATTAAGACAATAAAAGGTTTTTAAGTAAAGGCTTATAATCAAAGATATGATTATAGTTTATTGCAATCAATATTCAAGTTATGAGAGAATTACGACTTTGTTTTTGTATTTTTAAAAAATAAAATTTTAGTCTCCTTAATTAAAAATATTTCATTTTCAATCCTTATATTTTTTATATTTGCTTATAACTTAGTCATTTTTTCAATTTTCAATACTACGATCTAATTTATGCTTTTCCACATCAAATTAAAATGGTAACAATCTGTTAGCGAGTTAATAGTCAAAAGTTGTCAAAAAACTAACTTATAATTCTGCAAACTAGAGAGACTAAAGTATCAGTTTCTTAAGAAAACATGAAGAAACTTGACATTTACTATTTAGTCATTCAAGTAGTGTTTTTGGTTATTGTTATGAGACAAAAAAGACAGAAGAAACAAGACAAGAAAAAAAAAATAGAGATAGAATTGTGTTTGATAGTGATGTACAAGACAAAATGATTATCTCTCTACCCTGTTTGGTTTTCATGGACAAAACATTATAAAATATAAAAAAACTCAATAAAATATGAAAAACTCTATTTTACTCTTAATATGTATTATTGTTATATTTGCATATTAAAAAAAATAGATATTATTTTTCTTACATTAGTTTATATTGAGTATTGAAATTAATAATACTATAATAATTGTGGTTATAAAACCAGAACTGACTTGATTGGTTGACTTGGAAATAGGTTGGCCTAAGGCCTAGACTGGTTAAAGTTTAAGAAAAAATAGAGAAAGGATTGACTCAACCTGACCTAGTCAAAAACCTAGGTTGATCTAGTATAAAACACGGGCCAAAAACCGTTGATTGTTTTTGAAAATTTCTTTTGGTTAAAACAAGATTGCTTAGATTATTTTTTTTTGTCAACCAAGTTGACCCTCTTGACCTATAAAGTGAACCTTGGCATCGATTTACTCTCAAATCTAGTTTTAAAACTATGATAATAACCAATTTTATTCGTACATTGACTCAGGTTAAC
>Ga0307515_10019039_pt1 | contig 12389 bp, 2 predicted proteins | sample 17_EM_MG_FD_194513 | JGI IMG/M metagenome (GOLD analysis project Ga0307515, IMG submission 194513) | Populus trichocarpa ectomycorrhiza microbial communities from riparian zone in the Pacific Northwest, United States - 17_EM | ecosystem: Host-associated > Plants > Roots > Unclassified | place...
TTTTTTTTTTTTTTTATTGTTATATTTTTCTTTATCTATAATTACAATATTATACATTTTTATATATATATATATATATATATATATATATATATATATATATATAAATGACAGATTACATATACTTTTTCTCCCACCATACCTCAATTTTTGGGATGATGAGGAGACATACTTTTCTTCATACCGAAGTGTCTCGTGTAGCATGATTGTTATGTATTTCTCCAAAACTTAAATAACAAGTGAATTTGTTTTTAATTATTAGTTATTTGGATTATAAATTAAAAGAAAATACAAAATTTTGTAAACGCATCAATTAAACAATCCTAGTGATAACTATTGTCTAATTAAAAAATTATAAGAAAGACTTCATCTCATTACACCAAACATCAATTAAATGAAATTTTAGTGCAAAAAAAAAAAACTATTCCCCATTTATATAGATAAAAGGTACATTCTTTTACTACTAATCATAATTATAAAACCAACCTGGGGCAAGACTTGGGGTGCACCTTACAAGGTTGGAGGATCCTGTGACTTCAATTTTCTTTTCAAAAATAAATAGGTCAAAACACGTTATTTTGTAAAAGCAAAAATTAAAAATCAATAGGTTAATTGGCCAAGTTTTACCAGATCAGCTTAATTTTATTTTTTTACTAGATCACTCAAGTTTTTTTTATTTATTTATTTTATAACCCAGACAAGTTTAAATCCAGGATCAATTCACCAAGCTAATATTGATTTTATAACAGTGCTATTAATCATTCTTCTTTTAATTATCGTTTTTTCAGTTTTATTATGATTTTTTTATTGTTTTAAGTATTTGAATCAACGAATTTTCCAAAGTGATTAAAATTATTTACCACTTGAAATCAATTGAGAATGTTGGTTACAACTATAAAACCCAACTTAGTTCAAGTGTCCAAATCATGAATAGGATAAGTCAATTTAGATTAACTTGGATTAGTTCATAATATTTTTTTTTTAAGATTTTTTTTTAAAAAAATTAAAACAACATCTTTTTAAAAAATATTAAATCAAACCGAATCTTACCTAAATTTTAATCATATCACATGTTAAATTATCTAATCAATCAAGTTTGAACAAGTCAATTTTTTCAATTTGATATAAAACTTGATTTAAACATGATATCGGGTCAACAAATTACCAAGTTGAAATGTTTAGTCAGGTTTCCTATCACTGGCAGTGTTAGTAAACCCGGACCGGCCCGGCGGGTCGACCCGGGGGTTGGACCGGTTCGGGTTTGGCAAAAGACCGGTCAGTGCAACGACCCGGGCGACCCGGGCGAGACCCGACCAATTCCCGGGTTTTTTTTTAAAATGTGGAATTTGAAACCTATTAGTATATATATTTTATGTTCTCAAGAAAAAAATTATGTTTTTTCAATGTGGGATAAAAAACTTTTTGGTTTAAATATTTTAACTTAAAATGATAACATAATATCTTTTTAATGTGGGATTTGAAACCGATTAGTATATATACTCAATATTTACAAGAAAAAAACTATATTTTTTCAATGTAGGATTTGAAAGAAAAAAGTTATATTTTTTCAATGTGAGATTTGAAAGAAAAAAGTTATATTTTTTCAATGTCAGATTTGAAATACATTAGTATATATACTCTATGTTCACAAAAAAAAAGCTATATTTTTTCAATGTGGGATAATAAACTTTTTTGGTTTAAATACTTTAACTTAAAAGCTTAATATAATATCTTTTTAATGTGGGATAAAAAAACTTTTTAAAATATTCTTTTAAACTTCATTATTTACAATATGTATAGCCTATATTTACATGGATTTCTTCTTAATTTTTTCATATAAAATATTAAAACTTTAAATTTTTTTAAAATTTTCAGGTTGATCCGAGTTAACCCGGATTGACCCATAAAACCCAAAACTTGGCTTCTTAACCGGGTCAATCCCATACTGGATTTAATAAGTAGTTGAAGATTAATACCATGGATTCAAGTTTTTAAAACTCTACTTCTGTAATGGTACTAGTCATGGGCTTCTAATGGGCTCGTCCTATCAGTCCGGCCCAACAATTTGTGCTGCTTAGTTTTTGTGTTTTGGGCTGTTAGCCCCTTCATGTCCCAAAAGAAAAGAAAAGAAAAAAACCCTTATTACATGTTACGACTATTATTTATTTATTTATTTATTAAATGATAAAGGATATCCTTGAACAAGCTTGCGTGTCAATTATAAGTAAAATTTATCTTCAGATAATTTGAAGGATACACTCCTTGTATTAGCATGGTGTATTAAAAAATTAAAACCCATAAAAAGAACAAACTCCCCTGAGCATTAAACTAACCAGTTAAAGTTATACATCATAACTAAAATAATATATTTCATTTAGAAAAATTCTTAAAATCTTAGTTCAATCCCTCCTAATTAGTCTCTTGATCTTTATTTGTGTTCACTCATCATAACTACTGAATATCTGAAGAAGAAGAGAAAATAGAGTTAGCACATATGAACAATTAACAAAACATTAAAGGATGTGGTTAAATCATTCTAGTGACACTCATAAAATACTATAAACTACATTAATATTTTATTTTTTTAAATTAACTCTTCAACAATCCAATTTTCTTTTTATTTATTTAGTTTTTTTTATTATTATTGTTCATTATTAAGTTATTTTGAGAATTGTGCTTTATAATTGTTTTAAAAATTTTCTTTCTATTGGATTATATACTAGTCATATATATTTAGTTTTTTTTTCTATTTCAAGTTTCAACATTAGATTTGTTGAAAGTGAAATTTCATAATTTTTTTTATTTTTTTTTATGAATTTATATTGATCTTATGATCCAGGTCGCGAGTTTAATAGGTTAACTCGATTTGACTCGAGTTGTTTTTTTTTGCTACCTTTTTTAATTGTTTTTTTATTTCATCATTAAATATTGGGTTGGTCGAAAACTAGGCTTTGTAAAAAAAATTTCATTTACTTTTTATGGGGTTATCTCAATCTCATAGATCGGGTCACAAGTTTGGAAAGTTTACCCGCGTTAACTCTGTTTCTTGAATCCTTTTCTAACTTGAATATTTTTTTTAATTGGGCTTCATATTTTATTTTTCTTTCTATTAGTTTATCTCGATCTCAAGACTTGATTGCGGATTTGGCAGGTTTACCCGAGTTGGGTCGATTTGTTTTTATTTTTATTTTTTAATTGAATATGTTTTTCAATTTCACCCTCCAACAATTCAATCTTTTTTAATTTAGATTTTTTTTAATTTTATATTTCAATATTATGATATCTAGGAATTGAACTTTATAATTCTCTTCAATTTTCTTTTCTTTGAGTTATCCTGATCTCATGAATTTGTTTTTTTTTTTTCAACTTTTAATATTGGATCTGCTGGAAATAGAGCTTTTTAATTTTTTAATTTGTTTTTTATGAAGTTATCCCGGTCTCATAACTCAGGTGATGAGTTTAATAGGTTAGCACATGCTGATTTAAGTTTGTTATGTCTTTTTTTAATTGATTTTTTTTCTTTCAATTTCATTATTCAACATTGAATTAATTAGGAATTGGACTCATAACTTTTTTTATTTGCTTTCTATGGGGTTATCTGATCTCACGATCTAGGTTACAGATTTGATAAGTCAAAATTTATTTTAACTTATTTTCTATAGAGTTATCATAATTTTATGATCTAGTTGTAGATTTGATAGGTCAACTCATACCGATTCAATATATTATTGTCTTAATATTTATAAAAAAATTGCTCTCCAACATGTCGTTGTAATAATATTTATAAAAGAATGTCATTCAATACATATTATATTTTGAATTTATAATTTTTTTTTATATTAAAAAATACGTTAACAATATTTAAATATATATATATATATTAAGAAAAGAATGAACTAATCTACTCGCAGCATGTTCATTGAACCAATAATCTAATAATTGCTATATAGCGAGTGATTATCCAATACAACGCGAGAAAAATGAATCGAAGAAGATAATGACCCTTGATGTAAGAGGACCAACTACCGAGCATTAACCCTATTCTATTCTAACACTAATTTATATTTAAGATAAATCAAGCCACAAAATTCTAATTAATATTCCTCACTTTTGCTTGATAATATAACAACTGAGATCCTTAACGTTGTTCACACTCTCCACATATAACTTGGGAAAAAGTAGCAAAAGTAGTCTTTGTCTCTGAAGTAAGAAAAGATCATTGCTAAATCAAAGCAACTCCATGCTAATTAACCTTTGTTAGATTGAGTTTTGCTTTCCACCAACCAAGAAACACACAAGAATTCATCGAAATGAAGCTACTAATTATTTTATCAATATTTAAAGGGCCAAGAGGGTGCCAAATTGCCAATAAATATCATACCAAACCATATGCTAACCCATTCCCTAACCAACAAAATATATAGGACGCAGCGAAAATATTATAGTTGTAGAAATAGATTATTATGAATTATAATAGTAAATTGATGATTTTTATCTTAATCAAATTAGCATAAAAGATTAAGCTTGGGGGTAATGCGTTTTTTTTGCTATGTAATTTCTTTGTATTTTTGTTTTCAATAGAGGTACAAAAGTATTTTCATATTTGGTTAGAAGAGTAACATATCTTTACTATTCTTAAAAGCAAAAAAATAGATAAATGATTGCTAGGGGCTTTTTTTATTTCATATTTTATAGAATAGTGAAATTACTAACTTACTATTGGAATAGAATTTAATTCAAGCTTGTTTTGGGGGCATTTTGGGCTTTCATGTTGGCTTTTACGTTATAATTAGATTTAGAGAGGTAAATTGGTATTTTTTATTAATTAAAAATTATAAAACTTTTAAAATTATTAGACACGTGCTATGCATCGGTCGCACATGGAAGGGGTTTTCCATACTTTGATGGCATGTACGACGCACTCCAGTAATGAATAATTCTTCTATCATATCATTAAATTCCTCGCAACGTCGTATTCTTTTGATGGTGGCACGTGTTTATTGTTTATAGATGGATTTCCGTCGAAGCTTTTTTCTTCTTTTTTTTTTGTTCTCTCTCTTTTCTCATTCCTCCCTGGAAACTCCTGTGTAGCAATTAAAATTTCAAGTTGAACCTCTTCGTTAGGGATATTAAAGTATCAATTCATATTCTTTTAATTTGTTAATTTTTTTTTTTGTCATTAGAACTTTTGTAAGTTTTTGTTTAGTTTTTATGGAAAAGTAACATTTGATAGAAGATCATTAAACAATTTGTGAGGGCTATACTGAACAGGGGACCTCAGGAAAGATGATGATATTCAAGAGCATTGGATACTCTCGTCTTTGTATTTGTCGTTGAACACAGGCAGGCATGCAGGCATGCGAACTTGTTATTTTTTCAAATCAACTAGGAGATTCTTGTCGCTGTGGACAAAACGAGCAGCCTTCTTACATCTCAAAAAACCTGCGTACCAACACAACGTTGGGACATTCAATCATGTGTCTTTGGAGGCCATACTTCAACGTTAAAGAGCTCAACTAGAAAAAGAGGCCAGATGCAATTGGAGGCCCTCTTTGGTTTAGGGCCTGTTTGTTTCTGCGTTTTAAAAGCGGTTTTGACAAAATTTGAAATTTTTTTATTTTTTTATTAACTTCAAATTAATATGTTTTTAGTGTTTTCAAATCATTTTGATATGCTGATGTCAAAAATAATTTTTAAAAAATAAAAAAACATCATTAGCATGCATTTTGGCACGAAAAGTTATTTGAAAAGCAACCGCAACCACACTGCCAAATAAACCGTAAGATTCTTTCTTTTCGGCATGTCGTAATGCTTCTTTTTTTTCTTTTTGAATCGATAAGAGTATTCTAGGAATCAACCAAGATTAATTTTTTTTAAAAGCAATCCTAAAAAATATACCTTTCACGTCGATCTTCCACGTTAAAAAGAATTTAATAAATTTTATGATGTTATTGATCTGGGATGAACCTAGAAAATTAAACTTTAACCAAGATTAAGTTCTTTTAAAGAAACTTCTTTAACTATAACAATTTAGATTTAGAAGTTATCAATTTGGGTTTATAAATTGTTTTGATGAGATTTTATAAAATTTGAATTGATCATATTATTTGAAATTATGTAGTGATGGAAAATGTGTTTATAGATTAATTAGATTGTGGTGGGTTTAGATTTATAATTGTATTCAACTTCGGTTTTTTATTTTTATTTTTATTTTTATAACATCCTCTATCCACTTGTCTTTTTGTTTTTTTTTTAATTCAAAACATCAATTTAATTCTATGTAAATACTTGTCCAAATTTAAGAGAAAAGTAAAAGACAAGGTCTGTATTGAGACTTTAATATGCGGGGTTTATATTGTTAAAGAGATCTTAATATTTATCTCATATAATTTCAAGCCTCAGTTGAGAACAAGAATCAACCACGTTTTAAGGTATGATGACGGTGGGGAAGTGCTTTTAAATTGAAACTTGTCAATATTTTTCCATCCTGGATGACTTGTACCAAAAAAATATTGTGAGGAGAAGATATTTGACAGAAATTGAATCCAGAAATGCACATAATTATGTGTTATTTAACTGCGATAAATTGAGATCTTTTATACCATAAATATAATAATTTGCATTATTTGCGAACAATTTTTTTGTTATGTTATTATAAACTAATAGATTGAATAGTTTCTCCTAAGCAATATTGTCCACTTTTACTATCCTAAAATTCACAGCTAACTGAATCTCATTCATATATATATATATATATATAATTTTTCATGTGGTTCAAAATACATGTAAGGACTGCTTAATTATTATTATCTCTCAGAATACTTAATTTCATTACACATTTCTCATTAACTTTTAAAGGTCGTAATCTTGTACCAAGTTTATCAAATAAAAAAGAATGCTAGTGTTATTTTGAATTTACTATGTTTGGATCTTTAAAGAAAAGTGAAGTGTTATAATGATTATTTCATCAATGGACAAGTTTTTCATACTGAAGAGTATGATCATGGTAGATAAACATATAATAGTGGGGTTTGTGTTAAATAATAGATTTCTAATGAGTATGACCATTATGAGAAGTTAGAAGAGGTCCTTGAATTACAATATCATAACAAGAAGAATATAGTCTTTTTATTCAAATGATATTGGTACGATACTATTGATAGAGGAATCAAAGTAGATCCCCTTCATAGTTTGGTTAAAATTAATACAAATGCTAGACTTTGCAATGCCAACGATGTCTTTATTTTCACTAAGGAATATCAACAAGTTTATTACACACACTCTTTTCCTTAAAAAGAATCGTTTTAGAGTTGATTGATTGTTCGTAGTTAAAACCAAACTTAGGGGTCGTCTTCAAGTTGTTTAGGATGTTAACGATGAAGTAATTGCGAGAGATTGTGTCTTTTAATTTGATGAATTGGTTGATCGATATTGAGTTGTTCTGTTTATTAACTTAGAAGAAAATTCAAATTTTTACATTGCTGAGAATACTTTCATTAATTTTAATGTTAAAGAGTTAAATGATGTTTTAAGAATCAATAAAGATATAAAAAATGATGTTTTGATAGTGTTCATTTGATTAGTGGAAGGTTATCGCTTGCAAGTTGACTCAGAACGAAAAACAAAACACCAGAAAACAACAAGCAATAAAGATAGAATTGTTGTTAAAAAGAGTTTTCATTTCATACATTGAATAATTATCTCTAATATATGAAGCCTCTCAATATGTTTATAATTTATTAAATATATCTTACAGGGTAGAAAAAGTAGAATCATAAATGAAAAAGGAAACACGATATAAAATCTGAAAATGCGTTGAAAATCCAGAAAAAAAAAGGTAAATAAAAAAAATCGAACCCCACTATTCAGAACTATATATCAAACTTCTCCGTCTACATCACAAGTTAATTCGACGTTGCACAAGCAAAGAACCTAGTCAAAGGCCCTCATTTTCTTCTGTCATACAGATCTTAAAAGAATTTCTGCAGGCCTAGGGAGAGCTGCATGCCCTGTTCGTTAAGCCCATCATGCATGTAATTAGAACAATAATATACTGATTTTTTTATACGACGAGGAACAGTAAAAGAATTCACACCTTTTGGGTGAGAATTATATATAATTAATTCAGATAAACATGCATGTAGCCAATTGTATCAATGAATAGAGTAATTGACTGGTTATCTGCAAGGATAAGGCAAGGGAATGAGGATTCTTATCCGTTGTGCGCGTGAGGTGATAATTGTATCATTGAATTTATAAAACCTAGCTTTTTTCATGATAAGACACAATTAAAGAGAAAAAAGTGATCATAATAAGTTAAGGAAAAAAATACTTTTATGAAAGGAGAAAAATGATGTATCTCTAATATTCCTATTCCATAAAATATGGAATGATGAAGTTAAAAAATAAAATAATATATATATATATATTAATTAGTATTCTTTTTAAATATTAGTACCAATTGTTAAAATAAATAATAAATTTTTTATGAATACTTTTTGTGTAAAATACTTAAAGATAATAGCAAAGTATTCCATAAGAAAAACTACAGAACTAATTTAATAGTTGATAAATTTTGATATTATTTTATTATTTTTTAGATTTTAACTGTTGGCCTTAATTGACTTATATATAAGTGTTTTTATAGCTTCGATCGTAAGAATAAAGCTTCAACAGGGTGCTACATACCTACTCTATAAAAATACTAATTTTGTACCTACATTCCTCCGCAAGGTGGTTTTTCTTTTTCAATAAAAGAATAAATATGCAAGTATATAAAAACAATTCTCAATCATAAATTAAAATATTTATACATGTATTTAATTATTTAAATTGATGTTTGATCAAGAAATAACTAAAATTAAAATATTTGATCTTACAACTATATTTCTTAAAATATTATTTTCATGTAGGAAACATATTTTTTGTATCTTAATTATACAACTATAAAGCGCATGATAATTTCTTTGTAATGAAAAATATTTTTTTAAAAGTAAAAAATCTATGATAGGAGTGTGAGACAGAGATAGCGAAGGTAGATCATTGACAATAAAGGATGAAATTGTATTATTCTATATTTAAGTTAAATAATAAAATGGATCATCAATAACAAATGGTGAAATTGTATTTTTTTTAGATTGAGGTACAGAAAAGGCATTAAACCAGAAAAAAAAACTAATAATAGTCCGAATGTTATGAATTAACTAGTCAAATTCACAACTCTGCTAATGGACTCAACTGGTTTCAATAATGATATGTTTTATCAATTTTATTTAAACCAAATAAAAAATTCAAAAGAAAGAACAAAACAAAAGGAGCTCAGTCGTGTGGGATTGGGCATTAGAAAAATAGCTCGGCCCATGCAACTGGGCTTGTCTTTATTTTTTTATTTCTTAAAGGGCGTTTCTTTTTTTCTTTTTTTTAAAAGACAGTAGACGACATATTGTTTGATTTCTTCAGAATTTGGCGACTAAAGGTCGTTGAAAAATTAAGAGTTTGGGTTTTACTGATTAAAAATCCATTTTTCAACCACTTTTGACCAAAAACACCTAGAAAACACCCCAAAAACCTTGATAACCCTATCTATGGCTTAAAAAAAACCTAAAAATAGCTCAAAGTACCTGAAATCTACCCGAACCTGAAATTTTTTCAGCGGTCACACCTGCATCATCACACAAGTTTAAAGAAAAAAAACTAGGTGAGTCTCCCCTAATCAAAGGAACTCATTGACATCGATTTTGTTCATTTTATGGCTAGAATGGTAAAAAAACAACTATTTTCTCTCTCTACGCTGGAATCCAGCGAACCCCTCTCTCTCCTCTCATAAAAAAAAAGTAATGAAAATGAGGAAAATGAAATTTGATCCTAAAATTGAATTTGGAACAACTAAAGGGACCAATCATCTAATAACTAAAAAAGATAGGAGACTAAAATAAATTTTCCAAACAAAATTCAAAGTCGTCATCTATTATACTCATTCCTTTTCACTTTGTTCCTCTGTCTTTGAATCCAACCATTTCCTAAAAAAAACATTTGGGTGTTAATTTGGGCTCAAAATGGCTCAATTATGCAAAAAAAATGTTAGGGTACCAAACTGAATTTTTTTTAAAAAATTACTATTACAATTCATAATGATTTGTGGGAGGATGGACAATGAAAAATGTTAGAGTGGTTTCTCCACAACGTTTAGTGTAACACCCTAAACTTTCAAATACTTTCAAATGCATTTATTCTCATTTCTAATAATCAAACATGTAAAAATTTAGGTAATTTTGTTTTTCACACAACTCTGTCCATCAACATTTATAGAACTTATAATCCTTTTAACATTTAGAGCATCTCCGTGGAGATGCTAAATGGATAGTCAAAAATAAAAAATTAATATTTTATTCTAATTTTCCACATCTTTTGAATCTAACAAGGATACATGTCTTGAAGCTTGGAAAAATAGAGGAACATGTTAGATAGATTGGATTGTAGTCTGTTAGTGATTTTGGGTTTCTCTCATGGGCAATATGTTTAGGGAAAGGAACTTGTATCCTTGTTAGATTCATTTATTTATTTATGTGTTTTTTCTGGTTATTCTTCGTAATTCTTTTTTTTTTTTGTAATTCAAACATAAACATTTTATTCTAATTTTCCACATCTATCATCATCCCAATGAGTTAAATATTCACTTTACTCAGTTAGTATAAGTTTTCCCTCATTTATAATATATTTTTTTCCCAATGGTTTGCATTCAGCCTATCTTTTCCATAAAGAAAAATCTCCAACTTCAGTCCTATTAATGTCATCCAAATGTTAAACTAGTCACTCTTCATTTGAATAAAGCGAAATAAATATGGTCTTGAAATACAAGATAATCTTAATTGTTAAGTTAACACACAGGACAATCATTATTCTCTTTCTTTATTGCCATTTTTTTCAACTTTTTTCTTAATGAGGTTGTGACTTTTAAATGGAATACAAATAATAGAAAATAAGCAAAAGCAAAGCACTATAGTAATTCCAAATAAAAAGTTATATTCCAAAAATATTCTTCTTTCTTTTCTTCTTAGAACCCTACAAATTAATTATATCTCATCACCATGTCTTGTTATCTCTTCCTTCCCTTCTTTAACCATTGTTTTCTTCAACAAAAACCTCAGGTTTTTTTGCTCTTGAAATTGCTTGAAGTGAGAAAGAGTATTGGCTATGTCGCACCCGACATCACAATGACTTTTAAAAATTCATTTTTTGAAAAGAATAAATTTCTGGCATCTCATTCTTAGATAAGAAATGTCTTATTTAAGGAATCGTCACCTAGTATTATGGTCACTAGGAACCCTAACTAGTCAACATAGATTATATGGTACGAGACTGGTTACGCAAAATGAAAGATATTATCACCCCTTAAGCGTCTTATTTGAGGTAAGCTATATTGCTGATTTTGTCTAAGATTGCTAAGAGTTTTTTGGATTATGCTAACGACGGCCTGCTTGTAATATTCTTGACTCTGGCGCCAGTAACTATTCGGATACGAAGACTTCCAACTCTGGCGTTGGTAAATATTGCGTAACAAAAAAAATAGTATTACTGACTCTAGTGCCGGTGAATAAACCAGTAAAATTTGAATTTAAAACAAAGCATACATATTTTTGTGTTATTGTTTATATAAAAAAGGACATGTATGTATCGCATACTAGATTTGCATTTCACAGTAAAAAAACAATAGATCAATTATACAGTGAAATCATAAAAAAACTGCAAGGGACCTATAAATGAATTCAAAAAGATCCCCGAATTTTTTCTAGAATTTTCTGATATAAAAAAAGGATTTTTTTTATCATATCAAAATAAAATAAAAGGAATTGTTTTGCCAAACATACTTTTAATTCAAAACAAATTGGATAGATTGGGGCTGAAGCCTAAGCCCAGCTTGATCTTAGATTTTCTTTTTTTAGTTGGGTCTAGCTGTCCATGCGGACTAGGCTCGGCAAAACAGTACAGTTAGCGTGCGCGAAATGTTCACGCACGCGTGCTACAGGAACGGGCTAATTAAAATTCCAAGTAACAATATAATATCAGGTGAATTAAATTGTAAAGCCGAGGAAGAACTTACCTGGTAGCTGCTGGAGACGAAGACGAAGTGAGAGTGATCGTCTCTGACTGATCGGGTGGTGCTACTATGATGAATGTAACAGTCTTCTCCTCTCTTCTTGCTCTTCTGCCTCTTCTTGCTTTTCTTTTTTTGTTGTTTAAGTTTTCTCTCTGGCTCCCTGTCCTCTCTCTCTCTACTGGTTTCGGTCACGTATCTGTCTCTCCTTTTCTTTCCGTTCTGGTCTATTTTTTTCGTTTTGTCTCTGTGTGGTTTTTTTGTCCTTCTGTTTTCTGGTTCCCCCCTGTGTTTG
>Ga0307515_10019040_pt1 | contig 12389 bp, 13 predicted proteins | sample 17_EM_MG_FD_194513 | JGI IMG/M metagenome (GOLD analysis project Ga0307515, IMG submission 194513) | Populus trichocarpa ectomycorrhiza microbial communities from riparian zone in the Pacific Northwest, United States - 17_EM | ecosystem: Host-associated > Plants > Roots > Unclassified | place...
TCGTCGAACGGCTGAAGCTACGTGCCGCCGAGCGCGACTCGGACAAGGTGCGGAACCCGGCCGCCTTCCTCGCCGCCGTCGATCGTGACCCGCCCGCGGTGCCGCACCTGGCCCTGGACGCCACCCGCCCGGTCGCCGATCTGGTCGACCTCGTGCTCGCCGAGGTGGCCTGTCGTGGCCTTGCCATCGATGGCACACCGTGAAATACTTCGGCTATGCCATCGATGGCAATCACCCATCTCGATACCGCTGGCTTGTCGACCTGCGTGACCACCGGCGCGGGTGTCGTCATGACCGCCTGCACCGAGCGGCACACGGCTGCGCCGACCGACGACATGGCAGGCGAGGGCCAGAAGGGCATGACGAAAGAGGCTCAGTCATGACCGCCTGCACCGAGCGGCACATGGCCGCGCCGACCGACGACATGGCAGGCGAGGGCCAGAAGGGCATGACAAAGGAGGCCCAATCATGACCCGCCTCATCGACGTCGCGGACGCGGCCGGCGTGAGCCTGCGGACGGCCTCCCGCGTGCTGAACGACGACCATCGGGTGGCGGCCGACACCCGCAGCCGGGTCCTGGAGACCATGCGCTCGCTGAACTTCCAGCCCGACGCGGTCGCGCGCTCGTTGCGCTCCGGCACCGACGTCTCGATCGGCTTCGTCGTCGAGTCGATCGCCGACCCGTTCTTCTCCGACGTCATCGACAGCGTCGAGACCGCCATGGCCCGCCACGGCCGCCCGGTCCTGGTGGCCAGCACCCATCGCGACGATCTCCGCGCCCAGCAGGTCGTCGAGCGCATGCTGCACCGCCGGGTGGCCGGCCTGCTGCTGGCGCCGACCGGCGGCGACCACTCCTGGCTGCGGCCCGACCGCACGCCCCTGGTGCTGATCGACCGCGCCGCCGCCGGGGTGAGCGCCGACGTGATCGACATCGATGACCGGCAAGCCGCCGACGACGCGGTCACCCATCTGATCCGGCACGGCCACCAGCGCATCGCGTACGTCGGGGACACCTCGGCAATCCCCACGTCATCGGCCCGGCTCGAGGGATTCCGGCAGGCGCTGACCCGGCACGGCCTGCCCGTCCTCGAAAGCCTGGTGCGCTCCAACAGCTCGAGCAGCCGAGAGGCCGCGGAAGCGATCGGCCAGCTGCTCGACTCGGCTGATGCGGCCGCGTTCACGGCCGTGTTCAGCGCCACGACCCGCGCGTCGCTCGGCATTGTCCCGGTGCTGCACGCCCGCGCCCGCACCGACATCGCATTCGTCGGAATCGGCGATTTCGCGATGGCCGACGCACTCACACCCGCGATAACCGTCGTCGACCACGCCGGGGCGCGTCTCGGCGTGGCCGCGGCCGACCGCCTGATCGCAAGGCTCGCCGATCCCACACTGACGGTGGAGCACATCCGCCTCCCCGCGGCAATCATCGAACGCGGCTCAGGCGAGATCCGCCCATGACTGCGACGTTGGGGCTTGCAGATCCTGCGCTGGGATCGAGGACATCGGCCGTGGCGCGTCGATGCTCGAGCACTGCTCAGGGGAGATCCGGCTGTGACCGCGACGTTCGCGATCACCGTCATCGACTACTCCGGGACGCGGCTCGGACTAGCAGCGGCCGACCGACTGATCGCGAGGCTCACCGATCACGTTCTGGGGGTCGAGCGCATTGGCCTTCGCGCGGGATCGTCGAGTGCGGTTCGGGGGAGGTGTGGCCATGAGCGCGACGTTCGATGCTGTGATTGGGCTTGATATTGGCACCACCGCTTCGAAGGCGCTGATCCGGCGGCTTGACTCGCCGGCTGCGCTGGTTGTGCAGCAGCCCACCCGCTGGCGCACCGAGCCTGGCGCGCGCACCGAGCTTGAGGCGTCCGCGTTCCTGCGGCTGGCCGTGGATCTGATCGGCATGGCTGTCCGGGCGGCGGAGTCGGCGTGGGGCGGCGTTTCGGTTCGCGCGGTTTCCGTCGGCGGGATTGCCGAGAGCGGCGTTCTGCTCGACCCGGCCGGCCGGCCCGCCGTCGCGGCGATCGCCTGGTTTGACCGGCGGGGCGAAAACCACGTTCATCGCGTACGCAATGAGCATCCCGCCTTCGCCGAGCGGTTCGCCGCGGTCACCGGGTTGCCCTGGTCGTTCCAGGCGACCGTTGCCAAGCTTCTCTGGCTGCAGAGCGAGCGGCAGATCGTGCCGGGATCGAAATGGCTGAGCGTGCCCGAATGGGTCGTGCACGGGCTCGGTGGCGAGCTGTGCCGCGAGCCCTCGCTGGCCTCCCGGACCGGACTGATCGACCAGGGCACCGGGCAGCCGTGGGCCGACGCGCTCGCCATCGCAGGCCTGAGTGACTCGTTTCTGCCCGATCCGGCGTACGCGGGACGGCCTGTCGGTTTTCTCAAGCACGAGAGTCTCCCGGCGTGCGCGGCCGGCGCGGTGCTCAGCGTCGCCGGTCATGACCATCCGGTGGCCGCCCTCGGTGTCGGGGCGATCGGAGCGGACGACCTGTTCAACTCCAGCGGCACGGCGGACGTGATCGCCCGGACCGTCCCCGGCATGCTCGACGAGTCGCAGCGCCGGCGTGTCGTCGCCGCGCGGTGGTCGGCCGGGCGGCACGTCATCCCGGGCGCCACCTTCCTGCTCGCCGGGGTCAGCGGAGGCCTGCTGCTGCGGCGGGTGCTCACCGCGCTCGGCGCGGACAGCCCGCAGGCCCGGGCCGCCCTCGACGCGGCCAGCTGCGAGGTGTCGGCGCTGCCGGCCGGCCTGTCCGTCACGGGCGACGGCCGCACGGATTCCGACGTCGTGATCCGGGTCCAGGACGGCGCCACGCCGGCGGCCATCTGGGCCGCCGCGACCCGGCACACGGCCCGGCTCACCCGAAGACTGCTCGACGACATCGAACCCGTCGTCGGGCCGCATCGCGCGGCGCTCGCGGCCGGCGGCTGGACCCGCATGCGCAGCGTCCGCGTCGCCAAGACCGAGACGATCGAACGGCTCGGCTTTTCCACCGAGGAGGAGCCGGGAGCGGTAGGCGCCGCGCTACTCGCGGAGAGCTCGCTGCTGCGGGACGGTCCCGCCGCGAGCGACTTCCTCCAGCGTGCCCACACCCCCGGGCTCGCCGGCCATCCAGATGAGGAGCTTTCCACCAGATGAACGTGACACCCAGCGAAACGAGGAGCCTCGACGGCATCGCGGCGGACGGCGGCACGTTCGCCATCGTCGCGATGGACCAGCGCAACACGCTGCGGCGGATGTTCACCGCCGTCGGCCGCGAGGGCACCGACCAGGAACTGCGCGCCGCCAAGGCGGACGTCGCCCGGGCACTGACCCCGCTGGCCAGCGGGCTGCTGTCCGACCCCACCTACGGCGTTCCCGCCATCACCGAAGCGGGCGCGCTGGCCGCCAGCTGCGGGTTGCTCGTCGCGGCCGAGCCCGCGGAACGCCGCACCTACAACGGTGAGCCGCGCACGCACCGCGATCCGGCCCTGAACGCCCAATGGGTGCTCGACCAGGGTGGCGACGCGCTGAAGTTCTACCTGCAGCTGCGCGCCGACCGCCCGGCGCCGGCCGCCGGCGAACCGGACCTGGTCGCCGAGGCCCTGGCGGTCTGCCAGGAGATCATCGACGACTGCCGCGCCACCGGCGTGCCCGTGGTCATCGAGAATCTCATCTACACACTCCCGGGGGAGGAGTTGCAGGGCGCGGCCCGCGAGGACGCGATCATCGAAGCCGCACGCGCCCTCAACGACCTCGACATCGATCTGCTCAAGCTGGAATATCCGGGCTCGCCGAGCGCGTGCCGCCGGCTCGCCTCGATCCTCGACCGGCCGTGGGCCGTGCTGTCGGCGGGCGTGCCGTTCGCCGAGTTCAGCCAGGTCATGCGGACGGCCTTCGACGAGGGCGGCGCCTCCGGCTTCATCGCGGGCCGGTCCGTCTGGCGCGAGGCGGTGGCCCTGGACGGCGCCGACCGCGAGGAGTTCCTCAGCACGGTGGCCCGCCCGCGGCTCGAGGAACTGACCGCCGTCGCGGCGACCTATGCCCGGCCGTGGTCCGGCGTGGGCAAGCGGTAGCGCCGGTCGGCCGGCAGTCGCCCACGGTCCGGAGCAGGCGAATGGCCGCCCGTCATCCTGCGCCGGCGTCCGCCTACGGCTGATTCTGATGTGCCGGACTGTCGCTAGCATCGTCGGCATGGCAACGCGGCTTGTTCAGGTCAACATGAAGGCTCGGGACGACTCCGCGCTGGGCGGTTTCTGGGCGGAGGCGCTCGGCTGGAGCGTCTCCAGCGAGGGACCCGGCGTGACCAACCTCGAACCCGAGGGCTTCGTCTACCCCGACCCCGTCGCCGTCTGCATAGACCTCGTCGTCTCCGCGGAACCCAAGACGGTGAAGAACGGCGTGCACGTCGACCTCGCCACCAGCTCGGCGGCCCATCAGGCGGAGCTGGTCGCGCGCCTGATGGATCTCGGCGCGACACTCGCCGACGTGGGCCAGGGCGACGTGCCATGGACGGTCATGGCCGACCCGGAGGGCAACGAGTTCTGCGTGCTGGACTGGCATGACCCGATCCAGGACACCGGACCGATCGCCACGGTGGTGGTCGACTGCGCGGATCCGCGAACCATGGCCCGCTTCTGGGGCGAGGCGATGGACTGGACCCTGCACAAGGTGACCGATCACAACGCGGTATTTCGCTCCGCCAAGGGTGTCGGCCCATATCTGCAGTTCCTCCGTACACCCGACGTGAAGACCGGGTGGAACCGCGTCCACCTCGACATCCGCCCATACCCGGGTGACGACCCGGAGGCCGAGGCGGCCAGACTGCTGACTCTCGGCGCCACCGCCGTCGACCTGGGTCAGAGCGATGTCCCGTGGACGGTCCTCGCCGACCCGGAAGGCAACGAGTTCTGCCTCCTCGCCCCGGGCTGATCCCGAACGCCGCTTTGGCGGGGGATCGGCGGCGCGATCAACCGGCGGCGGTCAGGCTGGGCGGCGGGCAGCAGGATGCCCGGGTGATCAGGGGGACCGGCAGCACGATCTTGCGTTTGAGGCGCCGGTTGGGGTGGTCGAGCCGCTCGAAGAGCCGGGTGGCGGCGACCCGGCCGACCGCGGTCGGGTCCTGGTCGATGACGGTCGGCGGTGGCTGCATCGCTGTCGCGAGCGGGAAGTCGCCGAAGCTGATCAGCGGGAGGTCGCTGCGGCCGGCCGCCTGCAGGGTCGGGATGAGGCCGATCGTGGACCAGGCGTTGGAGGAGAACAGCGCGGTCGGCGGCTGTGGCCCGGCCAGCAGTTCGACCACCGCCTTGCCGGCGCCCGTCTCCCAGCTCGGGCCCAGCACCAGCAGCGTGCGGTCCAGGGCGATTCCCGCGTCGGCGAGCGCCGTCCGGTAGCCCTCCAGCCGGCGGGCCGTGGTCGCGATGGCCACCGAGTCGCCGAGGAAGACGATCCGGCGGTGTCCGTGTTCGATCAGGTGGCGGGTGGCCTCGTACGCGCCGCCTTGGTCGTCCTCCAGCACGATGTCCGCGGTGATCTTCCTGGGCGAGCGGTCGATGAAGACGATCGCCGTGCGGTCCTGCCACGGCCGCAGATACGACTGGTCCGCCGCGACCGGGGTGGTGATCAGGCCGGTGAGCTGGCGGCCGAGCAGGGCCTCGACGCGTTCCTGCTCGTCCGCGCCGTCGCGGCCGAGGCTGGTGATGAAGACCGCCACGCCGCGGGACCGGGCGATCTGCTCGACCTCGCGGGTCAGGGTGGCGAAGAACGGGTCGGAGATGTCCGGGATGGCCACACCGATCGCCGCGTCGCGCCCGGAGCGGAACGTGCGGGCCAGGACGTTCGGCACGTACTTGAGCTCGGCGATGGCCTCTTCCACCCGGCGGCGGACGTCGTCGGAGACGTACTTGTCGTTGTTCATCACCCGGGAGACCGACTTGGCGCTGACTCCGGCGCGTTCCGCCACCTGGCGCATGGTGCTCATCCGTTCATCCCCCTCGGCCGCGACGATGCGCGGGCCTGAGCCTAGCCGCCCGGCCGCCCCTATGTCACCGGTGACAGCGGTACCCAAGTTTTCTTCCCTGTCACCGGTGACAGGGCCTGGTCTGGTGTTCTAGTCTCCGTTACAGGCAAGTTACGAAGATCACCGTTTCCCGCTGCGGGTGGCAGTTCGAGCCCTTCGTCCAAAGGAGAAGCGCCATGAAGGCCGTCGTCTACGACGCCGCGCGCAGCTATGCGATCAAGGAGATCCCGACGCCCGAGGCGGGTGCCGGCGAGGTGCGGATCAAGGTCGACCAGGTCGGCGTGTGCGGCACCGACCTGCACATCCACGAGGGCGACTTCGACGCGGTGTTCCCGCTGATCCCGGGGCACGAGCTGGTCGGCGTCGTCGACCGGCTCGGTGCCGGGGTGCGCCGGTTCCGCCTCGGCGAGCAGGTGACGGTCAACCCGAACGTGTACTGCGGGCATTGCGACTACTGCCGGTCCGGCCGGCTCATTCTGTGCGCGAACCTCAAGGGCTGTGGCAGCAACTTCCCCGGCTTCTTCGCCGAGTACGTGTCCGTACCGGAGAATCTGGTCTTCTCCGTCGACGGGCTGCCCAGGGACACGGCCGTGTTCACCGAGCCCGCGGCCTGCGCCATGCACGGCCTGGAAACCCTCGCGCTGCGGCCCGGCGCCAGCGTCCTGGTCTTCGGCGCGGGCCCCACCGGCCTGCTGCTGGCGCAGCTGATCGCGAGCGGCGGCGCCTCGTCGGTCACGGTCGCGGCGCCGACGCAGTTCAAGCTCGACACCGCCGCCGGCCTGGGCATCGACCGGACGGTGCGGATCAGCCGCGACGACCCGGAGGGCAACGTCGCCGAGCTGCGCGCGGCCGCACCCGGCGGCGACGGTTACGACGTCGTGGTCGAGGCGACCGGCTCGGCCCGGATCGGCGAGATCTGCGTGCCGCTGACCCGCAACGGCGGCACGGTCCTGGTGTACGGCGTGACCCGCGCCGACGAGGTCGTGCGGTTCCACCCGTTCGACGTGTTCCGCCGCGAGATCACCATCAAGGGCTCGTTCGCGGAGATCACCTCGTTCGCCGCGGCGATCGCCGCGCTGCGGGGCGGCCGGGCGCGGACCGACGGCATCATCACCCACCGCTTCTCGCTGGACGACTACGGCAAGGCGCTCGACGCCCTCGAGCACGACCCGTCCGTCCACAAGGTCGTCATCGTCCCCTGACCGGGCGCAACCGCGCCCGCAGAGTCTCAACCGAAAAGGTGACAGCGCATGGCACCACTGCTGGAGGCGCGCGGCCTATCCCGAAGCTTCGGGCACGTCCGCGCGCTCGACGACGCGTCCTTCGACGTCGACGCCGGAGAGGTCGTCGCCCTGATCGGCGACAACGGCGCCGGCAAGTCCACCATGGTCAAAGCCCTTACCGGCAACCTCGCGGTCGATTCCGGCGAGCTGTTCTTCGAGGGCCGGCCGGTCACCATCACCAGCCCGCACCAGGCCTCCGAGATGGGCATGGAGGTCGTCTATCAGGACCTCGCCCTGGCCCCGCACCTCAACCCGGTGCAGAACATGTTCCTCGGGCGGGAGATCCCCCGCAAAGGCGTGCTCGGGTTCCTCGGCTTCATGGACGAGAGGAAGATGCGGGCCAAGGCCGAGGCCGGCTTCCGCGACCTCGGCGGCACCGTACGGTCGTTCACCGCCCAGGTGGGGGCGATGTCCGGCGGCCAGCGCCAGCAGATCGCCATCGTGCGTGCGATCACCTGGGCCAACAAGATCGTCTTCCTGGACGAGCCCACCGCGGCGCTCGGCGTGATCCAGACCAAGAACGTGCTGGACACCATCAAGCGGGTCCGGGACAAGGGCATCGCCGTCGTGCTGATCTCGCACTCCATGCCGCACGTGCTCGAGGTCGCCGACCGGGTCCAGGTGATGCGGCTCGGCACCCGGGTGGCCACCTTCCCGGCCGAGGGCACCACCGTCGAGCAACTCGTCGGGGCGATGACCGGCGCCCTGGATTTCAGCAACGGCAATGGCAACGGCAATGGAGAGCGGGGCACAGCATGAGTGTCATCACGCCGCCCGGCGAGGCCCCCGAGCAGCACGGCGTGGCCGACGAGCCGGCCAAGGAGTCGTACCTGAAGCGCCTGGGAAGTTTGCAGTCGGTCTGGATCCTCGGCGTCCTGGTCGTCATCGTCGTGCTCTTCTCGCTGGCGGCCGGCGGCAAGTTCCTGTCCACCAGCAACTTCTCCCTCATCTCGCAGAACATCGCCGTGTGGGCCGTGCTCGGGGTCGGGATGACCTTCGTCATCATCACCTCCGGCATCGACCTGTCCATCGGCTCCGTGCTCGTCTTCAGCTCGGTGGTCGCCGCCAAGGTCATGGAGGCCGTCGGCGGCGACGGCTGGGGGGTGGCCGGGCTCGGCATTCTGGCGGCGCTGGTCACCGGCATTCTCTGGGGTCTGCTCAACGGGTTCCTGGTCGCCAAGGCCAAGATCCCCGCGCTGATCGTCACCCTCGGATCGTTGTCGGTCGCGCTCGGGCTGGCCCAGGTGCTGACCAACGGCATCGACATCCGCTCGGTGCCCGAGGCGCTCACCGACTTCAACACGTACATCAAGATCGCCGGCATCCCGGCACTGCCGTTCGTCGCCCTGATCGTCGTGATCATCGGCGCGGTCGTGCTGCACAAGACCCGGTTCGGTCGTTACACGTACGCCGTCGGCTCGAACGAGCTCGGCGCGCGCCGCGTCGGCATCAACGTCGACCGGCACCTGATCCTCGTCTACGGACTCTCCGGCGCCACGGCGGGGCTCGGCGCCGTGCTCGCCCTCGCACAGTTCGGCACCACCACGATCGCCGGGCAGTCGCTGACCAACCTCAACGTCATCGCCGCGGTCGTGATCGGCGGCACGTCGATCTTCGGCGGCGAAGGCTCGATCTTCGGCACCGTCGTCGGCCTGTTCATCCCGGCCGTGTTGCAGGCCGGCTTCGTCATCATCGGCGTCGAGTCCTTCTGGCAGGGCGTCGCCGTCGGATCCGTGCTGGTCGCCGCCGTCTTCGTCGACCAGTCCCGCCGCGCCGCAGCCCTGCGCGGCGCGAAGTCAGGCAACCCGTTCCTCGCCCTATTCAAGATCAATAAGTGAAGGACACCGCCATGAAGCGTCCCACGCTTGCGGTCGCCACCACCGGCGTCGCACTCCTCGCGATCATCTCGGGCTGCTCCAGCTCCAAGCCCGCCGAAACCCCCACCACCAATGCGGCCGCCGCGGACCCGAACGCGCCCGCCTCGACCTCGGTCGTCGCGCCCGGCAAGGCGAAGAAGGCCTACAACATCCAGTTCATCCAGGGCGTCGCCGGCGACCAGTTCTACATCACCATGCAGTGCGGCGCCGAGGCCGAGGCCGCGAAGCTGGGCGTCACCGTCAAGACCCAGGGCCCGCAGAAGTTCGACCCCACCCTGCAGAAGCCGATCCTCGACTCGGTGACCGCCGCCAAGCCCGACGCGATCCTGATCGCGCCCACCGACGTCACCGCCATGCAGACGCCGCTCAAGGTGGCCGCGGCGGCCGGCATCAAGGTGATCCTGGTCGACACCACCACCGAGGACCCCAGCTACGCCACCTCGGCCATCGCCTCCGACAACGTCGGCGGCGGCAAGGCGGCCTTCGACGCCATCAAGCAGCTCAACCCGAACGGCGGCAAGGTCATGGTGATGTCGACCGACCCCGGCGTCTCCACCGTCGACCTGCGGATCAAGGGCTTCGCGGACGCGGTGAAGGCCGACTCGAAGTTCACGTACCTCAACGTGCAGTACTCGCACAACGACCCGGCCACCGCCGCCAACCTGATGGGCTCCGCGCTGCAGAAGGACCCCGACATCGTCGGCGTCTTCGCCGCCAACCTGTTCGCCGCGGAAGGCACCGCCACGGCCGTGCGGCAGGCCCGCAAGACCGGTACCGTCAAGATCGTCAGCTTCGACGCCGGACCCAACCAGGTGAAGTCGCTGCGGGACGGCACCATTCAGGCCCTGGTCGCGCAGCAGCCCGGCATCATCGGGCAGTACGGGATCGACGAGGCCGTCGCCGCCCTCGACGGCGGGCAGATCACCCCGAAGGTGCAGACCGGCTTCACCATCATCACCAAGGACAACATCGACGGCGACGGTGCGGCAGCCGCTTACAAGTCGAGCTGCTGACCGGATGTGTGGGCGCGGGTCCGCCAGCCCGCGCCCACACCGCCTACCTGAGCTTTCCCATATCCGCGACCGCCCGCAGAGACAGAGGTCCCGCGTTGCCCCGTTTCACCGTCGACGCCGTGCTCTTCGACCTGGACGGGACTCTCGTCGACTCCGCGGCCAGCGTGCGCCGCAACTGGCGCCGGGTAGCCACGATCCTGGGCCGGGACGGCGAGGATCTCGCCGGGCACCTGCAGGGCATCCCCGGCCGGCAGGTCCTGCGGATGATCGAACCCGGCCTCTCCGAGCAGCGCATCGACGAGCTCGACCGGATGCTCATCGACGGCGAGGTGGCCGACGTGTCCGAAGTCGTCGCCGCCAAGGGCGCCGCGGGCCTGCTCGCCGGCCTCCCGGCCGACCGGTGGGCCATCGTGACCAGCGGCCCGCGCCGGCTCGCCCGGGCCCGCCTCGACGCGGCCGGCCTGCCGGAGCCGCGGATCCTGGTCACCGCCGACGACGTCCGCACCGGCAAGCCGGACCCCGAGCCGTTCCGCCTGGCCGCGGCCCGGATCGGCCACCCGCCGCGGCGCTGCCTGGCGGTCGAGGACGCCCCTGCCGGCGTCGCCTCGGCCCGCGCCGCCGGCTGCCGGATCCTCGGCGTGCTGACCACCTATCCCAGCCTGGACGCCGACACCGTGCCCGACCTCACCGGGCTGACCATCGACGCGGGAGGAGACGGCGAACTCACCGTCTCCTACTGAGGGGGGCGGAGTATGGACGCGTGATCGGTGACCGGTGGGGCGTGCGTGCCAGCGAGATCCTGCGCGCATATCCGTGCGACGAGTTCGTCAGCTCGCCCACGCTGCAGGCGTGGCGGGGCGTGCGGGTCGAGGCGCCCGCGGCGGCGGTGTGGCCGTGGGTCGGGCAAGTGCGGCTCGCGCCGTACTCCTACGACTGGATCGACAACCGTGGCCGCCGCTCCCCGCGCGAGCTGGCCGGGCTGCCCGAGCCGGTGGTGGGCGAGCGGTTCACCACCGCCGGCGGGCGCGAGCTGGGCCGGATCGTCTCGGTCGAGCCGGGGAAGCAGCTGACGGCCACGATCATGGGCGCCTTCATGTCCTATGTCCTCGTGCCCGAGCCGCGGGACACGACGCGCCTGTTGCTGAAGGTCGTGATGCGGACCTACCGCTGGGCCGCCCCGGGGCTGTCCGTCGGCGACCTGATCATGGCTCGCCGGCAACTGCTCAACCTGAAGCGCCTCGCCGAACGCCAATAGTGCCGTTCGGGCATTATTGCTCTTAAGGCAAGTTTGATCGTACGATCGGAGCGTGTCTGGATACGGCAGGATTGGCGATGTCGCGTCGCTGAGACCGGGAATGGATCCCACCTACAGCCCCAGGAAGCTGCCCCGCGGGACGATGCGGCGGGTGCTCGGCTACGCCCGGCCGTACCGGAGGATGCTCGTCGTCCTTATCGCCACGACGGCGCTGGACGCGCTGCTCACGGTGGTCAACCCGCTGCTGTCGCGCAACCTGGTGGACGACGGCGTCCTGCCCCGCGACGGCGGCGTGGTGCTCTCCTTGTCGCTGGTCATGATCGGGGTCGCGCTCTTCGACTGTGTGCTCGGCATCGTCATGCGGTGGCATTCCGCGAAGATCGGCCAGCACCTCATCTACGACCTGCGCACCCAGGTCTTCCGGCACGTCCTGCGGCAACCACTCGCGTTCTTCACCCGGGCGCAGACCGGCGCGCTGGTCAGCCGGCTGAACACCGACGTGATCGGCGCGCAGCAGGCGATCACCACGGTGCTGGCCTCGGCCGTGTCCAACGTGCTGTCGCTGATCGTCATGCTGGTGGCGATCTTCTATCTCTCCTGGATCGTCGGCACCATCGCGGTCGCGCTGGTCCCGGTGCTGCTTGCGATGGCCACCTTCATCGGCAAGCGGCTGGAGGTGCTCGCCCGGCAGTCCATGCAGCTGGACGCCGAGATGGGCACGACCATGACCGAGCGGTTCAACGTCGGCGGCGCCATGCTGGTCAAGCTCTTCGGCCGGCCGAATCAGGACGCGCGCCTGTTTGACCGCAAGGCGGCCCGGGTCCGCGATGTCGGCGTCAAGATGACCATGTACAACCAGTCGTTCACGATCGTCCTGATGGCGCTCGCCTCGCTGGCCGCCGCCTCCGTCTACGGCGTGGCCGGCACCCTGATCGTGCGCGGCGACCTCGAGCTGGGCAGCC
>Ga0307515_10019041_pt1 | contig 12388 bp, 3 predicted proteins | sample 17_EM_MG_FD_194513 | JGI IMG/M metagenome (GOLD analysis project Ga0307515, IMG submission 194513) | Populus trichocarpa ectomycorrhiza microbial communities from riparian zone in the Pacific Northwest, United States - 17_EM | ecosystem: Host-associated > Plants > Roots > Unclassified | place...
ATAAAGAATTACAATAATCCTTTAGGCGGCTACTATAGTTAAGTAAAGACAGTGGAATTACTTTAGCGTAAATACTATTAGCTAAGGCTTAATTAGGAAGTAAAGGAGTATATTAGCCATTGTAAGAAGTATTAAGTATATAAGATTTATAGGTATAAGCTATAGGGTCTACTTAAATTAGTTCCCCCTGCTAGTAAGCTATAGCAATATTACGCTATAGACTTTATTACGGATCTCCCGCTATCTAAAGATAGCTAAGGACGAATATACAATTCGGTCCTTATACTTATTAATAGGGTTTTAAAGTACGTCTAATACCTTCCTATTAACAAGACGATTAATATATAAGAGCTCGCCAACCTAATTAAGGAAAAATGCTTTCTTAAAGTAAATTAGCTACACTCTATTATTACTAATAGGGGCAGCGTCTTTATAAGCTAATACTAGTTAAACCTATACTTCCATTTAAAGATAGACCACCAGTATAATACGGCTTTCTACCTATAAACGGATAGGTAAACGGAACGCCAGAACTAGGAACTAGAATCTTACCTACGGATATATTTAAACTACTAGCAAGACAACTAGTACGAGCTACTTCTATACGCGGAGTACGTTTATAATTTAAAGTAATATATATTATATAAGTATGCACTAATCCAGATTGTCTATAGTATTTAACTATTTGGGTTTAATAGTATACCTAATAATTACTAGCTAAGGCTGTATGATTAGTTATAGGATCCTACTAAAAAGTCTAAGGACATCTACTAAAGAGTATAAAGATATCTCTAGGAATAGGAGGAGTAATAGAAGTATATAAAGTAGAGCCTATAAGATGCCCAAAAGCAGTAAAGACTTTAGTATAACTATAAGCACTAAAACAAGCATTTTAGAGTAGGCGATAAGGTTCTATTACGTTTAACAAATATTAAGACCCGTTAACTATTAAAGAAGCTTAATATAAGATACCTAGGTCCCTTTTAAGTCAAGAAATAAATTAGCAAGCTAGCCTATTATCTCTAGCTACTCCTATCTATGGCCTATATGCATCTAATGTTTTATATAAACCTACTAGAGCTATAGCATAGACTACTACCGGAAAAGAACTTCCGTCTAGGCCCAATTAAACACCCTAAGGTGGTGGGCGAGTGGTATAAGGTTAAAGCTATACTATGCTATAAGTCTATTAAGAACAAGCTTTAATTTAAAGTTAAATAGCTAGGCTAACCCGCTAAGGACTCTATATAGGAACTAAAGGATTACTTTAATTATTATAAAGATATTCTAAAAGAATATTAGGACCAAGGTCCACAATCTATAAATTATAAAAAGCGCTCTAATACTATGGTGTTATTATAACCTATGAAGAAAGCTTATAGTAGGCCGCAAAAGGTCCTAAAGAGTAAATAGGTTAAATTAGATATAATATAGATAAGCTCCGGAAACTATAGGAATAGGGCTACGGCCTAAGGCAGGACGGGTTCTTAGCCTTTTTATATATATAGCATAGAGTTAATAGGGCATTTTGCTAGAATTACATCCTTATTTATTAATCTATATTAGGAATATAGTTCCTAGAGCTTTTAAGCCCTTTTTAAAAGCCTTATAAGGCCTTCCTAAGCACCTAATTAAGGTCCTTAATTACTACTATATATAAGAACAAATCCTAAAAGTCTAAACCACAAATACCTAATCTAAAAAGCCACTACGCCTTATTATTATTAGGAGTAGGATTAGTATCCATTAGGCCACTAAATAATGGCTAATAAGAATAGGATCTAGATGCCTTAGTAGGCGTATAAATAGGTATAAAAACAGGAATAGAATAATGAGGTATAGCTAGAGCAGAGACTCTTAAACGCTTAATACCAATATTAGGTCCAAACTAATACCAATAAAGCTCTTACGGCGTAAGCTTATAGTTAATAAAGACACGCTTAAGCCCAGAATAAATAGAGACGTTAGCTAGCTGGCACAGTCCAGAACTACCAAGACCTTACTATAGTAACTGTTAGTCACCTATCCACTAGGTACCTAAAAGGTAACCTACCTAATACCGCATTATATTATACTCTTTTAAAACTTAACGCGTATGCGCAAACTCCTTCCTATAGTAGACAGCGACCTTCTTCTTATCACTCTTATCCCGTACCCTATTCTTAGTATACCAACCTTACTTTTATATTAGGCGTTACTGGCTAGCTTGCTAAGAATTATAGGCGGTATAGATAGCTATAGTATAGTCTTAAATATAACTAAGATATTTAGCATTGGCGCTAGAATAAGATAAAGCCTAGGCAATATAGTGGTTAAGGACATTAAAGGATTATCGCTACTTAGGCCCAGGCTATTAAAGCTTAAAGTTAGTAATAGAAATCTATTAAGAATAGAAAAACTCACCTTAATATAACTGTCGCTCTTAGTACGCATACATTAATTATAAGGACTAAAGGTATTAGATCTAACGCAGTGCGTCTTATTATAAGCCTCTAGAATCCTATTATCAGATTTCTAGTCTTTTAAAAATATACAGGCAAAATTATTTAGGTAGGACTAGTACTAGTTACAAATTAGTAGAGGTTAGGGTTCTATATATAAAGGTAGGGCTAGGATATGCTATAGAATCTACTTAAAAGAGCAGTTAGTAAGAGAATAAAGAGGTATATTAAATTGGTAATGGAAAAGAAGAAAATCTTAATAATATATTAAAGATATGTCCAAAATTAGACAACAGTTAATGGTAAGAAGTAAGATATTTAAGAAAAGGAGCAGCTTAATAAGCAAGGTATCTTTATACTTTACCTTCTAATACCCTTTTAGTAAAGAGCCGCAACCTTACCAATATAACTCCGTTATAATAGCGCTATTTAAAAGAAAGAAAATACGCGTATAAGTTATTTAACCATTACTTCCTTATAAAAACTAACTATGCGGCCAGGGGAAGGCAATTAAAACGTTAAATCAAAAACGTATATAGGTTAAATTAAACCTAAAATAATACTATAGTATTAAAGAATAACGTTATAGACGTTCTTAACAATCGCATAATTGCTATAATTGCTATCGCAAAATGTCCCTATTTGCTAGGTAGTAGAGCTACGCTAAATATACAGTATAGGACCACTAGATTTAAAAGCATATACACTAAATCTTAAGAGATAAGTCTCTTTAACTAACTAATTAATACCTCAACCGCATTTAATAGCCTAAGGGTAAATATGGAAGCAATGCGTTAGTAATATAAAGAATTATAAAAAAAGAATTATAAGAAAGAATTATAGACTATATTTTAGTAATTAAAGACAACGGCAAGCCAAGGCTCTATACGTTAAATCCTATACTAAAAGGTTTTACGGAACTATACTAGAACACCAAATTACCTATAATACTTGTAATTAATTATAGACTAGCATAAAGGCTTAAAAGTAGAGTTATATAAAAATCCCTATATTAGCCTAGGTAGTTACCAGTATACTTCTAGCAGGCTTTTAATAGGTCTCCTAGTAATCCTTATGTTTTTTCTCTAGTTATGTTTTTTCCTTATTAAGGTTTTTTAGGAGTTTAAAGCAGGAGTTAGATAAATAAATAATATATAACGGCATGCTAACACCTCTCTAATATCCCTCCAAACCTCTTCCAGGACGAGCCCTTATAATCTCCCTACTATAAGGTAATAGCAATTAAGGGCTAACCGTAAGAAGGGGGGGGGCAATATAAGGGATATTATTGCGGACACCTTAGGTTGCCCTTAGGACAACCTCTAGACGCCCCTTAGATAGTTACCAGTTACGTACTAAAGGCACGTGCCCGTAGTATATAGTCTCCACAATCCTAGAGGCCTTACCTCCTTAAGGATTTATCTCTCTTACCAATCTATTCTATTCCATAATTGTGTCCTTATAGCCCCCTGTCTACAAGATCCCCTTACACTAGGCTATAATAAACTATTATAAGATAGAAAAGATACCGCCTTTTAGTTCTTTCTTTAAATTAAGAGCCTTTATTAATTTAACTGGTGTTTTAGAATAGTATAAGTTTTTTATTTTTTATTTCGGCCGTAGTTTCCTAATAATTACCTCTTTATTAGCTTTAGTAATTATAGCTACTTTTCCTACTAAAAGCTAAAGGTTCCGTAGGTCCTATTTTTAGCTTCTTTTTAGGAGATTTCTTAAAAGCTTTTCTAGCCTTACGTTTCTACAAGGAGCTAGTAATAAAGACATCCTCTAAAGACGTAGATTTATTAGATTTAGAGTCCTCTCTATTAGCTTTAGAAACCTTACCTCTATATAGAAATAAACTATATAGTATCTTTACGTTTAAGCTTTTAACCTCTTTAAAAGGTACTAATAGAGGTCCTAGAGTAACTGGCTCTAGTATAAATCCCTCTCCTCTAGCTTTAATAGTTAAGGCTAGTACTAAAAGCTTATAGCCCTAGCTTAGATAATAGGTAAGCCTTTATTTCTTAACTAGCTCCTTATTAACTTCTAGTCTAAATTTATAAGCATTAAGGAAATCTAAGGGTATTAGGTATAGAGTCCTTAAGATCCCAGCCTTTAAGAGTTTTAGGCGGTTTAGTATTATATTATTAACTATCTTTAACGCATTCTCTCTGGCAATCTTACTCTTTTTAGCTTAATTAATAAGGATATAAATGCTTTTTAGTGCGTAATATATATAGAAGAGCTTATAGGGACCTTTTAAAAGTTCCTCTCCCTACTCCTTTTTAACTATATCCCGTACCGTCTTAATCTTATTAATCTTATAAGTAATTTTAGAATGCTTCCTAATATCTATAAATGTAACCGACTACCGGACCTTGCATATTACCCTGTTTTACCTGCGTCAGCACTACCCTCGTATGTCTTGGATACGTTTGATATGAGTTATGGGCTCCGGAGTTCAGGGGTCTACTTTCATGTATTTATACCACTTGATTTCCATAGATTTACAATCAAGTTGCTCGTTCAATTCCTACACACTGCAAAGCTTACAATAAAGGTATTTTCCTACTCTTTACTTTCTAAGTTTCCTTTAAGCTCTCCATCCTTTTTAATCTTAATTATAGTATTTCTTATAGCCTTAACCATATTATGCTCCTAATTTAAAATAACCTACGTTAAACTATAATAGATATTTACGCGCTAATTAACTAGGTGGCTTTAGGCAGCTTTAAGAATAACCTTTATTATCTACGCCTTTTCTTAGTATGCGAGGGCTATTAACCGGATAGTAGGAGGCGGAGGTATAAGAGGTAGAGGTAGCGGCCTTCCTTTTAAGCGGAGTTCTATAGTTCTAGGTATTTTTATAGTAAAATTCCGCGTGCGTAATAGGCAATTTAAGAGAAGGGTAATAATAGTGCTTCTTAACGTAAAGAAAGGCAAATAGGCGCGTATAATTAAATAAGATAGGGTAATAGGATAACAGGATAATAGGAAGTTAAAATTAAGATCTTATAGTATTTACTAAAATGGTGAACTAAAAAGGTTATTATGTGAAATCTTAAGATATTAAGGAACTTTAACCGCCAGTTAAAGTTGTCTAATTAGTTAGATTTTCCTTACTAAGACTTTTATATAACAATAACTTTAATATTAATGATTTTTTAAAAGAATAAATAAGACTTAAATAATACCTAACTCTAACCTTTAGTATACTTAACTAAGACTTCTTAAAGTAAAGTAGCTCTTCTCTTAACTTAAAAGGAAATAAAAATTTTAATTTAAAAATTTTAGAACGTAAAAATATAAAATACTTATAAGAAATAGTTATTAGTAATAAAGGTAGAAGGAAGAAAACTATATGTGTAGTTATTCCTTATAAGAGTAGTTATTAAGATAGAGGATTTAAAACCAGCTTTAAAGAGCTAAACCCTTTTCCTAATTCCTCGTGCTAGTGGGATAAGATAGGAGTGTAGTAGAAGACTCTAATCCTTATAGTTACTTTATATATTTATTATAGAGGTAAAAAGAAGAAAGTAAACGAGTTGCTGCTTATAGTAATAGGTATCCTAAGTAACAGCCTATTTATAGAAGAATCTTTATAGAAGACTGCCTTTTTAGTAGGGTTGTATAATCCTTAAGACGTGGTAAGATTGTAGTATAGTTAAAAGAAAGAAATGCTGCTATAGCCTCCTCTTTAGGTGCTTCTTCTTCTATAAAGACTTCTTCTATATTATAGTTACTTTTATTTATACGGTCTTCTAGTCTAATCCCCTTAGGATCTTATATATAAAACCGTTTTAACTAATTCCTATATAGGGTGCCTCCTATTTTAGTGCTATTAAGGTCCTTAATTTTATAAAACCCTTTTTTAATAACCTTTTAATCCAGAGGGGGCCCTACTATTTTAGCTACAGCTTTTGCCATCGCGATATATTCTTTACCTTCTTCGCATCCTATACTAGTATAAGCTCTTTAAGCTTAAGCTTACTTTTATAGGTATTCTTTATCTTATTAAAGTATTTTTTATTAGCTAGATAATAGCTACATCCCCTTTCCTAAGCTTCTTTGTTGTTCATTTCTTATTATTTAAACTATTTTATTCTTAAAATAATTAGTTCCTCTATTGTCCTTACCTTATTCTATAGAAGCGTTTACTATATAGGGAAGTAAAGGTTAATTAGGAGTATATGTTCTTATCTATAGAGTATTTACGCCAGATTTATTCCTATTATCCCCTTAACTATTATTTAGTTAGCTAAAAGTGCTTTTATTAGATTCTATACCTAGTCGCCTCTATACTTCACTAATGCTACTATTAGAGGTTAATATTCTCTCTTAATTAGGCCTTGTTTTTGTGGATAGTAGGCTAATATAACTACTTAATAAATTCCGTATGCTTCTATAAGAGCAGTTACTATATTCCTATTCTCCGGTTCTCTATTAATAGAGAGTTATTTAAACACCCCCTATTTATAGATAACCTCTTCTTATAGGAATTTTGCTACCGCTTTGGATATTATATTTATTAGAGCTCTTACTTCCGGCTAGCCTAAAAGGTACTCTCTAGCTACTACTAGATACTACTTCCCTAATTTGGCCGTTAGCATATATATAATATTTATTAAAACCTGTTCCTAAAGGGCGGCTACCTAAGTTAAATATAAGGCCTCCTTCTCTAGCCTAGGTAAGTACTTTTAGCACTTAGGACACTCTCTTATATATTTTTTAACCGTTTTATAGAGTCTGGGCCACTAATATTATGCTAATACCTTTATACCGTTCCTTTCTTCCCTTAGTACCTGTTCCTATTATATATCTCTTATACTACTTTCTTCTAGTATTCCTTAATATCTACCACTCTTTATAATAGTATATTCTTGCTTATTCTTCTAAATAGGAGCTAATTTTTAATCTTAAATTTAACTACCTTACGTTTAAAGCTTTTAAACTCCTTTATAGTTATTTCTTAAGGTTTTTAAAGCGTTAATAGCCATCGCGTAATTTTCTAGTATTCTTTAGAGTACGTATTATTAAGCGGGCTAACGTTTAGATCTTTATTTTGTAGTATTGTTAAATTTATTACATATGTAATATACTTAAGCTCCTAATCTATAAAGTTTTTTAGGTCTTCCTTAGGCTTATTCTTTAGTTCTTTTTCTTATATAGGTTGCTAGGATAAACTATCTACTACGCTATTCTTCTTTCTGGGTATATATAATAGGGTCTATAGGGAGTTACGTGACCCTCGGCGCACGGCTTAAAGTCTCTTCATTGAGAACTTCAAGTAGCAACAACATTATCTAATTAAATTCGAATATGCTAGTTCTCGTTAATTAAAGCTGCTGTTAATTCACTTATTCAGACCTTATTTAACCGTCGAGTCTCCTCCCTTAAAAAGCCTTAAATTTAGGCCGTTGCCGTCACTCTTCTCCGCTATCCTATATTTATCCCATCTACTCTATATAACAGACCTTTCTAAAGACGCTCCCGTATATAGCACACGCTCTTATTCTTGTATTTCTGATAGCGAAGGCTTACAAACGCGTCGCTCCTCCGTTACTATAGCCCCTACGCCTACCGCCGCAGCCGAAAAGCGCCTATAGGATATTTACGAATAAGAGCTAAAAGACCGTAAGTAGGAGCGCACTTATAAGGCGGCTTTAAACTAGGCTACCCTTAAAGCACTCGCGGCTTTTATAGCCTAGGCAAAGTTAGCTACGGAAGAAATATACTAGGCTCGGCTCGCCGCCATTAAGAAGAACCCTACAATAATTAACGCGGCAGAGGTTAACTCTAGTAAGTCTTCTCTCCTTTTTACCGTAAAGAGCCTAGACCTGCTTCTCCTGGGGATCCTAGTCTTTAAAGTAGCCGCAATCTAGAAGGGTATATTCGTTTTAGAGAACCTCGTAAAGCTGCGCAATAACCTATCTAGAATTAACTCTAATTAGATGGAGTTAACGGCAAATAGAAGAGTTATTACTTTTAGTAATAGCTCTAGAAAGGACTTCTCCTCTATAGGTATTTAGCTTAAAGGTTTTACTAACTATGGTATTATTATCTAAACCCTCTAGGCTATATTAACCCCCTTAGCTATTATAATAGCAAAATTCTACTAAGCTATTATAGGCTTCTCCGCATAGTTCGTCTGGAACAGCGTCCTTAATTTAGCTATAGTTGTCCACCAGAGAGCTATAAGGCTTGGTTAAACTAACCCTACTAACTAGGCCATCCCTATTAAACTATAAATAGCTAACTATAACTTCGCCACCCTGCGCCCGGCCCCATTATCCTCCTATAATAGTTTATTATCTAAATATTCTTAAGTAGATATATCTACCTTATTCCTATAGGGCTAGGTATATAGTAATTAGAATATAGGCCGTCCGTATTTTAAATTGCTATACTTTTACTAATATCTTTATAAAGCATATAGAGGAAATCACGTTAAGAAAGACTGTAAGGGGTCTTTATAACAATTTATACCCCCTCTATACCCGAATTTAACGCTAAGATTTAAGGCGTTTACCCTAGGGTATCCACTTTATACTTCGCCGTTACTATTAAACGCGTTAGCCTAGAGGGATAAGCTACTCCTATACCCTAAAGATCTCGGCCCCTTAATTAAGGGCATCCTAACGTATAGCGCGCGGATTAAAGTTACTACCTTACTGCTAGCGCGCGCGTGTTTAAATCATCTCCCATCTAATACTAACCCTAGGGTAATTACTATAAAGATTACTACCGATCTGCCTATCGGCCGTATTACAATTCGCCCGCCTAAAGCAATCTACTGCTTCCCCTTAGGATTTATACCTAAGCCGGACGGAACCTTCCGCCGTACTTATAATCTCTCTTTACCTAAGCCTTACTAAGGCCTTTCCGTTAACGCTGCTATCCTAAAGGCCTACTTTACCTTTACCTATAGCACTATAGACGACATTCTAGCGCTTATCCTCCTTGCTAGGAGAGAAGCTATTATCCTAAAACGTGATTTTAAAGACGCTTTTTGGAATATCCCGGTCGCTATTACTAACTAACGCCTACTAGGCTTTAAGTGGGAGAAGATAGTATATACTAAATACTACCTCCCCTTTAGTCTAGCTACTACGCCCTTCCTCTTTAACCTCTTTATAGAAGCCCTATATTAGGTCCTTAAACGCTACCTCTATTTAATTATTGCTTTCTTTATACTAGTCTATTATCTAAATAACTTTATATTTATCTTACGCCTAGACGCTAGCTACGCGCTAGTAGTTCGCGTATATAACTTTATAATTATACTACTTAGTTTCCCTCCTAACGCCACTAAGGACTCCTACGGCACGGTGTTAGATATACTAGGCTATTAGATTAACACCAATACCTTCTTTCTATCCCTTAGCCCTGCTAAGTAAATAGCACTATAAGATCTACTTACCTCCTTTATCCTTAGGCCCTAAGTCTCTCTTAAATAGTGCTAGTAACTTAAAGGCAGCCTCGCCTAGGCCGTAAAAGTTATCTAGTTAGGGCGATTTTACTTAAGATCGCTATAGGACCTTGTTACAGCTTTCTCTCTTATAAATCGCCGCACTTTGCCTATCCTGCTAGCGGTAATCTCCGACCTAGCTTAGTGGAGTAAAGCCTTAGCGCTTTAAAATGGGGTTTATTTCTTTTAGGAGGACATCGCTCGCCCTTAGATCTATCTCTTTACGGATACCTTATCTAAATACAGTTACGCCGGCTTCTTCTATAGCTGCCTAGGCTACTTCTTCGCCAAGACCTATTCTACTCCTTATAGTTAATAGCGCCCTTATACCTCCGCGCTGCTATAAGATAACCTCTTTACAGCATCTCCTGCCCCTAAGCACCTCTATGCCCATATTAATGTGCTTAAAGTACTTGCTATTACTAACGCATTTATAAAATGGAGCCCTGCTTGGCAATATTTATCTATTTATATCTATACGGACAACACAGTCGCCCTTATAGGCCTGCAAAATACAGTGCTTAAAGGCCCTACTAATTTGCTCCTCTAATAAATCTTAGTCTAGGCTGCCGCATTTAATATCTAGTTGTAATCTTCCTAGATTTTATCTAAAGATAATACACTAGCTAACGCACTCTCCCGCTTTAACTGGGCCATAGCCAAGAATCTCTATCCTTAGATTAATCTCTCAGTGCTAACGGCTTACCTTTAGGCTCGCTAATTAACCTACTAGGCCCGCCGCCTGCTTTTATTACCTAATTAGGCTAATTTTACTTAGTTGCAAGCCTTTTATAGTACGGCATTAAGCCTAGCACCCGTAAGACGTACGCCATAGGTACAAAGTTATGGGAGTTTTTCTGCGCTATAAGGGCTGTGGCGCTATACCTAGCCTAGTTGCCTAACCTTATAGAATAGGTAGCATAGAGAATATATAGTAATAGCTCTCTATATATGGGTAGGGTAGCTTTAAAAACTATACGCTTATACCTTACCGCGATCCGCTCTATATACGTTAACTACGTTCTCCTAGTTATAGTATTTAAGAATATATTACTTCGTTGTATACTAAATAGGGCCACCTCTTTTAACCTTAGCCTAAAAGAAGCTACTCCAAAGTTGCCAATCTTACGCAGTATCCTCGCCAAGATCGCAACTAGTAGCAACTCGACCCTAGGGGTAAATACTAACGCCGCCTTCTACCTTACCTTTGTAGGGTGCCTCTGCATAGGCGAGATCTCCTATACTAATAAGCAACGGTCTAAACCGTTATTTACCGCGACTAAGGCTACGCGCTTAGACGTATAGATTAGCCCCTCTAGAAATTACCTTACCTTTTGTCTTAAACGGAGTAAGACTAATAAGGATAAGTAGGGCGTCTAAATTATAGTAGCCGCCACCTTTAACGTAGTTTACCCTATAGTAGTATTATAAAGGCTTTTTCTTCTAAACCCCCAGGCTCCCTTTACGCCACTATTTACCGCATCTAGCGGCGTGGCGTTCTCCGCCTTATACGCGCGGAGGATACTAAAATTAAGGCTAAACCTCTATAGCATCCTAGCCGCATAGTATATAGGTTATAGCTTCCGTAGGGGCGCGGCCTAATACGCCTTAGACCATAGTTTCTCTAATAAGGAGGTTTAATGCCTAGGCCGCTGGACGTTAAACGCCTTCCGCCTTTATTACTTAACCTTACAGGCTAACGCCTTTCGCCTTTTACGGAGGTTTTAACTAGGCGCCATACTAACGTTCTCTTTAACTTAGCCTTATACGTAAGGCTAACACCTAAAACATATCTCTCTACATATATTTTCTCCCAATTTGGCTGCGGTTACGCTTTGCTCTCCCTAGACTATAAGCTTATAAGTTTAGGGCTATTTTCCCTACCTTTTTATAGTAAAAACTGCTTATAAAAAGCCGGAAAATAAGCCCTCTATTTGTAAGCCCCTAAGCCATAGCCACCAATTAAAAATTTTAACTAAAAATTACGTGTATAAAGAGATAGATAATAGGGTCTATAGGGAGTTACGTAACCCTCGGCGCACGGCTTAAAATCTCTTTATTAAGAACTTTAAGTAGCAATAATATTATCTAATTAAATTTAAATATGCTAGTTCTCGTTAATTAAAGCTACTGTTAATTCACCCGCTTACCTAAGCGTTCGCCTCTCTACCTTATGCATATAGATTAGGGCGCCACCTACTATATCCTACTATATTCCACCGCCGTTGCATAATTAGGCTCGCGTAGAATCACGTAAAAACTAGCCAATTAGGATTTTCCATCCCCGGGATAGAAAATCGCTATTGGCTCGCTTACTACTAGCGCCTTAGCGCCCCCCTCTTCTTCTCGCCAGCTTGGTATCTTTATATAGTTTAGATACATTTATATAAGCCTATTATATATATAGCTTATGCCCTACTTCTTATAAGTACGCACCTTCGCTAGTTGGACCATAGGCTTGCAAGTTTAGGGCTATTTT
>Ga0307515_10019042_pt1 | contig 12387 bp, 10 predicted proteins | sample 17_EM_MG_FD_194513 | JGI IMG/M metagenome (GOLD analysis project Ga0307515, IMG submission 194513) | Populus trichocarpa ectomycorrhiza microbial communities from riparian zone in the Pacific Northwest, United States - 17_EM | ecosystem: Host-associated > Plants > Roots > Unclassified | place...
AGTGACGAGCCGCGGGCCGCCGGTGACCGGCCGCGCGCCGCGCGGGGCGAAATCCGGCCCGCCCTGCCTACACTGCCGGCCGTGCCGACGCCCCCATCCGACCTTTCGCACCAGCGGCTGCAGCGCTACCTGGCCCACAGGCGCCCGTTCGAGACCGGCGCCTGGGTGCTGGCCTGCGCGACACAGGTCGTCGCCAACACCATCACCACCTGGCTGGACGTGCAGCGCAACCGGCTCGACTTCCTGTGGTGGGAAATCGCCAGCTGGGAATTCAGCAGCAACTTCGTCTGGCTGATGCTGGTGCCGGTGATCCTGGCCGCGCTGTCGCGCTGGCCCTTGCACTGGGGCCTGCTGCGCCGCAACCTGCCGCGCCACCTGGCGGCCAGCCTGGTGGTGAGCGCGGTGCACGTGCTGGCGATGGTCGCCATCCGCAAGGCCATCTATGCCAGCCAGGGCCACAGCTATCAGTTCGGCAACTGGTGGATCGAGTGGCCGTACGAGGCGCTGAAGGACGTGCGCACCTACGCGCTGGTCAGCGTCGTCGCGCTGGGCTACCGGCTGCTGCTGTGGCGGCTGCAGGGCGAAGCCAGCCTGCTGCAGGCGCCCGACGAACCGGCGCCGGATACCTCGCGGCCCGCGCCGCCGCCCGCGGCCGAGGAACCCGCCGAAGCCGCGGCGCCGGAGCGCTTCCTGGTGCGCAAGCTGGGCAAGGAGTTCCTGCTGCCCACCGGCGAGATCGAGTGGGTGCAGGCCTGCGGCAACTACATCAACCTGCACCGGCGCGGCCACGACTACCCGCTGCGCTCGACGCTGGCTGCGATCGAGAAGCGCCTGGACACGCGCTTCGTGCGCGTGCACCGCAGCTATCTGGTCAACCTGGGTCAGGTCGAGGTGATCGAGCCCACCGAAGCCGGCGACGCGCTGGTGCGCATGAAGGATGGCGGCTCCGTACCCTGCAGCCGCACGCACCTGGAATCGCTACGCCAGCGCCTGCGCTGACGCATCATCGGCCATGCGCCGACTCGCCCCCTGCCTGCTGATACTGGCCGCGCTGGATGCGCCATCCGCGTGGGCCCAGGAGGCCGCGGTGCCGCGCGAGCCCATCGCCGTGCCGCGCCCGCGTGTGGCGCTGGTGCTGTCCGGCGGCGGCGCCCGCGGCTTCGCGCATGTCGGCGTGCTGCGTGCGTTGAAGCAGATGCGGGTGCCGGTGGACATGGTCGCCGGCGTCAGCATGGGCGCGGTGGTGGGTGGCGCCTACGCCGCCGGGCGTTCGGTCGAAGAGCTCGAAGCCTTCGTCTTCGCCACCGAGTGGAGCGACATCCTGTCCGACCGCCCGGCACGCGACCGGCTCGACTTCCGCCGTCGCGAAGACGATTTGCTGGTGCCGTCGCGCATCGAGTTCGGCGTCGGCCGCCAGGGCCTGCAGCTGCCGCCCGGCACGGTGGGCAACGAAGCGCTGGAAGAGGCGCTGGTGCGGCTGCTGCCGGCGGGCGCCAGCGAGCGGCCGCTGAACAAGCTGTCGCTGCCTTTTCGCAGCGTCGCGTCGGACCTGCTCAGCGGCGAGCTGGTCGAGTTCATCGACACGCCGCTGTTCGCGTCGCTGCGCGCGTCGCTGGCGATGCCGGGCGTGTTCCAGCCGATCCGCGTCAACGGCCGCCTGGTGGTGGACGGCGGCCTGGTGCGCAACCTGCCGGTGGACATCGCCCGCGCGATGGGCGCCGACCTGGTGATCGCGGTCAACGTCGGCACGCCGCTGTCGGTCGAAAGCGAACTCGGCAGCGCGTTTGGCGTGGCGCAGCAGATGCTGCACATCCTGACCGAGCAGAACGTGCAGCGTTCGCTGAAGGAGCTGCATCCGGGCGATGTGCTGATCGCGCCCGACCTGCGTGGCGTGCGTTTCCTCGACTTCAGCCAGGCCCGCCACGCGATGGCCGCCGGCGAACGCGCGGCGCTGGCGCTGGCGCCGCGGCTGCGGGCGCTGGCGGTGTCCGAAGAAGCCTATGCCGCCTTCGAGAACCAGCGCCTGGCACCGCCGGCCGCGCCCGACCCGGCGCGCCGGCTGGCGAAGCTGGAGGTGCAGCCGACAGAGCACGCCGCCCCTGCGGCGCTGATTGCACAGCTGCCGCTGAAGGTGGGCCAACCCGTCACCACGCAGCAAGTGCACGAAGCCGCGGCGCGGCTGCTGGGCAGCCCCGACTTCGAACGGGTCGAGGTCGAGGTGCGCGACGTCGGCAATCACTCGCGCGAGGTGAAGCTGACGCCGGTGGAAGCGCCTTGGGCGCACAGCCGGCTGCGCATCGGCGTGGAGCTGTCGAGCGACTTTGCCGACGAGAACCGTTTTGCGGTGAGCGCCTTGCACACCTGGTCCTGGCTCAACAGCTGGGGGGCCGAGTTACGCACGCTGGCGCGCGTCGGCACCGACCAGCAACTGGCGCTGCAGTTGTGGCAGCCACTGGCGCCGGGCGCGGCCTGGGCCATGGTGCCGACGGCCGAGCACCGCCGCTCGAACATCGACCTCTTCGAAGACGGCCAGCGCCTGCAGCGCTTCGCCTTCCGCGCCAACATCGCCGGGCTGGCGCTGGGGCACCACTGGTCCAACTGGGGCCGGCTGATGCTGGGCATCGAGCGCCGGGTCGGCAGCGCGCGCGAGTCCTTCGTGCAGCCGGGCCAGGTGCTGCAAAGCCAGCGCCTGAGCGAGACCGCGCGCTTCGTGCGCATCGAGTTCGACACGCTCGACGCGCTGGCCCTGCCCAGCCGCGGTGTCAAGCTGATGGCGCGCGCCGAACAGGCAGCGGGCGCCAACATCGAAGGCCACCGCGTCACCGGTTCGATCGAAGGCCTGGTGGCGTTCCGCGTCGGCGACTGGGCCAGCCACGTATGGCTGGAGTGGGCGAAGGCCAGCGGCGGCGGCTCCGCGCCGCTGCAGCTGGGCGGTTTCCTGCGCCTGACCGGCACGTCGCGCGAATCGCTGAGTGCACGCGCCGAGGTGCTGACGCGGCTGGTGATGGCCCGCCGCATCGGCCAGATGCCCGCCGGCCTGGGCGGCGCGGTGCGCGCCGGTTATTCGCTGGAGGTGGGCAGCGGCTACGACCCCGACGCGTCGCTGCACGGGAGCGACCTGAAGCAGGCCGGCAGCCTGTTCGTCTCTGTCGACACGCGCTTCGGGCCGCTGTTCCTGGCCTACGGTTCTACGCGCGGCGGTGCCAGCAAGGCGTATCTGTTCCTGGGCCCGTTCTGGTAGAAATCGCCCATGATCTTCCGGCAACTCTTCGAGCCGCTGTCGTCCACCTACACCTACCTGCTGGGCTGCGAGACCACCGGGCAGGCCGTGCTGGTGGACCCGGTCGTCAACAGCATCGGGCGCGACCTGGCCGAGCTGCAGGCGCTGAACCTGACGCTGGCCTGCACGCTGGACACGCACATCCACGCCGACCACATCACCGGCGCGCTGCACCTGAAGGAACTCACCGGCTGCCGCATCGCGGCGCCGGCGATGGAACGGCTGCCCTGCACCGACATCGGCATCGAAGAAGGCACGCCGTTCGAGCTGGGCAGCATCCGCATCGAGCCGCTGCACACGCCCGGGCACACACACAGCCACTTCGTCTACGCGCTGCCCGACCGCGTGCTGACCGGCGACGCGCTCCTGATCGAAGGCTGCGGCCGCACCGACCTGCAGGGCGGGAATCCGGGCGAGCTATATGCCAGCGTCACCGGCAAGCTGTTCACGCGGCCCGACGACTGCCTGGTCTACCCGGCGCACGACTACCAGGGCCGCCGCGTCTCGTCGATCGGGCAGGAGAAGGCGCGCAACCCGCGCCTCGGGCAGGGCCGCACGCGGGCGGAGTTCGAAGCCATCATGGCCGCGCTGAACCTGCCGTACCCGCGCTTCATCGACCACGCGGTGCCGGGCAACCGCCAGTGCGGCGTGTGCCCGACCGGCCTACCCCACGAACTGCAGGCCTACTGCGGCCGCATGAGCGAGAGCCTGCAGGGCTGAGAGCCTGAGAGTCAGGGCTGGATCTTGCGGATGCGTGTCGGCACCTTCTTCGGCTCCGTGGCGGGTGCCGCTGCGGCGGCGGCCACGAAGGCATCGGTGGCGTCTTCACCCGGGGCAGCAGCAGTAGCAGCGGCAGGGGCCGCCGGTTCGTCCTTGATGACGCGTGTGTACGGCGCCAGCAGCTGCACCAGCTGGCCGTAGACCTTCGGGTTGCCCGCCACCACTTCGCGCTGGTAGAGGAAGTCGCTTTCGCCGGTGAAGTTGCCGATGAGGCCACCGGCCTCGGTGATCATCAGTGAGCCCGCGGCGGCGTCCCAGGGCTGCAGGCCGGTCTCGAAGAAGCCGTCGTAGTAGCCGGCGGCGACGTAACACAGGTCCAGCGCGGCGGCACCGGGGCGGCGCAGGCCGGCGCAGCTTTGCATCACCTCTTCGAACATCTTCACATAACGCTTGAAGTTGTCGCCCTTGCGGAAAGGGAAGCCGGTGCCGATGAGCGCGTCGGACAGGCGCGTGCGCTTGCTCACGCGCAGGCGGCGGTCGTTGAGGAAGGCGCCGCGGCCCTTGCTGGCGAAGAACAGGTCGTTGCGCGTGGGGTCGTAGACGACGGCCTGCTGCACCTGGCCACGGTGCGCCAGCGCGATGCTGACGGCGTAGACCGGGAAGCCGTGCAGGAAGTTGGTGGTGCCGTCCAGCGGATCGATGATCCACACGTACTCGCTGTTCTTCGCACCGTGCGCACGGCCCGACTCTTCGGCCAGGATGCCGTGGCCGGGGTAGGCCTCGAGCAAGGTGCCGATGATGGCTTCTTCGGCCGCGCGGTCGACTTCGCTGACGAAGTCGTTGGGGCCCTTGACGCCCACCTTCAGCACTTCCAGGTCGAGCGCGGCGCGGTTGATGATGGAACCCGCTGTGCGTGCCGCCTTCACGGCGATGTTGAGCATGGGGTGCAGGGCTTGCGACATGGGGCGACCTGGTGACTGGCTGTAGGAGGGTAAAGAGCAGCGCGGTGACAATGGCCACCACGCGAGAAGCGCGCGATTTTAGCGGTCATGACCCCAGAGCCTCCCGGTAGCGACACCACCCGCTTCGTGCTGGTCCACACGAGCCACGCCGGCAACGTGGGCGCCGCGGCGCGCGCGATGAAGGTGATGGGCTTCACCGACCTGGTGCTGGTGCAGCCGCGTTTCGCCGACGTGCTCTCGCGCGACGAGGCGCTGGCGATGGCCAGCGGCGCCACCGAGGTGCTGGCTTCGGCCCGCATCGTGCCCACGCTGGCCGAGGCGCTGGACGGCATCACCTGGGCCTGCGCCACCGCGATGACGCCGCGCGACTTCGGCCCGGCCACCTTCGCGCCGCGCGAGCACTTCGCGGAACTGGTGCCCAGCGAACACCGGGTCGCGTTCGTCTTCGGCCCCGAACGCACCGGCCTCGCGAACGACGACGTCTACCGCTGCCACGCCTGCCTGTCGATTCCCACGCATCCCGACTACGGCTCGCTGAACCTGGCCCAGGCCGTGCAGCTGATCGCCTACGACTGGCGCCAGGCGCTGGGTGGCTTCGGGGTGCAGCCGCGCACCGCGCCGCGCGCACTGGCCGATGCCGCCGCGGTGGCCGGTGTGCTGGCGCACTGGGAGCAGGCGCTGGTGCAGATCGGCTTCCTGGATCCGGCGGCGCCGAAGAAGCTGATGCCGCGGCTTAACCAGCTGCTGAACCGCGCGCAGCTGGGCGTCGAAGAGGTGCACATCCTGCGTGGCATCGCCCGCGCCATGGTCGACGCCCGGCGGCCGAAGCAGGATTGAAGCGCCACGGCTAAACTGTTCTTCATGTTTGCACGCCTGCGCGAAGACATTGCCTGCATCCTTGAACGCGACCCGGCCGCGCGCTCGGTGCTGGAGGTGCTGACCTGTTATCCGGGCCTGCACGCGCTGGTGCTGCACCGGCGCGCGCACTGGTTCTGGACCCACGGCCTGCGTTGGCTGGCGCGGTTCACCTCGCACGTCGGGCGTTTCCTTACCGGCATCGAGATCCACCCCGGCGCCACGATCGGCCGGCGCGTCTTCATCGACCACGGCATGGGCGTCGTGATCGGCGAAACCGCCGAGGTCGGCGACGAGTGCACGATCTACCAGGGCGTCACGCTCGGCGGCACCTCGCTGAGCAAGGGCGCCAAGCGCCATCCGACGCTGGGCAAAGGGGTGATCGTCGGCGCCAATTCGCAGGTGCTCGGCGGCTTCACGGTGGGCGACGGTGCACGCGTCGGCTCCAGCGCCGTGGTCGTGAAGCCGGTGCCGCCCGGGGCCACCGCGGTGGGCAACCCGGCGCGCATCATTCAGCGCGATGTGGATGCGGCGCGCGAAGCGGCGGCGGCCAAGATGGGCTTCTCGGCTTACGGCGTGACGCAGGGCGACGACCCGGTGTCGCAGGCGATGAAAGGCCTGATCGACAACGCCTTCGGCCACGAGCACCAGATCGCGCTGTTGTGGCAGGCGATCGAGAAGCTGTCGCAGCGCGCGCGCGAACTGCCGGCCGAGGACTGTGTGCCGCAGGACGCGCAGAAGCACGAGGCCTTCGACGCCGAGCGCCTGAACCGCCTGGTGAAATAAACGCTCAGTCGCTGGCGACCAGGATCACGTCTTTCGCGATTGCCACGCGATCGGCCAGGTCCTTTGCCCGCACCGCGCGCCCGAACAGGTAGCCCTGCGCGAAGTTGCAGCCCAATTTCTCCAGCGCACGCGCCTGCTCTTCGGTCTCGACACCTTCGGCCACCGTGGCCACGCCCAGGCTGCGCGACAGGCCGACGATGGCCTGCACGATCTTCGCGCTCTCGGGCCGCTCGTGCAGCGTGCGCACGAAGCTGCGGTCGATCTTGATCTTGTCGAAGGTCATCTCGGCCAGATAGCTCAGGCTTGAATAGCCGGTGCCGAAGTCGTCCAGCGTCACCGTCATGCCGGCGCGCTTGAGCGCCAGGATCACCGTGCGGGCGCGGGCCGTGTCGTTGACCAGCGCGGTCTCGGTCAGCTCCACGTCCATGCGCGAAGGCGGCACGCCGTGTTCCTTCAGGATGGCCAGCAGCTGCGGCACCAGGCTCTCGTCCTGGATCTGCTGCGGCGCCACGTTGAACGACAGCCGCCACGGGGCGGGGAACTTGGCCATGTCCTCGCAGGCCTGCTCCAGCAGGCTCATGGTCAGCGGGCCGATGAGGCCACTGTCTTCGGCCAGCGCGATGAACTTGTCGGGGCCCATCATGCCGCGCAGCGGGTGGCGCCAGCGGCACAGCAGCTCCAGCGAACGCACGCTGCGCTGCTGCAGGTCGACGATGGGCTGGTAGTACGGGATCAGCTGCCGCTGTGCGATGCCTTCGCGCAGTTCCTGCTCGAGCGCGTTGCGCTCGGCCAGGGTTTCGTCGAGCTTGGCGTCGTACAGGCAGACGCCGCCGCGGCCGTTGTTCTTGGCCCGGTACAGCGCCGAATCGGCCTTGCGCAGCAGCTCGTCGTCGGTCACCGCGTCGGCCGGGTAGCGCGCGATGCCGATGCTGGCCCCGATCGTCACCGACAGTTCGCCGAAGGCGATCGGCAGCGCCAGCCGCTCGACGATGCGTTCGGCCGCGCCGCGTGCGCTGCCGGCTTCGGTTTCGTCGATGACGACGACGAACTCGTCGCCGCCGTAACGGGCGCGCACGTCGCTGGCGCGCAGGCAGCGCGCCAGGCGGCCGGACACTTCCTTCAGCACCATGTCGCCCACCATGTGGCCGTGGCGGTCGTTGACGGGCTTGAAACGGTCGAGGTCGACCATCAGCACCGCCAGCTCATGGCCGCGGCGGCGTGCGCGGGACAGCGCGGCATGCATCGCGTCGTGCAGCGCGGCGCGGTTGTCCAGGCCGGTGAGCAGATCGCTGGCGGCCAGGCGCTGGATGCGCTCTTCGGCTTCGACCAGCGAGCCGCGTGATCGCGCCAGGCTGCGCGACAGCCGGCGCCACAGCAGCAGCGCCAGCACGGCGCTGGCCAGCATCGTTCCGGCGGTGAGCAGGACCGAACGCTCGCGGCGCTCGTCCAGCTGCGCGGCCGATTCGCGCAGCGACGTGTCGGTGAGCTGGTTGGTGGCGTCGTTGAGCAGCGCCACCTGTGCGGCGTAGCGCGCGCTGTCCAGCAGGCCGCGTGCCGACTCATGGGCGCCGCTGTTCAGCGCGTCCAGCGCCGACTGGTGCATGCGCGCCAGCAGCGCCGCCGGCTGCTGCGTCTCGTCGCGAAAGCGCCGTTCGAGTTCGGGCGGCGCTACCAGCACCGCGTGCTCGATGGCCATCGCCAGGGCCGGTATCGCCTTGTCGAAGCGGTCGATCCACGCCGCCTCGCCGGTGATGGCCGCCATCTGCGCGGCCAGCGCCAGCTGCTGCTGCGCCGCATGCACTTCGCCGACGATCTGGAACGCCGCGGCACGGCGGTCGGCCGCACGGCCCAGGTCGACGCCCGACCACAGGCGCTCGACCATCAGCGCCAGGGCCATCATCACCGCGATCGACAGCGCGGCCAGCACGGAACGGCGCGCCTGCCGCATCGTCGATTCGACGATGGACACGGTCGGCAGCATGGGTGCCGGCGGTGCGGCAGGGGCGGGCATCGGGGTGCGTCGAGGCGGATTGATCGCCCCGATATCGACGCTCGCTGCGGCTTCTTGAGGCGCCTGCCCGGCGCTTCAGCCCCCGCGCGGCGGGCGGACTGCGGATTTCGGCCGGAAAGCCTTCACCACCGCTTCATCGGTCTCGATGTAGGGGCCGCCGATCAGGTCGACGCAGTAGGGCACGGCGGCGAAGATGCCGTGCACCGGCGGCGCGCGTTCGGGCAGGCCTTGCAGCGTCTCGGCGATCGACTTCGGCTGGCCCGGCAGGTTGATGATCAGCGCCTGGCCGCGGATCACCGCCACCTGGCGCGACAGGATCGCCGTCGGCGTGAAGGCCAGCGAGACCTGGCGCATCTGCTCGCCGAAGCCGGGCATCACCTTGTGTGCGACCGCCAGCGTGGCTTCAGGCGTCACGTCGCGCGGGGCCGGGCCGGTGCCGCCGGTGGTCAGCACCAGGTCGCAGTGCACGCCGTCGACGAGCTCCTCCAGCGCGGCGCTGATGCCGGCCTGCTCGTCGGGAATCAAGCGCGTGTGCCATTCGATCGGGTTGCGCAAGGCCCGCGTCAGCCACTCCTTCAGCGCGGGAATGCCCTTGTCTTCATAGACGCCGCTGGAGGCGCGGTCGCTGACCGAGACGAGGCCGATGCGGATGGGATCGAAGGCTTGTGTGCTCATGCCGCTCACAACATCGGTTTGATGAACTGATAGAGCTCGCGGAAGCTCTTCGGCTGCCGCGCTTCGGGTGCCAGGCCGGCGGCGTCGCGGCGCGCCGCGCGCACCAGGCTGCGCAGCTGCTGGCTGTCGGTGTCGGGATGGGCGGCCAGCCAGCGCGTCATCGCATCGTCGCCGGCCATCAGCTCGGCGCGCCAGCGCTCGGCCTCGTGCAGTGCCAGCGCGTTCTCCGCACTGCCCAGCGTGGCGGCGGCCACGGCTTCGCGCAGCGCGTCCTCGTCGGCCCCGCGCATCAGCTTGCCGACGTACTGCATCTGGCGCCGCCTGCCTTCGTGGCTTTTCGTGCGGCGGAACTCGACGATGGCGTCGTGCAGCGACTCGGGCATCTCGATGGCGTCCAGCGCAGCGTCGGACAGCGCGGCCAGCTGCTGGCCCAGCGACTGCAGCGCGTGCGACCGGGTCTTCATCTGCGTCTTGCTGGGGCGTGCATCGGCGTCGCTCTGGGCGTCGCTCTGGGCGCCGCTCTGGGCGTCATCGCCGTAGTGCACGTCGGTACCGCGGTGCGGGGCGGCGCGTTTGGCCATGCGGAAGCAGTCCGTCTCTTGAAAGGGGGCGGCTATCATAGTTGCGACCCCTGCCTGGAAACCCTCGATGACCTCCAAGACCGCCGCCCCCGGCTTTGCCTACGGGCGAGACCAGTTCCAGCAGATCGTCGAGGACACACTGGCGCTGGCGCGGCAGCTGGGTGCCAGCGACGCAGGCGCCGAGGTCTCCGAAGGCGTGGGCCTGAGCGTTTCGGTGCGCAAGGGCGAACTCGAGAACGTCGAGCGCAACCGCGACAAGAGCCTGGGCGTCAGCGTTTACCTGGGCCAGCGTCGCGGCAACGCCAGCACCTCCGACTTCTCCGCCGCCGCCTTGCGCCAGACCGTGCAGGCGGCCTACGACATCGCACGTTTCACCGCCGAAGACCCGGCCGCCGGCCTGCCCGAAGCCGAGGACCTGGCCAGGCCCGAAGAAGCCGCGCGCGACCTCGACCTGTTCCACCCCTGGGCCATCGACGCCGCTGCGGCCGCACAGATCGCGCAGCGCTGCGAGCAGGCGGCGATGTCGGTGGACAAGCGCATCACCAACAGCGAAGGCGCCGGCGTCTCGGCGCAGCAGGCGCACTTCTGGGCCGGCAACACGCGCGGCTTTCGCGGCGGTTATGCCAGTTCGCGCCACTACCTGTCGGTAAGCGCGATCGCCGGCAAGGGCAAGGGCATGCAGCGCGACGGCTGGTACACCAGCATGCGCGATGCCACCGAGCTGTCGGCGCCCGAGGTGGTGGGCCGCTACGCCGCCGAACGCACGCTGGCGCGGCTGAAGTCGCGCTCGGTGGCCACCGCGCAGGTGCCGGTGCTGTTCGAAAGCCCCGTCGCTGCCGGCCTGCTGGGCGCCTATGTGCAGGCCACGTCGGGCGGCTCGCTGTACCGCAAGACCACCTTCCTGGTCGACTGCCTGGGCAAGCCGGTGCTGGCCGGCCACATCGACATCGACGAACAGCCCCACCTGCCCAAGGGCAAGGGCAGCGCGCCTTTCGACGACGAAGGCGTGCGCACGCGCGCGCGGCGTGTGCTGGACGGCGGCGTGGTGCAGGGCTATTTCCTGTCCAGCTACTCGGCGCGCAAGCTGGGCATGAAGACCACCGGCCACGCCGGCGGTTCGCAGAACCTGACGATGACCAGCCGCCTCACGAAGCGCGGCGACAGCCTGGACGCGATGCTGAAGAAGCTGGGCCGCGGCCTCTTCGTCACCGAACTGATGGGGCAGGGCGTCAACTTCGTCACCGGCGACTATTCGCGCGGCGCGGCCGGCTTCTGGGTCGAAGGCGGGCGCATCGCCTACCCGGTGCACGAGGTGACGATCGCCGGCAACCTGCGCGAGATGTTCAAGGACATCAGCGCCATCGGCGCTGATGTCTACAACTCGGGCAGCAAGTCGGTGGGTTCCGTGCTGGTGCGGCGCATGAAGCTCGCGGGGGCCTGAGCGCCCGTCTCGCCCGAACCAGCCATGCGCATCGCCGTCATCACCGACCTGCACGCCAACCGCGAGGCGGTGCAGGCGGTGCTGGACCACGCCGACGCGCAGGGTGCCGAGCGGCACGCCTTCGTCGGCGACTTCGTCGGCTACGGCGCCGACCCGGCCTGGGTCGTCGACATGGTGCGCGACAAGATGACGAACGCCGGCGCCATCGCGGTGCAGGGCAACCACGACCTTGCGGTGGCCAAGGGGCCGTCGCCGACGATGCGGCCGGACGCGCGGCGCGTGGTGGAGTGGACACGCTCGCAGCTGTCGCCCACGCAGATCGGTTTCCTGGCCACCTTGCCGCTGACGCGCGAAGTGGGTGACATGCTGTTCGTGCACGCCAACGCCTACGACCCCGCGGGCTGGGACTATCTGCAAGGCCGCTTCGAAGCCGCGCGCAGCCTGGCCGCGACGAACCAGCGCGTCACCTTCTGCGGCCACATGCACGAGCCGCAGCTGTACCACCTGTCGCCGGTGGGCAAGACGTCCGACTTCACGCCGGTGGCGGGTGAGCCGATCCCGCTCTTGGCCACGCGGCGCTGGCTCGTGATTCCTGGCTCCGCCGGCCAGCCGCGCGACGGCGACCCCGCCGCCTGCTACGCGCTGTACGACGACGTGCGCGCCGAACTCACCTACTGGCGCGTGCCCTACGACGTGGAAGCTGCAGGCGCGAAGATCCGCGCCGCCGATCTGCCGATGGCCCTGGCGATGCGCCTCGTCGATGGTCACTGAGACCGTCGCCGGCCCCTTCGACGATTCACCGCGCGCCCCGCTGGCCACCGGCACGGTGATCGACGGCTGGCGGCTGCAGGAGCAGCTGCACACCGGCGGCATGGCGCACCTGTGGAGCGTCGAACCGGTGGCAGGCTCCGCGGCCCCGCAATTGCCGCCCGGCAGCGACGGCCTGCGCTGGCTGATGAAGGTGCCGCGCATCAAGGGCGGCGAGGACCCGGCCACGATCGTCGGCTTCGAGGTCGAGCAGATGATCCTGCCGGCGCTGCACGGCCCGCACGTGCCGCTGTTCGCTGCGCGCGGCG
>Ga0307515_10019043_pt1 | contig 12386 bp, 8 predicted proteins | sample 17_EM_MG_FD_194513 | JGI IMG/M metagenome (GOLD analysis project Ga0307515, IMG submission 194513) | Populus trichocarpa ectomycorrhiza microbial communities from riparian zone in the Pacific Northwest, United States - 17_EM | ecosystem: Host-associated > Plants > Roots > Unclassified | place...
TTAGATTAATTAAAACGTGATTTTGCGTTGAAAATAAAATTATTAAGGTTCATGTGATTGTTTTTTTAGATAATAACATGTTAAAAATTAAGTTTTAAAGGTCTAAAAACTAGATGTGCCTAGATTTTTTTAAGCCAGACATATGGGTCTGTCAGTCTAGGCTTAGGCGAACTTAGCATTTTTTAAATGTTTTTTTAGCTTTTTTTTCCTTCTAATTTTAGAATAATTTTTTAAAAATAAAACTATTAAAATGATATCCAAAAAATTATTAAATTATGACATTGTTTTTGGAGATCTTGATGGCAACATTAACAATTATTTTATTAATAATTATATATGAATCTAATATATATATATTAAATTTCTCATGAATATTCTATAAAAATAAATATTTTTTTATATTAATTTTTATATAATTTATCAAATTAATTACTCTTGTACATTCACATAAAATTATCAAGCCATTATTTTTCTTGTTTTTGATTGAAACTTGCTATTCAAATTATGATATATTTTTATTTAAAAAACAATGTTTTTAAGAAATACAAAAGAATTTGATTAAAGAGATAATTTCTTCTCCTTAATTTAATTTTGCAGAAAGTTTTTGCAAATATTTATTTTAATTGTATTTAGTTTTTATTTTAAAAATTATATTGCTAACAAAAGAACTTTTTTTTCAATAAAAAACACATAAATAAAAAACTTAGCTAAAAAAATACATTTTTCTATTAAATTTAAATAATTACCATTTTAAAAGTAAATAAAAAAATTGAAAAGTGACCTAAGGTATCAAACAGGCACAGAATTAACTATATTTCTTTGTCATGGCATGAATATTTGTGTCGCATTTAGAAAAAGAAAATAAACAAGCCGGGAGAAAAAGAAAAACCTCAAAACCCCTAAAACCCCCGAGCAGCTCAATAATTCTCCCAAAGAAAACCACAAAATCCCTCCCTCTATCTCACTCCCTCTCCATATATTCATTCATGTATGTGTCTATGCTTTTGCAATAGTTCACCACAATCTTGAAATGAAATCATTGAGAGCACTGAGAATCGCCAGCACCCTTGCTTCAAAGCCACCTCCCTTTGTCTACACTAACCAAAACCTCCTCTCTCATTTCTTCTCAGCCCAACCTGACCAAAACGAGAGTGAAAATGACAATAGTGACTCTGTCTTTGACAGCACCCACTACACAATTGATTCTTCTTTTAACAATAACAGCAACACAACTAGCGCCACTCATAAGGAACCCACCTGGGATGAGAGATACAGAGAGAGAGTTGATAAATTAGTTTTTAAAAAAGAAACCCAAAAAGGGAAACTGCAAATTTTGGAGGAACAAGAAGAGCAAGTGGAGGAGCAAAGGAGGAGACTTTTGGCTAAAGCTTTGCTGGAGGCAGCATTAGAGAGGCCTGATGAGGAGGAGGGTGAGGAGGTCAGAGAGGAAGATCAGAAGTCGCTTTCGGTCGGGATTATTGGTGCTCCAAATGCTGGGAAGTCTGCCTTGACTAATTTCATGGTCTGGTTTCGTTTTTTTTTTTTTTTTAATATGGTTTTGTGTTTTGGATGTTTCTGCTGTTGTTTTGAATATTGGTGGTCTATTGAATTTTTGTTATTATATAGAAATGGGGGGTCTTTGATTTGTTGACTATGTTTTTCTAGTGTTAAACTCCCAGAGAATAGCTTGTATTGTCTTGTTGATATTGGGGTCTTGCTCGATTTTTAGTTTTCCTTGGGAATCGTGTAGGATAGTTGATACGCAAAAGATTGATGCTATCATTGATGGTTTATAGCTCAAGGATTCTGAAGTGCGAAAGATGGACAAATTGGTACCTTAACTTTTGTTCTGGAGTGGTACCCTGTAAGAACATATCTTGAGCACGAAGAACCTTCATTAAGTAATAGCTGTTTCTCTTGTTTAATCTCGCAAGATAACTTCTTAGGGGGTTTTGTGGGTTGTGCTTAATTTGAGAAATTGACTGTCTTGTTGGAGATTGGCTTGTCATGAGAATGCTGGGACCAATCAAATTGCATCTTATGGGAAGGATCTCCCTTTGTGATGTGGATCCTTGAAAAGGGCTACCCCAGACAAAACATCAGAAGAGTAATGAATAAACAATAGGAGTATAGCAAAAGGAAAACTTTCTCCAAAAAGTTAAGAAACCATACTTCTGAGGGAACTCTACCGTGTTTATATGAATTTGAAAGAAGCAATAGGCTTATGTATGTCTGCACGCATCTCTATCAAGTAGATAGAGCAGATGCTTCTGTGTTTTGTGAGACCTGAAGTTGCAATCTCACTAACTTCCTATTCTGTGCCACCCACAAGTAAAAGAGTCGTACTCTATACCCACACTGTGAACCACAACATATTAGACACTGGATGCCGACTCCAATTGTGGAATACCAAATTCTTATTTTATATCTTTGTTGTTGTTTGAATTACAAGGATATGTATGGAATCACAATCCAAAATTTTGAATTAATTTATGGAGTGCAATTGCTCACCTTTAACGTTGTGGCTTTTTTATGGTGAAGGATGATTTTGCGGGATCTCAGTATTGCTCCTTCATAAAGCATGAGGTGTCATGTATTTTGGATACATTAGAATATATATATAATCCTTAAGGGACAGCCCAATAGTTAAACTTGGGACTTTTAACCTTTAGGTGTCAACTCCAAATGGTAGGATGGGTTGGGGGGAATGATATGAAATGGCCAAGGCTGCCCCTCAATGCATAGTCAGAGGTGTAGGAGGCTTCCCATGAAGCAAATATTTTAGAGAGGAAGAGGGTATCTTCTCTCTTTAGAACTTGTATGCATATTCAATTTATCTTATTATAATCCAGTACTATTTGCAAAGTTACTGATTCTCTTACAACATGAACATCATCTGACAACCGTTTGGATGTGCTCTTTGTTATCACATATGCATAGGTTGGGACAAAGGTTGCTGCTGTGTCACGGAAGACAAATACCACAACTCATGAAGTGTTGGGAGTGATGACAGATGGAGACACTCAAATAGTATATCCCATGGCTCTGATTTATCAACTTCATTCTCTTTTCTTTTGTGGATTTAATAACTGCATTATGCATGGTTTCATCTGCATGATAGAGCAAATATTATGCTAACATCATATGCAGATTAAATCCGTGGCTAAAAAATGAAAAAATTATGAATGTCACACTTCAAAAAGAAAGAAGTTGATGTTTCTACATGAGCACCTGCCATCATTGATAAATCATATTCTTTCACGTGAACTCTCATTGTGGCACTGACTTACTTTGAAAAGGAAAGTAAAAGGCCTCTCATTAGCCAGGAATTCTGAACTGGAGCTTAATCTTTGTCCGGTTCTAATCATCTTTCTATATATCCTGCCCTTTGTGGTTGGCTGGCAGCTTAACTTTTTGCTAGATAGCTGTCTTTGTTTTCCACAGCCTTATGAGGCCTTTTGAGATCAGAAATATATGCATGGAAAAATAAAATTTATATTGATCGAAATTAATGCATTATTTTAACAAAATAATGTAAATGGAAACTTTTGTGTGCTTTTGTCATCATTCCTTATTATATCCTTTGAAATACTTCTGTATTTTCATGAATTGAAAAATATTTTTCTGTTCGAATCTCTTTATTATTTTCTATTTTGAGTTGTTTCTTCTTGTGAATGATTCCTTTTAAGCTGATGTTTCTGCATGGTCTTATTTCAGTAGCATTACACAATCCTAAAGCATTCTTTCACATGAATACTCAGATTATGATGCTTGCGTACTTTAAAAGAAAATGATCAGCCTCTCTTTAGACAGGAAAAAAATGGAGCTTAAGTTTTGTCAGGAGCCAATCATTTTCTTCTATGTACGTTTGTTGTTGGCTGTCACTTTAACATTTTGCTATGTAACAATTCTTTGTCCCCTTCCAATACAAGGCTCTGAGAAGTTATTTATATAATTCAATATGCATACGAAATAAAATATATATCGAATTGAAATTATTTTTAATTTTTATTTAAAAAAATGGAAACTTTTATGAGCTATTGTCATCATGCCTCATTGTATTCTTTGAAATGCTTTTGTATTTTGATGAATTGAAATTTATTTTTCCCTTGGAATCTCGTTATTATTTTCTGTATCAAGTTGTTTCTTGTTGTAAATGACGTCTTTTAGGTCTCTTGTTCTTCCCACTTGAAAGAATGTAGATAGTCTATGATGTTAATTATATGGTGTTTTTTAATTATTTGGATATTTATTACAAAGGTAATTTGCAAGCAAAACGTTCTATCGTGCATTCCTTTTGGTGTGCTGTCAGCAGATATAATAATAACATTTATTTTATGCAGTGTTTCTTTGACACCCCTGGACTCATGGTAAATAACCGTGGTTATCCTTACAAAGACATGAAGACACGTGTCGAAAGTGCCTGGAGTTCAGTTGATTTATATGATGTGCTTATGGTTATTTTTGATGTCCATAGGCATCTTACCAGGTTAGTGAGCTGTTGCATGTGACCCTGAATAGACTTCACCTCTCATTTTTGTTTTCCTATTACTTTCTATAATCTCCCTAGGCAACTTTGCTTCGCAAAGCTATTTTAGGAGGGGGTTCTAAGTTCTACATGCTGTGCAATGACATCTTGTGTTGTGACTTAGCTTTGATATGATAAATGTTGTTCTCCAAATCTTTTTAATATCTGCACATTAGGAGCTGTGCTTAAACAATTAGCATTTTTTTTCTCCATTTGCTATTCTGGTCAAACATTTTGCCAAAAAAAATTCTCATTTATCACTGTTTTGTTCACTATTACACTCTTTAGATTGAATGATGGGAGTATTATATCAGCAGCATTTGTTGAACATCAGCCTTAGAACTATAACTGTAACCATGGATGTAAGGTGCAGTTGCCATAATACCATGGGTTTTTGGGCCTTATATAACATACATCTGCCATCAAGATCTTGAACTATTAGCAGATCTAAGAATTGTTTCACCAATACATTTGTTTTCAATAGAATCACCAAAAGCACCGCGCTTAAAAACAGTTTTAAAGAAGAATATCACAATGTTCCTCAAAGTGTATGACTTCATTACATGTTGCACATGATTATGATACGTTTCTCCTTGTACATATACCTGTAGGGCCTTTGTAATGGGTAACTGCTACTCAAGTTAGGTCCATAACCATAACATGTACTTTTGGAGTGAAATAAAATGGACAAAAAGAAATTTCAAATCCTTCAAAGGTCCAGCCCATAGGGAAAATATTAAAAAACTCTCTAGGTTAGGTTTAGGGGAAAATAACCCTGCACTGAATTACAGATAGCCGAATTAAGGGTAGGAAGAAGCAAAAGAAGATCTTGCATTATCAAATTTCAAATATTTTTAGGTGATGCCATGCTCGTGTGGTTTGTATGTTTTCAAGACTTCTGTTATTGACTATATATGTTGGAATTTATTGGGGTCAGTACATGTTGCTCTATCATAACATTTTACATCTGACTCTGAACACTTGGATTTTTTTCCCCGAATAAAAATGCTTTCTTGTGTAACTGTCCTTGCTACATACGAAGCTTTTGGGAAAGTGAGGCCAAAATTGTAAAGATGCATCTTTTGATCTGCTGAAGAAACACTCTGCCCATCCTTCTTGTTGTGTACTGTGAATCTGTTCGAATTCCATCTACCAAAATACTACACTTCCTGTCAACTTAGTATTCAACATATTATTGATTCATCAGTACATTTTTAGTTTGTAATTATTGTTATTAGAAAACATCAAGAGTTTGCTAAATAAAGTCTAGCCAAAGAACTTCTAGAGAAGCGTAGTAATGTCTTTTCAGTGTCAAAATTCCATTTTGATTAGTATTCTGCTTGCATAAGGTCACGTGTCATCACTGCAAGTCTTGCCTGGGTTTTTATCTGGGTTGTGGAGGAGCTACTTTTTATGTTACTTTTTGCCCAGAAATCAATTTAAAATAGACTTTGAACTGTGCTCAATGTGATTGAAGAATTGTGATCTTATTGTCTGATTATTCAATCTCCTAATAAACATCCTCTTCTTGTTGACTATTTTTCATTGTTCCACCAGTGCAGTGGGTGATACACTCCATTATAGTAATATTGTGTTGCTTCCTGTTATACGTTGATCACTGATAAAAGATCCTTCTGCTGTTCATCTATTTAGACCTGATTCAAGAGTGGTTGGATTGATAAAATGCATGGGAGCACAAGCAAACCCAAAACAAAAGCGGGTGTTGTGTATGAATAAGATTGACCTTGTTGAGAAAAAGAAAGACTTATTGAAGGTTGTTGAGGAATTCAAAGATCTTCCTGGATATGATAGGTAGGTTTTCATATAAAATGAAATCACATTGCTTTCCCTTGCTGCTTTTTTATAGTCGTCTATGGATACTTGAAAAATTCTGTGATTACTTTTTTCCTATTCATCTATTTTCTAGGCACTTCATGATCTCAGGACTGAAGGGCTCTGGAGTAAAACATCTTAATCAATATTTGATGGAGCAGGTATTTTCCTTGCTTTTTGATTTTAGAAGAAATAGTTTCTAGATTTATAGCAACCTGATTTCTTTGATTGATTTATATTTACTCATTCCTTGGGAAAGAAGACTTTTTCCACCCTTGGAACAAAATTATCTGGAGTCTGAAGATATCTCCCATTATTAGTCAAATACAAAAAGGCATATCTATTGGAATTCTTGAGTTAAAATTCAGTTTAAATAGTTACAATTTCCTTCTATATTATCAGATTAAATTTTCTTTGGGAAATTGTTGCTTACCCCACTCGTTTTGGCCCTGAATCCTTTTTCTGTCATTTTTTTTTCTGCAGTATTATGAGTGCCTCTTCTGCATTAAAGAAATAAAGTTTACTCATACAATGATACAATAGGTTTTATTTATTCTTGCCATAATAATGTTCTTTATCTCTGATGAAAGTCATTTCCTGGTGGAGAAATTTACTTGAATATGGCATGCCTGTTATCAACGCTCATTTTGTCAGTAAAGTTTACCATAATATGTCCAGTTCTGTAAATAATATCGAATTTATCTGTTGATATATTAATTATTTTCTGCACAATTTGAATGGAAAAGGCAGCCATTTTACTGGTAGATTCAGGTTCTACCATTCTCTTTTTTTTTAAAAAAAATAAAATAAAATCATGACTATCTCAATTAGGACTTGCATCTGATTTTGGCTCATCAATGGTATTTGTACTTAGGCAGTCAAAAGACCATGGGATGAAGATCCACTATCTATGAGTGAAGAAGTCATGAAGAATATTTCATTAGAAGTTGTTCGGGAAAGGTTATTAGACCATGTTCATCAGGTAAAACTTGGATCTTCATTTTATTTACTTCGTTGACTTGTGGCATATTTTATATGTTTTATTACTTAGAGGGGGTGTTGTTCCCACATGTACTTAGAGGATCTGAGTGAAAACTATGAACCTTATTCATTTCAGGAAATCCCTTATGGCATTGACCATCGGTTGATGGATTGGAAAGAATTAAGAGATGGTTCTCTGAGGATTGAACAGCACTTCATCACTCCTAAACTAAGCCAGCGAAAGATTCTTGTGGGGAAGAAGGGATCAAAAATTGGGTAAGCAACTTCCATCTCAAGGATTACTGCTATTTTTTTTCCCTTTGCATCTTTTATTTCAAGTTTCAATCAAGGTGGCTACCATCATGCATATTTGGAAAGAAAATATGAATGAAGCTGAGATGTGGCTCTTAAGATGTTTTTTCAAGGCACTAAGATAGATATGACAGCAACCCAGGAAACTTCAGGTAGCGTCCATTCAGAATAAGTTTTGTAAAACTCAGGAAAGAATGCAAAAAAAACAAATTTATCATTTCTGTAGGCTTTGGGTTTCGTATTAGTGCGTTTACTTCTTGTTACTGTTTTGGCTCGCATGAATTAAGAACGACATCATCCCCAAGAGTCATCACCATACTTTCTTATTAGCATGTATTGGTTATTCACACAGGAGGATCGGTGTTGAAGCTAATGAAGAGCTGAGGTCCATATTCAAGAGGGAAGTGCACCTCATCCTCCAGGTTCGAATTAAATGATCAGTTAACCAATTTGAAAGGGAAAAAAAAAATTGCACCCCTACCAAATTTAGCCTCGGGAAATGTATATTCAAAGGTTTATTAAGGCGTGCTTGGTCAGTAATTTACCTTGTTTCTTAGCCTCAAGAAGGCTATTTAGAAGTGAGCTTCGACTGGCAATCATACGTCAGCTCCAATCTAAGGACTGAAGTGGGTTAACAGAAATGCATGAAGAGCTGGTATCTGTGGAAAATATTCCCATCTTTTGTTTTTCCTGATTTACTTCATAGCATGTTTATGTCTTGCAAATTTTGAATAGATATGTCCAACACTTATTTGGATTGTAATTCTGATGAGAGCATCCAGAGATTTTGTACTTCCGCAATACTTTATGGAGTCTAACACTATAATTCGTTGGAATATGAAATGTGCAACTTGTTAGTAGCTGCCATATTTTGTGATGCTGCCGTATCTCTGCTCAGTTGTGGGGCTGGGACTGTTTGATAAAACTGTTTATACCGTCATAGCTCAAAAACACAATGGATGAATGAAGTGATGGAGCAAATTATTGGGGCTGTGATGCCAAAAACACAAAAGGGAAACCAAAAAAATGCAAATTATAGGGACTGCACATTGTCATGTTACTGTGGGCTGATTGAAGCTGACAAGCCCAGCTGCCTGTAGAAGGGTGGTCCTAAAGATGGTAAAAAGTGTCAATATTTTATCACTAACACGTGTGGTTGTGTATTTGTTTCGTTTGTGCCATACTTGAGCAACCTACAAATTCGCTTCAAAAACTAAAACCGCAAGGGTCTGTGATTAAAGTACACAGTGTACTGTTCATAAACATAAATTAGAGTTGAAAAGTCCCGAGAATTGAAGGTGAGGAGTCGTGTCTTTATTTGTCCAGTATTTAGAAAGTGGAGATGTCCATGTATTCTGGCACATCCTATGGTGTCGTTTTAAGGAACAATCCGGGTCATGTGATGCTCTCGGCATCCATTTATAAAAACTCCACCTTTGATCCACAAGCTGGCGAAGCAACAGCAGCCCGTGCAGGCCTTCTTTCAAGTTCAGAGACATGGGGTACGAGAAGATCATTTTAGAGATGGACTGTCGAATGTGGTCAGTGTCCTCACTTCTCCCGTGAATGCTATTGCTGTCTCATTATGTAATGAAAAGAGAAGGAAATTCTGGCTCATGCTTTAGGTAAATTAGCTAATCCTATTCTTCCTCAAAGAATTTGGGCGGAAGATGTCCCCATTTCTGTATTATCTTTTTTCCTAAATTAGATAAATCATCCATTTTTTGCTCTTATTTCTTTATATAAACATATTCGTTTAAGATCACTGTAAAATCTTGTTTCTGGAAATATATAGAGGATAATATGGTAGAGGTTGATTTTCAATCATATCAACACGAAACGATCTCATTACCCTAAACATTAGGCAAATAATTTCAGTGCTTTTAAATTTAACCAAAAACACCAAGTGAAAATAAACTTGCCTCCTTCATAGATGGGCAGGTCCTGTTTCTGGTTTGCTGAAAATAAATAGATAAGATAGTTATTTTGGTAAGACGCCAAAGCAAATTAAAGTCATGAGATTACAGTAGCAGAGAACAAAATTAGATAAAAGGGTTAACTAACTAATTAATTAAACAATACAATATGATATAATACGTGCTAGACATGGAGATTGACTCAACAGAATCACCCGAATAAACAAGTACTTCAGGTACCCTCTCATGATTTCCTACTAGAGCACACCATACTATCACATTTTTATGGTACCGACGTCAACCACTGCTGCTACGCCCTAATTTGATTCTATCGAAGCTTTAATTACTAGCCAATTAACCCACTGAATGACTGAAATGGGATTGTGAGCTGATCAAGGAGGCCTGTAACTGGAGTAGTGACTGTAGGCTCATAAGCAAAACCATGCAATTCATCATCACCTCCACCTCCGTGATTCATGTAAGGACATGGAGGAATCCACTGCCACGCCTTCCTTAAGATATCAAACAGCAAAGCCTTGTCCGATCCTCTGATAATGATAGCAATAAACTCACCATGTCCAACACAATCAAACCCGTGACCAGCTTCCATCTCCTCAAATTGTTGGTAAAGTTGCTGGGGCATCCTTTCAATCTCTACCCATGTTGTTCCACAAGCTTGCAAACTCCAAAGTCTCAAGCTCTTTGGCACGTTGAGCTTGCTCTTCTCCACTGCTGCAACAAGAATGAGTTTTTCCATGCTCTCAACCAAGCTTGGCGAGCGCAGAAATCTCCTCATTGGAGCTTGAATCTTGCACCAACTGTTTGCTGCTATTTCATAAGCCAAAACGCTAAATGGGTTGTAATTCATGCAGTAAAATCTGTCATCAACACAAACCATTTGACCTGATTCAAGGCTACAAAGCCTTGGAAGAGAAGAAGTAGTGCCCCATAGAGAGTAAAACCCACCAGCATCAATATGAAAACTTTCAGTGGATAAATTCTTGACTGCATATGGAGAAATCAAGTCATCACCTGCAACAGCCACATCAATTGAGGATGGCCCAACTTTTAAGCCAGTTGAAGGAAAGAGACGTGGTCTTAACGTTGGCGGCAACTGAGATAGAGAGCCAATAAGTGGGTTGCATAAAATGATACTCTTTGCACCAGCCTCATCTGAGACCCAACATATTAAGCCACCAGAAGCAGCAGCAGGCGAGAACCCAGATGGAACCAAGGGAAAAGAAATTCTATACCATGCAATATCGTAAGGATCAAAGAGGTACCCTTCAAATATATTGGTTGTACTAGTTTGGCCGCCACTGCCACGAGTGGTGTTACTGTTGTTTCCACAGATGTAGCTTTTTAAGCTTTTGTGCTTGAAGAATAAGAACCAATGGCGGCGTGGGGATATTTGGATATAGAGTTCAAGAAAATTGTTGGAGAACAAGAGACTATACCATCTCTTGCAGACACAACGAGCTCTAAAAAAGGCTGGAGGTGGAAGAAAGGCGATTACACGATCAATCAGCGATTGCGGGAGCTTACTCCATATCCTGGTGTCCATCCAAGTATTGGTGACAGTATCTGTAACATAAGCACTACTAGTCCCAGGGGTGAAAGTGTAGGAGAAGTGTGAGGGCATGGAATTGCTGAAAGCACCTTCCATGTATGAGCAGCTAAGCTAAAAGAACTATCGGGCCTGGTTTTTGTTTTGTAGCCTCAAGAGAGAGAGGGAAAAGTATGTATGGGAGGTCTTCAATTTCTTAACTGAAGTCTTGCTTTTAGCGCTCTTTTCAAGGAGAAATTAAAGAAAGGCCAGTGGTGGTTTCAAGTTCCTTGAAGCCAATAACTAAAGAAGAAACCTGAGATCCACGGTATACCTTCCAAGAAGCCATCTTATCTAGCAAACAAAAAGGCTGTCTTTTGGTTTGGTAGCAGCGTAAGACTGCAAGCAATCATCTGGGAAGGTATCTATTCTGTTTCTTCAATGGATATGGAGAGAGGAAGCTGAAGCGAGAACATGCCAGGGTTTTGAACGGATTAATTTGCCCTTTTCAGAAGTGTTTAAATAGGAAATGAAAGCTAAGACCTCAGCCACTTTTTCACTTTGTATTTTTACCTTTTGGTGAAAAAATGCAGTGGTTCTGATAGTTTTATCTCCCTCTCTCCCTTCCTCCCTCTATCAATTCAGTATTTTCATGTCAAGGCCGAGGTAGGAAGGACATGGTGCCAGTGAGAGAGATTGCTAATTTCAGTAATTATTCACTGTCCATTATTTATTTATTTATTTATTTTGATGAAAATAAGGATTCTTAATTACTTCCGTAAAAACGAAGCAACTTAAGGATGTTTTTCAAATCTAGCACAAGTTTTTTTAAAAAATCAACAAATTACGGAAAATAAAAAAAATTAAAAAATAGCACAACTAAAAAAAACCACTGTTGATAACCATAGTATCTGAATGAACCATAGTTCTCAGCTATAATATTTAAAAGAAAAAAAAATTGGGTGTTATTTTTAAAAAATCGCATTCTCACCTGTGGTTTTTTTAAAAATTTATAGATAGAGACTGTTATTTTATTTTTTGGCTGAGCTATTTTTTTTTTAATTTCGTCTATGCTAGTTTGTTAAATTTTTTTTAAATTGTATTAATTCTCATAAAAACGCGCAACTACGCACTCGTGTTTTCATTGTGTGGAAATTCCATGGATTTTGAAGTATTAAGTAAAATAACAAATCGTGTGGGTTTTTTTATATTGTAGTCAATCATAGTGAAATGTGTCTAGGATTATAGTAAAATTATATTTTTATTTTTC
>Ga0307515_10019045_pt1 | contig 12385 bp, 9 predicted proteins | sample 17_EM_MG_FD_194513 | JGI IMG/M metagenome (GOLD analysis project Ga0307515, IMG submission 194513) | Populus trichocarpa ectomycorrhiza microbial communities from riparian zone in the Pacific Northwest, United States - 17_EM | ecosystem: Host-associated > Plants > Roots > Unclassified | place...
TGCATATCGGTCTGCCCCGTTCGACCTGAAGTGCGCTCCCGTTCAGCGGCGCCTATTTCGCACAGCGCCCCCGGGCCAGATCGACCGCCAGCATCGGCAGTGCCAACAAGCCTAAGCCTTGGGCCCCATATCCGCCATCCCCTCCTTTAAGGCAGTCGCCCAGCCCAGCCGAGGCCACGCCCTTCTGCAGTGCGGTCTGGGTGCTGGCGTCCGGCCGGCCGAGCTGGTCGCCGGCCAAGGTGGCCAGGCTCTTGTGCCGCGCCGACTCGCGCACCGCACGCTGGATGCTGTCGGCGCGGAGCACCGGCTCGGCGTCAGGAGCTGGCGGCAGCGCTGTTGCGGTTTCTGTTTCGATGGACGGGGCAGCAGCTGCTGCAGGCGTTGCGGGGACTGAGGGAACGGCGGGCAGGTGACGCGCCCCATGCATCGGCAGTAGCTTCGATGCGGCCTGAGCCGGCACGGGCTCGTTGGTCTGCACAGCGGGCGGCGGGGCAATCCACCGTGTCGTCACCGCCACCGAGTGCGGCTTCGGCGCATCGCTTGGCGCGCGGTGTTCCAGTCCCAGCCACAGCACGAGTGCGTGCAAGGCACACACCAGGGCAACGAGCTGCGGAAGGCCGCGCGACGGGGTTGTCATGGCGCGGGATGGTAGCGAGCAACGCCCTTCGCGTGACGATAATCAAAGCGAACGGTCCCACACCATCCCCTGGAGAACGCCATGACCCACGCCTTCATCTGCGATGCCATCCGCACGCCCTTCGGCCGCTATGGCGGGGCCCTCTCTTCGGTCCGCACCGATGACCTGGGCGCCATTCCTCTGAAGGCGCTGATGGCCCGCAACCCGAAGGTCGACTGGGCCGCAGTGGCCGACGTGATCTACGGCTGCGCCAACCAGGCCGGCGAAGACAACCGCAACGTGGCGCGCATGTCGGCCCTGCTGGCCGGCCTGCCGATCGAGCTGCCGGGCGCCACCCTCAACCGCCTGTGTGGCTCGGGCATGGACGCCGTGGGCACCGCGGCGCGCGCGATCAAGAGCGGCGAAGCGCAGCTGATGATCGCCGGTGGCGTGGAGAGCATGAGCCGCGCGCCCTTCGTGATGCCGAAGGCCGAGACCGCCTTCAGCCGCAACAACGCGGTCTACGACACCACCATCGGCTGGCGCTTCGTCAACAAGCTGATGAAGGAACAGTACGGCGTCGACTCGATGCCCGAGACGGCCGAGAACGTGGCCACCGACTACCGCATCGAGCGCGAAGCGCAGGACCGCATGGCGCTCGCCTCGCAGCTCAAGGCGGTGGCGGCACAGAGGAGCGGCTTCTTCGATGCCGAGATCACGCCGGTCACCATCGTGCAGAAGAAGGGCGATCCGCTCGTCGTCAAGCAGGACGAGCACCCGCGCGAGACCAGCCTCGAAGCGCTGGCCAAGCTGAAAGGTGTGGTGAAGCCCGACGGCACGGTGACCGCCGGCAATGCCTCGGGCGTGAACGACGGCGCGGTGGCGCTGCTGCTCGCGAGCGACAGCGCAGCCGGCAAACACGGCCTCGCGCCCCGCGCCCGCGTGGTCGGCATGGCGACTGCGGGCGTGGCGCCGCGCATCATGGGCATGGGGCCAGCACCGGCCACGCGCAAGGTGCTGGAGCTGACCGGCCTCACGCTCGACCAGATGGACGTGATCGAACTCAACGAGGCCTTCGCCGCTCAAGGGATCGCAGTACTGCGCGATCTCGGTTTGAAGGACGACGACGTGCGCGTGAATCCCAACGGCGGCGCGATCGCACTCGGCCACCCACTGGGCGCGAGTGGTGCACGGCTGGTGACCACGGCGGTCAACCAGTTGCACAAGACGAACGGCCGCTACGCGCTGTGCACGATGTGCATCGGCGTCGGCCAGGGCATTGCGCTGATCGTCGAGCGGGTTTGAGAGAGATGACCTGGCATGCGCGTGAGCGGAAGCAAAGCAAGCGCAGCGAAGCGCACAGAGCCACCCCGCAGCCCGGGTCTCCCGGGCCCATGGGGGCGCCCCTTGGGGGCAGGAGCGAAGCGACTGGGGGGCCCACATGAGTTACGACTACAGCTCTGAATCAAAACTGCTGGAGCTGCCCAATCCGTACCGATTGCAGAATCGGTTGCTGTGGCTCTGCGCCGTCGCCTTGGTCATCGCTGGCGTCGTGAGCCTCTGGTGGGCCCGCACTGCGATGCAGGCGCATTCGGTCGGCATGGCCGGCGCGCCGCTGGTGGCCGGGCTGTTGATGCTGGCCGGCGGCCTGGCCTGCGCCGCGACCGCCGCACGCCGGCTGCGCTTCTTCTTCGGCCGTGGCCGCCCCGCTTCGCTGGCACCCGAGATCCCCTCGGGCGCTGTCGGCGGCTCGAAGGCGGCCGACCATGTGAAAGACATGCTGCGCCAGGGCGGCCTCACCTACCCCGAGCCCAAGGGCGCGCTCGAAGGCCTGCTCTACCACTGGGCGCCGACGCTCATCACCGCGCCGCTCGAAGTGCAGCTGCTCGCGCAGCGCTACATGTTCAACCTAGCCGCCATTGCGGCCACGCTGCTCAGCTTCCTGTTTTCGTGGCTGGTGTTCGGCACGCCGGCCACGCGGCCGTGGATCGGCATCCTCTACTTTGCGTTCGGTGCGTTCTTCCTGCTCAAGCCGGTGCTCTCGCAAGGCCGCGCGCGGCTGACGGCTGCGTCGCTGATCGGCCTGATCGCCGCGGCCATCCTCGCGCCGGTGGCACTCGCCCTGCTCGGCAGCAGCCTGCCGCGGCTGGGCAACTTCTCGCTCAACACGCAAGTGTTCGTGATGCTGTGTGCCTCGCTGCTGGCCTGCGGCCTCGCCATGGCCGCGGTGCTCGCGCAGGTGGATGCCGCGCCGCAAACGCGCGCCAGCGTCGAGCAGCAACGCCTGTCGATGAACGCGCCGCCGGCCAGCCTGATGGACGAACTCGACCGCACGCTGCAATCGCAATGGACCGAGCGCATCCCGAATCGCCGCTACGCGCGCATCGAGCCCGTCACCTCGGCCGCCACGCCGAGCGGCAGCTTTGCGGGTGAGTTGCTCGAAGAGACCCAGCCGCTGCCCATTGCCGGCACGAAAGCGCCGACCTTCGGCGCGGCTCTGAACGAAAGGCGCCATCGCGCACTCTTGCTGCTGGACCTGTACGCCGTGCTGCTGATCCTGGTGTCGGTCGGCTTCGCACTCTACTTCGTGCGCGAGTTCAACGTGATGGACGGCTGGCAGCAGAACCGCCTCTCGATCGCCGGCACCTCGGCCATCCTGGCGCTGGTGGCGGGCTTCTGCTTCCAAACGTCGAGCCAGCTCTGGGGCCGCTTCAACTTCGAGTCGGTGCTGACCTGGGTCGAACTCGTCGGCAACTACCAGACCTCGCGCATCGGCACCGGCAACCAGTTCAACAGCCGCATGAACACCCAGAACGACGTGGTGCGTACCGAGGCGGCCACGCTGCGAGTCTGGCGTGCGCGCATCGAATCGGTGGTGTTCGGCAAGGACGACGCACGGCAGGTCACCGCGATGTTCTCGACCGAGAAAGACGCCAAGGTGCTGGCCGCGCACCTGATGGACTTTGCGCAAAGCCAGAGCGTGCTCGTCGCACCTGGCTCGGCCACCGACCAGGCGCGCATCGCAGCGCTCAACAGCGGCGAGCAAGGGCTCAGCGGACCGGCCTCGTCGCCGGCGCAACTGCAGCGCGAGCAGCACATCGCCGCGGCGATCGCATCGACGCCACCGGCGGTGGTGCACTGCACGCAATGCGGTACCGCGGCCGCGCCGGGCGCGCGCTTCTGTTCGAAGTGCGGCGCGAAGCTCTCGGCCGACGCTTAGGAAGTCAGCTCGTCAGCTGGCGCTGGATTTCCGCCGCCACCGACGACAGCGGAATCACCCGCTCGGCACCGCCGCGCTTGATCGCTTCCTTCGGCATGCCGAACACCACGCAGCTTTCTTCGTCTTGCGCCAGGGTGCGCGCGCCGACGTTGCGCATCTCCAGCAGGCCGGCCGCGCCGTCGTCACCCATGCCGGTCATGATGACGCCGAGCGCATTGGCGCCGGCGCTCTTGGCGACCGAACGGAACAGCACGTCCACCGACGGGCGATGGCGGTTGACCAGCGGCCCGTCGATCACTTCGACGTGATACTGAGCGCCGCTGCGCTTGAGCAGCATGTGGCGGCCGCCCGGTGCAATGAGCGCGCGCCCCGGCAGCACGCGGTCGTTGTGCTCTGCTTCCTTGACGGTGATCTTGCACAGGCTGTCCAGCCGCGCAGCGAAGGCCGCGGTGAACTTCTCGGGCATGTGCTGAACGATGACGATGCCCGGGCACACGCGCGGCAAGGCCGTCAGCACCTCTTCCAGCGCCTGTGTGCCACCGGTCGACGTGCCGAGCGCCACCACGCGCTCGGTGGTCTGCGTCATCGCCCGCGTGGCCGGCGGCAGGATGGCGTCGGCCGTCTGCTTGCCCGGCACCACCGGCAACGCACTCGTGCCGGGTGCGAGGCGGCGCACGTTGGCGTTCGCCGCCGCACGCACCGCCTGGATCAACTCGTCGGCCGAGTCGCTGAGAAACTGCTTGAGCCCCATCTTGGGCTTGGTGACGATGGCCACCGCGCCGGCCGCCATGGCCTCCATCGACGTGCGGGCACCCTTCTCGGTGAGCGTGGAGCAGATCACCACCGGCGTGGGCTTCTGCTGCATCACCAGCTTCAGAAAGGTGATGCCATCCATGCGCGGCATCTCCACGTCGAGCACGATCACGTCGGGCCAATCGAGCTTCAACCGTTCGATGGCCAGCACCGGGTCGGCCACGGCCGCCATCACCTCGATGCCCGGCGCCTCGTCGAGCAAACCGGTGAGCACCTGCCGCACCACGGCGGAGTCGTCCACCACCATCACACGCACTTTGCTCATTCGCCCTCCTGCTGGTTGAAGCCGGGGGACGGCTGCACCTGACGCGACCATACGTCGCCGCTCGCCACGTCGAACACGATCTGCCGATGCCCGCAGCCGAACAGGCTTTCGGACTGGACAGCGATGCCGAGCTCGCGCAACCAGCTGCGCGCGCTCTCGCCATTGCGCCGGCCCACATGCAGCACGCCTGGCGTGGTGGCATCGGGGAACATGTTGGCGCCGCCGAAAATCTTGGCCTGGCACCGCTGGGCCGCCACGCCTACTCCCGCCAGCTCCCGCAGCATCAGCGTCAGCGCCTCTTCGCCGTAGCGTGCGTCCAGCTCCGCCCCCGGGGTCGAACCGCGGCCAGCCAGCAAGAAGTGCGACATCGCGCCAACGCGGCGTTGCGGCTCCCACAGCGTGATCGACACGCACGAGCCGAGCACCGTGCGCATGCGGCAGTTGGCATCGCCCACGGCGTATTCGCCGGGGTTGAGCAGCAGCTCGCGAATGATGGATTGAAGCGGCATGACGGCGCGCCCGCTCAAGGCTTGCGGTAGATCGACGGCGCCACGGTCAACAGCCCGGGGTTGATGTCGTTGAGGCTTTCCGAGTGGCCAATACACAGGTGCCCGCCCGGCTTGAGCGTGGAGACGATGCGCGCGACCACCTGGCGCTTGGTTTCGCCGTTGAAGTAGATCATCACGTTGCGCAAGAAGACCATGTCGAACGGCGCGAGCCGCGGCAGGTCGGTGTTGAGGTTGATCTGCGCAAAGCTCACGCGGCTTCGCAGCGCGCGGTCCACCAGCAAGGTGCCCTGCTGGTCATCGATGCCGCGCAGGCAGAAGCGCTTCAAGTAGGCCGCAGGAACGTGGCGTGTACGCTCCATCGGATAGTGACCGGTGCGTGCGCGCTCCAGCACCCGGGTGCTGATGTCGGAACCCATCACGTCCCACGGGCCGTCGCCCAGAACGTCGGCCAGCACCATCGCCATGCTGTAGGCCTCTTCGCCGCTCGAGCTAGCGGCGCTCCAGATGCGAAACGGCTGGTGGCTGCCCGCGTTGCGCTGCGCCACCTGGCGCAGCAGATCGAAGTGCTTGGGTTCGCGAAAGAAGTAGGTCTCGTTGGTGGTCAGCAGATCGACCGCTGTCTGCACCTCGCCGGGCGCGCTGCCGCTGCTCAGCAACCGGAAGTAGTCGCTGTAAGTGTTGAGGTTGCAGACCTGCAGGCGCTTCGCGAGCCGGCCGGTGACCAACGCTTTTTTTGCCGACGACAGCGTGATGCCCGCCGCGTCGAAGATGAAGCGCTGGAAGTGTCCGAACTCGACGTCGCTGATCCCGTTCATGGATGCCCTGCTCTACTTCTATTCAAAAGCGCGAGAACTTGGTCTCGTCGATGCCGGTCGGGTTGAGCGCAAAGCCGTTGGAATGCCCCGCCTCACCGGTTCGTCCATTGAGCTTGCGCGACACCACCGGCCTGCCGATCGCCGGGCCAGGTGCCGGCTTGCGCGCCGAGGCCTTGCCCTGCGGCGCATTCACCGGCGCCAGCTTGAAGAAGCTCATGGTCTGCTGCAGCTGCTCGGCTTGGCTGCTCATCTCTTCAGCCGTGGCCGCCAGCTCTTCGGAGCTGCTCGCGTTCTGCTGTGTCGTTTCGCTCAGCTGGCTCACGGCCGTGTTGATCTGGTTCACGCCTGAGGATTGCTCTTCCGAGGCGGCCGTGATCTCTTGCACCAGGTCGGAGGTCTTCTTGATGTTGGGCACCATCTGGTCGAGCAGCCGGCCAGCTTTCTCAGCCAGCTCCACGCTGCTGCCGGCCACGGTGCCGATCTCTTGGGCCGCCACCTGGCTGCGTTCGGCCAGCTTGCGCACTTCGGCCGCCACCACCGCGAAGCCCTTGCCGTGTTCACCGGCACGGGCCGCTTCGATCGCCGCGTTCAACGCCAGCAGGTTGGTCTGGTAGGCGATGTCATCGATGATCCCGATCTTCTGGGCGATCTGCTTCATCGCCGCCACGGTGGCGCGCACGGCTTCGCCGCCTTCGGCGGAGTCGCTCGCGGCCTTGGTGGCCATGCCGTCGGTGACCTTGGCGTTCTCGGTGTTCTGTGTGATCGACGCGGTCATCTGCTCGATCGATGCGCTGGTCTCTTCGACACCAGCCGCTTGCTCGCTGGAGGCTTGCGACAGCGATTGAGCCGTTGCACTCACCTCTTCGGAGGCACCGGCCAAAGCCTCAGCGCCGTTGTTGACCTCGCCGACCACCTCGGACAGTTTTTCGACCATCGCGTTCACGTAGGTCTGCATGTCAGCAAAGGTGCCTTCGTAGCGCCCTTGCACCTTTCGGGTCAGGTCGCCCTCGGACATGGCGCCCATCACCTCGACGACATCGACCACGCTGCGCAGGTTGCGGCGCACTTGCTCGATGGTGTCATTGATGAAGGCCTTCTTGCCCGGCAGTTGCTGCAGCGGCGCCTCGAAGTTGCCACGACCGAACTCGGCCACCACACCCATCGCGAGCTTCTTCACGCCGATGTGGGCCGTGACCATGTCATTGACGCCCGAAGCCATGGTGCGGAAGTCGCCTTCGAAACGCTGCGCATCGATCATCACGTCGATGTCGCCCTTGTCGTGCTCGTCCGACATGTGGTTCATCTCGGCGATCAGGCCCTTCAGGTTGCCGCGCACCTTCTCGATCGTGTCGTTGATGAAGGCCTTCTTGCCCGGCAGTTGCTGCAGCGGCGCCTCGAAGTTGCCGCGGCCGAATTCGGCGATCACGCCCATCGCCAGCTTCTTCACCGCAATGTGCGCACCGACCATGCCGTTCACACCGGAAGCCATCGTGCGGAAGTCGCCCTCGAAGCGCTGGGTGTCGATCACCACATCGATGTCGCCCTTCTCGTGTTCGACCGACATGCGGGGCATTTCGGAGATCAGGCCCTTCAGGTTGCCACGCACCTTCTCGATGGTGTCGTTGATGAAGGCCTTCTTGCCCGGCAGCGGCTGCAGCGGTGCTTCGAAGTTGCCACGGCCGAATTCGGCGATCACGCCCATCGCCAGTTTCTTCACTGCAATGTGCGCACCGACCATCGTGTTGATGCCGGTTGCCATGTCGCGGAAGTCGCCGTTGTAGCGCTGCGCGTCGATCACCACATCGATGTCGCCACGTTCATGTTCGGCGCTCATGCGCGCCATGTCGGCACGCAGCGCCTGCACGGTGTCGAGCAGCTTGTTCACGGCATCGGCCGAGGGGCGCAGAGGCATCGGAAGACTGTCGGCGCCGACGCGCAGCGACAGGTCTCCGTTGCTCGCAGCCGTCAGCACGCGCGTGAACTGCCGTTCGATGGTGTCGGCGAGCGCAGCTTCGTCTCGCTGTGCTTGCCCGGTCGTTTTGATTGTTAGCATGACATGTCCCTGGATGTTGTAGTTGAGTGAACTCTGGAAAGAGTGATCCGGTGCGTGTGAGAAGCGCACGATGCGCGCTTCGTCGACCGCACCGGTGTTGCGTACGAAGCGCTATGCGGCGTGAGCAGCCTGCTCGGCAGCGCCTGCAGCGGCTTGAATCTCGTCGAGCGAGAGCACGTGGTTCACGTTGAGCAGGATCACGAACTTGCCGCGCACCTTGCCCATGCCCTGGATGAAGTCGGTGCGAATGCGCGCACCGAAAGCCGGTGCCGGCTCGATGTCGGTGCCTGCGATGTCGAGCACTTCGTTCACGGCATCGACCACCACGCCAATCACCTGGCGCTCGGGTTCGCCATCGACCTCGGCTTCGACCTCCACGATCACGATGCAGGTGCGCTTGGTCACTTCGCTCGGCTTGCGGCCGAAGCGCACCAACAGGTCCATCACCGGCACCACGGCACCGCGCAGGTTGATCACGCCGCGCACGCTGGCGGGCATCATCGGTACCTCGGTGAGGCTGTGGTATTCGATGATCTCCTTGATCGACAGGATGTTGATCGCGAAGGCTTCACCGGCCAGCAGAAACGTGAGGTACTGAGCTGGCTCCAGTGCAGCAGCGATTGGCAATGCAGCCACGGCCTGTGGGGCTCGGGTCTGAACAACGGCATTCATGTGGGACTCCTTCAATTCAGAATTTGGCGAACTGCGCTTCGTCGGGCGCATCGCCCGTCGCGAAGGCCATGCCTGGGTTCAAGCTGAAGCCACCGGAACGCGAAGACGTCTTGGGCTTGGTCGACTTGGTGAATTTCTGCGGCGCGGCACGGCGCGGCTCACTCGGTGCGTGCGTCGCGACACGGCTGCCGGCCAGCTTGAAGAAACCCATGGTCTGCTGCAGCTGCTCAGCCTGGCTGCTCATCTCTTCGGCCGTGGCCGCCAGCTCTTCGGATGACGAGGCGTTCTGCTGCGTCGTCTGGCTCAGCTGGCTCACCGCTGCATTGATCTGGCCCACACCTGAGGATTGCTCTTCAGACGCAGCCGTGATCTCTTGCACTAGGTCCGAGGTCTTCTTGATGTTGGGCACCATCTGGTCGAGCAGTCGGCCGGCTTTCTCGGCCAGCTCCACGCTACTGCCAGCCACGGTGCCGATCTCTTGCGCAGCCACCTGGCTGCGTTCGGCCAGCTTGCGCACTTCGGCTGCCACCACCGCGAAGCCCTTGCCGTGCTCGCCGGCACGGGCCGCTTCGATCGCCGCGTTCAACGCCAGCAGGTTGGTCTGGTAGGCGATGTCATCGATGATCCCGATCTTCTGGGCGATCTGCTTCATCGCGGCCACGGTGGCGCGGACTGCTTCGCCGCCTTCGGCGGAGTCGCTCGCGGCCTTGGTGGCCATGCCGTCGGTGACCTTGGCGTTCTCGGTGTTCTGGGTGATCGAAGCGGTCATCTGCTCGATCGAGGCGCTGGTCTCTTCGACGCCAGCCGCTTGCTCGCTGGAGGCTTGCGACAGCGATTGAGCCGTTGCACTCACTTCTTCCGACGCACCGGCCAAAGCCTCGGCGCTGCCATTCACCTCAGTCACCACCTGCGAGAGCTTGACGATGGTGGTGTTCACATGCGCCTTGATCTCGGCGAATTGGCCCTTGTAGTCCCCTGTGATGGACTGCGTCAGGTCGCCTTGCGCCACGCCGCTGAGCACCGTGCCGACTTCGGCAATCACGCCCTTGAGCTGGCCAACCGTCTGCTTGACGGCATACAGCATGCTCTCGTCATCGCCGGCCCGGGTAGCGACGTCGACCGACAGGTCTCCCGCAGCCACGCTGGACAGCACCCGCGCGGCGTAGTCGGGCTCGCCGCCCAGCTGGCGGGTGATGACACGGGTGATCCAGTAGCCGGCGCCAGCCGCGATGCCCAGCGCCAGCGCGACGAGCCCGAGCGTCATGTTGCGTGCCGAGATGTACTGGGCGGCCGCTTCATTGCCGGCAGCCACCATCAGCTCGCCCTGGAAGTCGGAGAGTTCGTCCGTCTTCTGCGTGTAGTCGCGCAGCACAGGTTGCAACTCGCCCAGCAGCAGCTGGCCGGCTTCCTCGCGCTTGCCATTGGTCACCAGCGCAATCACACGGTCCTGCCCCGCCACGAACTTGACGCGGTTCTCCTTGATCTGCTTCAGAAGGACGATGCCTTTTTCGATCTTCACCAGCGCGTCCAGCTTCTCGATCCGCTCCCCGATGCTCTTGCGAGCTGCGTAGATGCGTTCGATGTCTTCCTTCGCGCGGCTCGCGTCGGCCGTGAGAATGGCATTGCGCATGTAGCGGCCGATGTTGTTCACCTCGACGCCCACCTCATTGGCAAGCACGACCTTGTTGTAGCGATCCTTCACGATCAGGTCGATGCTGTCGTTCATGCCCGACAGGCGAACCATGCCGAGCACAGCAACCACCAACAACAGCACGCTGACCAAGCCAAAACCCAGGCCCAGTCGCGTCGCCACCTTCATGTTCTTGAACATCTGAAACTCCAAACTGATTTAAAAAAGAAGGCGTCGGACTCGTGCACTTCGGCGGCAGGGCCAGCACCACCAGGTCGTCGATCGACCGTTGGATTTCTTAGAACTTGGCGAACTGCGCTTCGTCCGGCGCATCGGCCGTGGCGTACGCCATGCCGGGGTTCAGGTTGAAGCCGCCACCGGCGCGGCCGGACGCCTTGGTGCGGGTTGGCTTGGCAGCCTTGCTCGCCGCCGGGCGGCGTGGCGGCTCGTTCGACACCGCCACGTTGCCACCGGCCAGCTTGAAGAAGCTCATGGTCTGCTGCAGCTGCTCGGCCTGGCTGCTCATCTCTTCGGCCGTCGCTGCCAGCTCTTCGGATGACGAGGCGTTCTGCTGCGTCGTCTGGCTGAGCTGACTGACCGCCGCATTGATCTGGCTCACGCCGGAAGATTGCTCTTCCGATGCGGCCGTGATCTCTTGCACCAGGTCCGAAGTCTTCTTGATGTTGGGAACCATCTGGTCGAGCAAGCGGCCGGCTTTCTCGGCCAGCTCGACGCTCGATCCAGCCACGGCGCCGATCTCTTGCGCGGCCACCTGGCTGCGCTCGGCCAGCTTGCGCACTTCGGCGGCCACGACCGCGAAGCCCTTGCCATGCTCGCCGGCACGGGCTGCTTCGATCGCAGCGTTCAACGCCAGCAGGTTGGTCTGGTAGGCGATGTCATCGATGATGCCGATCTTCTGGGCAATCTGCTTCATCGCCGCCACGGTGGCGCGCACGGCTTCACCGCCTTCGGCGGAGTCGCTTGCGGCCTTGGTGGCCATGCCATCAGTGACCTTGGCGTTCTCGGTGTTCTGCGTGATCGATGCGGTCATCTGCTCGATCGACGCGCTGGTCTCTTCGACACCGGCAGCTTGTTCGCTCGAGGCTTGCGACAGCGACTGCGCCGTCGCGCTCACCTCTTCGGATGCACCGGCCAGCGCTTCAGCGCCGCCGTTCACATCGGTCACCACTTGCGACAGCTTGGTGACCATGTTCTGCATGGCTTGCAGCAGCCGAGCGGTTTCGTCTTTCCCTGAGACCTCCAGCTTCACCGTCAGGTCACCGCTGGCCAAGCTGTCGGCAGCGGCCACCGCGCGGTCGAGCGGGCGGGTCACGCTGCGGCTGATGGCAAAGCCCATACCCACGCCGAGCAGCACGCCGCCGACCACGGCACCGATCATCAGGTTGCGGCTGTGCTCATAGAGCCTGGTGGAATCCTCCGACGCCTGCTTCGCCATGTCTTCCTTGAGCTTGGTGATGCCGGTGAGCGAGTCGTCGAGCACATTGGCCTTCTGGCGCATGGAATCGAGGACTGCCACCAGGGTCTCGTCACGCTCCTGCAGCTTCTTGGCCGAGGCGAGGGCGATGACCTTCTGCAGCTCGCGCTGGTATTCCTCCCATTGCGCGGCGAAGGTCACAAACGCCTGCTTGCCGCGCTCGGTGATGAAGAGAGGGCGGGCCTTCTCCATGTTCTCGAGTACGCCGGCAGACGACTTCACCATGTCGGCCTTGTGCTTCTCGCGCTCTTCCTGCGAGGTGGCCATGAGAAAGTTTCCGCGGGCCCGGCCGATGTA